>Ga0049105_1000175_pt1 | contig 17260 bp, 10 predicted proteins | sample WorMetvaBAHAMAS1_FD_61260 | JGI IMG/M metagenome (GOLD analysis project Ga0049105, IMG submission 61260) | Worm MetaG Olavius vacuus BAHAMAS.1 | ecosystem: Host-associated > Annelida > Digestive system > Unclassified | place: Germany: Marburg | collected 2013-04-09
TTTTTTTTAGTTTTTACACAGACACACAGACAGAGACACAGACAGACAGACAGACACACAGACAGACAGACTCACAGACAGACAGAAGGTTCTGAAGTGACATAAAATACGCACAACTATGACTGCATACAGCCACGGTAAGTTAGTATCTATCTGAGACGTGCATGAGTATGCTTGACAGAGAGCATGGCGAGGGTCGTACCAGAATGTTCGTACTTGTGACGTGCTAATGAGCTCTGTTTGCCAAACATCTTGTCGCACTGGTCGCACGCGTACAGGTCATGAGTGCGACGCAGTGCGCTGACGCCGACACCGACATAAGACACGTCCATTGCCTCCACGCGATGCTGCTTCCATGAGCGGCGCTTCTTACGAGCTGGTGAGTCGCCGCTAGCGTCCGTGTCGACGCCAGCAGATGCGCCGGGTGACATCGCAGCCACCATCGAACATGCCTACACGCAGCATCAGCAACCGTCACGCGACACAATCATCGACTGCAGAACTTCTTATTAATACGTCATTACACAAAACTTTTAACACGACATTGCAGCAGAAGTTTCCACAAGCAAACAACCTGTATTTAAGAAAACACTGTGCAGAGGCAAGACTCTGTCAACATCAAACTACTGTCAGCATCAGGCCTACTGACAAAAGAACTCAACACATCAAGCAACTGTTAATGTGCACGGCTGCAGCACAGTGCATACAGCACAGCAGCACCAAGTAGCAGGTGAACTGACAACAGCGACAGTGACAACGCACGTTGCTGACAGCAACTGTGTCAGTGACACTGACAGTACTGACAGTGTCACTAATAGCAAGAGTGACATTAACAGTGACATTGACAGTGACAAGGTGTAGCAGCTATAGATGCTAGCGAGAGTAACTCACGTCTGTAAGTGAACCGTTAGCCAGTAAGTCGAGTTGTGTGTCGTTGTCGTCGTTGTCAGCCGTGGATGGCGCCGACCACTCTGACTTGACTGACGTGACACTGCCAGTAGGTGAAGATGCTGCTAGCACGTCCATCTTCTCATCGTCATCATAGCGCCGCCGAGTACTCAGATTCAGCGCCTGCTCATCATCGTGCTCAAGAGCGCTGCTCGCTGCCGCGTTACATGCTGGACGCACGTCTCGTCGTGACAGGTCCAGAGGCTCATCTTGAGTCTTGATCCACGAGTTCACAGCAGCAGGACCAGGACCAGGTCGCGTGGCCGAGTCGTTACCACTACCAGCTCGATGCAGACCTGTTGCAGCAGCAATACGTGCCTTGCGCCGGTCACGCGCTCTCATGTTCTGAAACCAGACTTGAACGACGCGCTTTGGGAATGAGATACGTGCGAGCAGCTGCTCGAGCTCGGCCTTGGACGGACGCGGGTTGACGCGGTAGAACTCCTTGAGCGTCTGTCGATGTTCGCCGGCGATCATTGATCGTACACGTGGATGATGACGTCCAGCGCTGGCGATGAAGCCGTTGGTAGGACCGTGTGCAGCAGCAGTGTCGCCATCATCGCTGTCGTCGTCAGCCAGACTGCCTCCGTCCTGTGAGTAAGACAGATCTTGTTGAAGTGATGTCAGTCGGCCCGCGGCACCACTCGCTTCCTCCAGTTCCTTGCGGTGCTGTGCGGCAGCAGCCAGCGCCAGTACGATGAGGTTCTGATCAGCAGTGTGAGCTATAGTTACACCTGGCGGGCCGTCAGCAGTGTTGAGTCGCATCTGCTGCTGCTGCTGCTGTGACTTAAGTCCACTCACTGATGCAGGTGATGTAGTAAAGTGACTTGCTGCGTCCTGTGTGCTCTCCGTCTGACGACGTTTTGAGTTCTGGTTTTCATCGACTGGCGGACTCGAGTTCCACGTGCCAGCGTCACATGCACGCTGACGTGCTGCTGGCGGCGGTGACAACAGCGGTGCCACTTCAAAGCCGGCACCCACTGAGGACGGCTGGATACGGACAAATGCTGCAGCTGGAAGGAACGGCAGAGCTCCGGCTGACGCCAGGCGAGCCAGTGTGCCAGCGTCGAACGGTAGCAACGCCGGCACGGCCGCCGCGGCCGCTGTGGCAGCGCCTGGAAAGCTAGAGGACGTCGACGGCGGTAAAGTCAACGATGACGTCGTTGACCGACCGCGGTCTGTCTTCTTGGTCGGTGAGTCGTGACTGGCGAAACCTGCTCGGCCTGCCCAACACTTCTTGGATGTCGTGTGACTGCTGTACGAGCCCGAGTGACTGAACCGCTTGCCACATACGCTGCATACAAACGGTTTCTCACCGGAATGGATGCGTGAGTGTTCTTTGAGGTGATGCTTGAACTTGAACGCCTTGCGGCAGTCTGGACAACGGAAACGTCGCAGTTCGGCTGTCTCACTGGCATGGCACATCATGTGGCGCTGCAGTCGGTAGACATTCGCAAACGTCTTACGACAGACGCCGCACGTCTGTGACACGGCAGCTGGCGTGATGACGCCTGGTATGACGGCTGACGATGTGGACAGAATGGCAGGCGGCAGCAATGTTGGACCGTCCTGGACGCCGGCAGTGGTCGCCGGGGTAGAGGCGTGGACAGCGGCATGCTGCTGCAGCTGACTCAACACACGGAACTGAGCACCACAGTCAGTACAGACATGAGACGGAGCAGTAGCACTTGATGCTGACGTGGTCTGAGTGTTGAGACACGTCGCTGATAGCGCGTCGTCTTCAGCAGGCGACGCCGCCACATCTGTACCACACAGCAGACACGTACACCATCACTGACAGCACACAGACATACCATCAGCGCTAGATGACATACTGATACAGTCACGGTGAACAACTGCATTAAATCGAGAGACACGCGAGACACGAGGCAGCGCATTAGAGGTTCCACGATGATGCGCTATATAAATTTACATCACATTACACGTGGCAAACAACTAAACCAGACACAATATTGCAGTAAATGACAATAAAGCTAACTTGTTGTGAAGCCAATCAAGCATTTATTGACAGAAAATGACAGTGGAGCACTACTAAACGTTGTGTGAGTATGACTGTGAAGTGACAACACAAAGAATGAGTGATTAAGGCGTCGTAACACACGTGCAGAACCAACTCAGCTGCTGTATGTAGTGGCTAGCAGACGTCAAGCAGGACCAGTGCGACCACACACACACACGGACTACAAACACCGCACCGACCACAACCAGTGCCCGCCAGCTCATCAGCTGATTGCCTGGTAAATGTGATTAGCCATTGACGTCTGGCAGTCTGGCCAGGCAGACGACTGCGAGCTGTGACTGTGACTCCTCGTAAACGTCTCCTACTATGATGCTGATGTTGCTCGTAACAGCCACAGCTACCTACCAGTGATACGACCAGTTGCTATGACACGATCTAACGTGCGCTGTGAGGCTACGTCCAACACATGACAGCAACATTAACAATTAGAAGCTCAGTTACTGCAGAGATAGCGCGGGTCGGCGGTCATTACGCCATTCAACGTCATTTAAGGTAATTGATTTTGGTATCGACCGAAAGCCGATATGCAACTTCCTATTACTGAATATACTAACTCATATCCTATCTTGCACCGTTTACTAGATATAGCACAGTATTGATCAAATTATTGCTTCTGACAGGGTGCCTCTCTCTAACGAATTCGTTCTCAGGAACCTCTGCGAATATCGCCACATGTCATATATACTGTCAACAAGTAGATTCTCTGGACTGCTTTTCTGTTGCAGACAGTATGCGTCCATCGTCAACCACTTTGACGTAATTGGCCCCCCATATCTACCGAATTCGGCAGAATTACGCAAAATAACAGCCATCATTACGCCGTTTAACGTCATTCACGGTCACCGATTTTGGTACTGATCGAAAGCCCATATGAGACTTCCTATACAAACTTACATCCTATCTCGCACCGTTTCCAAGTTATTGCAGATTATTGGTAAGATGAGCACTTTCAACAGGGGGAGATCTCTCTTTAACTCGTTTGGAGTGAACCTGTAAACTCACGACTACGAAATTTGACCCAAGAAACCAGAAACATCGATCTATCGTGTAGTGCAAAATGTGTTTCGATTCCTTGAACCGTTTAGACGTGGATGACGAATGTGACGGACAGACAGACAGATGGACAGGCCGCCTTTAGCAATAGCGCGCTCTAACATAGTTAGATGAGCGTTGAAAAACAAAATTGACAAAAACTAAAACACGAAAACCGATGAGTACGATTAATTCCGTAAAAGAGTGATGAGTTGGTGAAATAAGCTGAGCAGTGAGTGTACAGCTGTGCGTTATTCAGTCTAAGCCTCAGTGCTCTGCCAACAACGCACGTCGTCACAGACGACCCGTCCAGATGGTAGTGACAGCATCGCAGATGGCAACGAGTCAATTTCATTCGGTCCCAGACCACCGGGCCGGCCGAGGCGCCAGCATCCGTCACTTTCACCGCGCGGGCGGGCGGCTGGCTGGCCAGCTGGCAGCGTCAGCGGACTGAATGCAAATCAACGGCGCATGAGGCTCACCACTGCCTCTTGAGTTCACCTGCCGACCTGACGTTGCCATGCCAACCGAATAACGGTCCGATACCGATGGACAGTGGGCGGCAGCAGCAGCAGCAGCAGCAGCAATTGTGCGTCCGTCCGTCGCACTGCAATGATTTATCTCTAGTAACACTTCACGTCGCCATGACAACGCCGTCTGTGAACTGGCGCACCTGCCTACACGACAGCTATCTGACATGAATGAACGTCCGAGCCAGCGACACCAACAACGAATCTCTTTCATAACATCATGATAAAAAATTCAGCAAATTAGCAACAGCAACAGTGTGCAACGATGTGCAATGACATTCTGTATATATGTGCCATTATCCACTACCACACCTCTTAGCACAATCATCCTTGTTTCTGATTCCAAACATCGCGCATTCGCGCTGAAAGTCTGACAGAGTCAGCGTCGTCGAAGACATTGCGTATACGATAGATCAGATGTGTGATTCCAGGAATGTGGCGACATCTCAGAAACATAACATGATCCTGAGCGATTTCCGAAAGTCATTCTGTCTATAGCTTACTTTTAACTCTTAATTATATGTAATGAAGGATTTAACAAGAAAATATGGCAATTAGCGTAGCATTGCCACTTGAGGCCGCCCATCTCACCCCTCGTTCTCGGCTTAATCACAACGCCCATAACGCCTCACATACCAAATGTCAGGAAAAAAGAATACAATACACAGCTGAATTCATACATGTAAAATATTTTTTATGTTTTTTTTTATAAAAGTTTGAAAAACATGTTTTTATGTTTTCTATTGTTGTTTTGTTGTTGGTGATAAAACATCCACATACAAATATGATGCATTGTTTTCTTCAGCAAACTGCGGTTATTTTGCCCTTTTTTTCGATCTGTAACATTCAGTACTTTCCGGTTTTTACCACAGTAGACTGACAGAGATCACAGAGATGGACTACAGTGAGGGGGGAGGAGCAGTGCCACTGAGGACAGCAACTGAGTTTCATGTTTTTATGTTTTTTATTCATGTTTTTAAAATGTTTTTATTAAAGTTTAAAAATGTTATTTTTTTACATTTTTTATTTGCAAGTTAATGTTTTAACATCTATAGCTGAATTACTGACGACTGAACAGATTTTCCTGGCCCGTTTTTCAGGAGGACTGCAATGAGTCAACAGTTCTCAGAGGTGAGTGGACCGAACTACATCAAATTTGTGCAGGATATGGAGCAATAATCGGCGCTGCTCTAGCTCTTTTTCACATACGCTGCTTCATTTCGAAATGAAAGCCACTCAAAAGCAATTTGGGTCGAAAACTGAGGCCAAATTTGCACACTTTATTACCGTCTGTGAAAACTAGATAAAAAGTCGACAGCAAACCATCGATATGTATGCCTGCGCCGGCGAACGTTTCTGTGACCTTTACCTTTGATCCATGACCTTGAAAAACTGACCAATTCGTGGCCCGACGGTGGGAAGTGTTCGTGTAAGTTTTGACTGAAATTCCTTCAGTCGTTCAAGAACTATTGAATTCACAAGATTTCCACGACCGTCGCAGGCTGACCTTAACCTTTGACCTTTGACCTTCTCGATGTCATCATTATCACGTGGACCTCCATAACGACTAACTGTTAAAAATATCTCCATTCATTCAAGAAAAGACTCAGAGACAGACGGACGCCCGGTCAAGCCGACTGCTCGAAGCCTCCGGCGTCTGTCGGTGGGGAAGGATGGGCCGAGTGTCATGCGTGACCTACGAACCAACCTCAGATATACTTTTGGCAGGAGGCAGGAGGGGGGCGCTCCGCGGGTCTGGGAAATTAGACGCTTGGTAAAAATAAACGACAGCAGCAAAATACAAGTCCTTCGACATAAGTCGGGCAGCTGATAATCACTGGACATGAATAATTATTCGAGGCTTATTTTCACTTGTACTATGATGTAGTGAATGACGCCAGATACGAGACGACACACAACTTGGACGATACAACGGTCGATCTCGACGTCTTGTTTCGTTCGCTATCGCTGTCCGCTGTCCGACGTCGCAGTGTAAAATGTCTCGACACAACATCGCCGCCACACTTCGATAATCGTCAACCGTCGTCGGTCGGTTGATTAGTCGTAACATACGAACAATCGTTCTGCAATGAACTATCTTACTGCCCAAGTCATAGACTAATGCAAGACGTGACGTCAATCCATACTGTCCCTGGTCTGCCACGTGTACGAAAGCCTGGAGCGCTGTCCTGCATTACTTCTCCAGTTTAGACGTCTTCTTCACGATGTGGTCGAAGTATGACAGCTTCCTTCGCTCAAGTGCAGCAAGAAGGCATCAACTGTTCATAAGAACCCATTCATTTGTCGTCTTGGTCGTTCATGACACCCTGACGATCTGCCTTAGACACTTCACCTCGAATGCGTTGATTCACGTCTCTTCAGTTTTACTCGTATGGTCCAACCTTCACAACGAAATGTAGCCAATGTCATATACAAGGCCAGCCTCTGGCAAGCGAATCAAGCACTAATAGGTAGGTGACCATTATCAGTTCTGGCGACGTGAGCCTTGTTCTCCGATGCACAGCTGACAGGTTCATGTTTAAACATTAGTTACAGCATAAGCTATAGATGTGGTGTGGTGTGATTGATGAGCAAATTCTCATCTTCATGCGTGATACTTCTAAGTGTCTGGCGAGCGTGATCTGTCATTGCACATCACATGCAATCACATCGAGCGACGCACACACACAAACGCGCCCACCCTCACACACACACACACACACACACACACTGGTGCTGGTCTCGTTCGGCTGCTGCTGCTGCTGCTGTCACACACCGTGTCAACTGCTCCGCTCCATCTTCACTGCTTCGCGCCGCGCCGAGCTGTAACGGCGCCGTGTTCACAGCGAAGGCACGTAAATAAATGATGGCTTGTGAGGGCAGACGGCCAGGCGACGACGACCAATCAGCGCTCACTCATCGTTGTCGCACTGACTGTGTGCGTGTGTGCGTCACGCACTTCAGTTCAATGACAAGACGAATGCATCGCGACGCATGCAGCCACTGACGCCGTCTTCGTCGTCAAATTCCCGCGAGATTCCGCCGCACAACACTGACTGACTGACTGAATGACGTCATCCCTTCTCTCTCCATCCCAGTGACAGGCGTTTCCCCTTTCCATTCCAAGCGACTGCCGGTCCGCCCGGCCGACGACGTCCAAGAAAACGATGGTCTCGAACGAATGACGTCCCGGGTGAGGCTGGGCGGGATGACGGCGTCAGCTAGAGACCGTTACCACGGCAACAGTTACTGGAGTGACGTGTGCACGAGCGATACGTGACGTCATCGATCGTCTCAGCGCCAGCAGCAGCAGTGGCAGTGGCGCCCCCTGGCGCTCATCGCTAACGACGACCGACTGACGCCCGCCCGGCAGTCGCACACAGCCTGGCAAGATTTAATCCTGCGTCCGTCCGAGCGTCGGTCGGTCGGTCGGACTGAGAGCTATCGACCAGCGGGCTGCACTGATCAGCAGTACTATGTACGTCATTGATTGGCTGCAGCAGCAGACATCCACATCCATGCACTGTAATCCAGCAATTAGCTTCACGCCACTGTCGCATCAGCCGCTTACACTGTACTGCTCAGTCGCCGTGCACTGGCTAATTTAGCAATAACATGACAGACAGATTTCACAATGACCGTGACGAAAACTAAAAATATCTGATATGCAGTCGCTTCACTGAAGTTACAAATTCACACTCTCCTGGCTTATGTCAACTTTTGAACGCATATTAAGCATACCATATCACGTATATCATATATCATGTATCATGTCGAGATAGCAATATGCATATGGATTATTCTGTGCCCAAAACGCAGATTCTACTACATTTGCAAATATCATCAATAAATCTGGCTCAACATGAATAACTAGAAAAATGGCAATTGCGATGCATTGCAACTTGAGGCCGCCCGACGTCGCGCCCGTCCATCTGCCCATAATGCACCAGCCTTCAAGTTGAACAATTCTGCAACCTCCGCGGACCCACAGTGAACCCACACACCAAATCTTGTGCAATCGGACAATCGGCGGCCCAGTTATAGCGATTGAGACATTTAAAATTTGGGCGCATCTGTCATCTTAGATTTGACCAGAAGATTTTCACAATGCTGCATCCTTAGAGGACCCACAATGCACCAGTCTACCAAATTTCAACAAAATCGCCAATACATCGTTAGTTAGTAATTATTCAACAAATTTTCCCAGCTCGTTTTCAGGGGTGAAACAATGGTCCCATTTTGTCAGAGTTGGGGACTGAACTGTTAAAACTATACCAAATTTTAAGAGGACACAGATCTATATCGGCGTTCCCAGAGTTTGTTCAGATTTCACATACACCGCTCCATTTCTGAAAGCGGGCGATTCAAAGAGACAGCAGCCGAAAACCTAAGCCGAATTTAGGACTTTTCATTCCCTGTACAAATTAGCGGAGAAGTGGGCGACTCCATACATTTCAAATTCAACCTATCACTCAATCTCTGACTCACTTTTGGCGCGAGGCTGCTATGTGCAAGCTACCCGGTAGATTCAACTGTTCCGGACCGTTTTTTGGAGGCGAAATAGTCGTCCCATATTCTCAGAGATGGGGTAACTGAACCACATCAAACTTTCCGAAGACACAGAACCGTCATCGTTGCTTTTTGAGTTTGTTTTAGTTTTCAGATACGTTGCTTCCTTTCAAAATTGGGGCGATATGGTCGAAAATTGGGGCGAAATTTGGCATTTTTGACCTCTGTAAAAATCACTGGAAGAGATGGTGGAATGTCTGAGTCACTTTTACGAGTTTAGCCTAGAACCAAACCACTTTGGGACGAGTGTCGCTCGGCCTACGACACACTTTGGGACGAGCGTCGCTCGGCCGTCTGGGAGTCCTAGTTTTTTGACAAAAAGAATAAAATTTTGGGCCAAACTGACCCTGTTGGAGCTAAAACGCCGATTTTCAATCGATATTCGCTCGTAACGCCTCAGTCGTAACACCTAGTGAAAAAAGTTCAATTAACACTAACAGGAAGTCCACTACGCGCTTCCAATGAGCCTAAGATGAACATCGTACGTTGTCCCCAAGCCCCCCCAAGGGGGCTCACAAACGCAAAATGGCCGTTATCCATCTATACGGTGCATATGCAGGAACTGCTATTTCTGAGGTTCTGGAAAAAGTTCTGACATTGCCATACATTCAGCAACCCCGATTTCCTAAATAAGAGCAAAACTGAGCGACCAAACGACGTTTTCAGTACTTTTTTTTACCGCACAGATCGAAAATCGGCCATAATTCGACCTTGAACATGTGTCTCATGTTGCTCTCACACAACGTTTGCACTTCGTTAACTTATCGGTTCCTGACTTATAACGTTTTTACTGTTGACACGTTACGTTACGCTGCGACCTTGACCTTTGACCTCGAACGCTTGTAGTGTATCGGCTGTCACGTGATCAAACTCTGTATCAAATTTTAGCGAAATCGGGCAATCCGCAGCGAAGTTATTGTGATTTCAATATGTCCAAACTGGGCAAGCTCAGCCATCTTGGATTTGACCGCGAGAGTACTTTCACAATTATTCCGCTGTGCCGGAACTCATAATGCAACAGCATCTCAAATGTCAACACGATCGGCCAATGCGCGGTTGAATTATCGATGATTCAACCGATTTTCACGGCCCGGTTTCTTGAGGGGGAATTTTGTACCGTCTATTTCTCAGAGTTAGGGAAGCGAACTAAATCAAATTTTAAGCAGAGGCCAATCACTGGCGCTTCCAACGCACGTTTTAGATTTAAGATACTTTACGTTTGGAAACCAGCACGTCTTAAAGTAGACTGCGTCGAAAATCGATTAAAAGAAGGTGAAAATAATAAGTTCATGAAAACCTGTTCATCAAGACAAGTTATCTGTACTGTACACAGCGGTAACAAGTCGCCTAATCCTTGCTACATACAACGGCAGCAAGCAGACTGACGACAAACAGTAGGCTACAGCAGGCCGACAAGTCAAGTCCTGAGAACGACAACAGCTTGTGGGCCGGCACCGAGGGACACAGCACGGTGAGTGGGAGGCACGGACTGAGGAGAGGTCAATGGATTATGTCACCAGCTGCACAGTCTTAGCGCGGATTATCGCAACGTTCATGATATAAAGCTACGTGTGACGGCAGCAACGTGTGGCCTGGAAAGTGTCGCAGATGACAAGATTAGTATTGAATAGCTGGTTGTGGAGCGAGCGGGCCTGATGACACACAACAAACCCAGCAGCAGCAGCAGCAGCAACAGCATCAGTGATAGCAAAGTGCAGCGACGCAGTCAGTGTCAACGTCCAACAAACAGCAGCGCTAGCTCGCTGGCTCGTTCCACTGTCAGATCTGACAAACACCATCAACTACCGTACACCGCAGTGTCGCCGCCGCCGGCAGCCACTTCATCGTCAGTCTTCAAACCGAGTTATAAGTCTTGTGCGTCACAGACAACTCAACGAGACAGCACAGCAGCCAGCGCTGTCTCCAGTGTTATCTGTTGCCTCACAGAAGCAACTGAAATACCATGCAGGTCTATACATGACACCTATACTCAATGCATTCTTTGCCATACGCGACACCTGTTTGTCATCTCTACAAGTACGCAGTGCAAAGATACACAACGCTGCCGTGAACATTGTGCTACTGTCTCACTTTTGGCAGTTATCTTGGTACAACATCTTTGTAACATAAACAACTGCTATGTTTATGAAATGTAAAATATGCAGAAAAAAGCAAAATCACTACTCTAGAGATTTCTGCTTACAGGCAATAATTACCTGGCCTTCCACTGAGCAAAAACACCATTACATACTGCTAATAATGCTTTATTCTTTCTTTCTTTCTAGTCACAGTAATTTCATTGAGCGTGTGAACGGACGTTCTCCAAGACTCTCATGTAATGGTCTAGAAACTACATTATGAGACTGATGGCTTCTCTCAGAAATGTCCATCTTATTTCTTAAACGTGTTTATTTATTACAGGTGTGTGCATTACGTACGTCTTCTGAAGAAGTTCTATTACAGTTAGTCAAAAGTAAATGTCTACCAATTTTGCTATATTCCCTAGAAGTTTGCCCACTTACGAAAACTGACTTAAAATCTCTTGACTTTGTGATAAATAAATTTTTTTATGAAGCTTTTTCGAACAAATAATATTGATACCATAAAGATATGCCAGTCACAGTTTTGTTTCGAGCTCCCAAGTAGTGTTATCAAAAAACGTGCCATAAAATTTGAAACCAGTTTAAAGTATGGCTAATTGTATGTTTGAAAGATAGTTAAGTTTAGTTAAGTTATTATTTCATATTGTATTTTGTTGTTGCTACCATGTTTATGGTGAATTAAAGATTATCATTAATTGCAAACTCAGACAGATGGAAGTAATGTCATGGTCGTGTCACCTGGAATTGCATGTTAATGTCCAGTTTCATTTGTCTGTGCATATTACATAGATGAAGTCATTTAAAGTTACTCGATTTAGTTTAATGGACAGAACCACATAATAAGGAACAGCTTGCATAATGTGCTTATTTAAACAGAAATAGGGTCAGCGAAACATCTAGCAGTCAGGCATCAGGCATGTAACCCACTACAAAGCTACTGTGACCTGCTGTGGAGTGAGAAAACGCAAGAAGACAAGGAAGAAGACGGCAGGTCTACAGGCGAATGGTTGGCGATGTTGTAGTTTGGATTACAGCAGCTGCAAGGAGGCCGCGACAAACATCAAAGTCTGCAAAGATGTTACAGTGAATCAATGGTGTTGATGATTGAACTCAACGATGAAGGGTGGTTGAAATGCCTCACACATCTAGGTTCTCCCCGCTACAGGTTCGTCTCACTGTGCCTCAAGCAAGAACCAGTAAAGTGCACGAATGTCTCAAAACCATTCACTGCTCAGTGCTCAGCTGGCGGTGTTTACAGACGGACGTCCGGGATGAAGTGGTCTGCAGCTGGAAGACGCCTTCAGCGTCCCAGTGACGCAGAACTAATCAACCGTGACAAGTGATCACACTAAAGCTCGACTGGGCCCGACTATGGACCGGACCTGCCCGCCATCAACACAACAAATCCATCACGGCAGCACGGCTCTGTGGGCGTGGTCTATATCCCGGCAACGCGGGCCGCTCGGTCACTTCCGTCGTTTAGAGGCAGCCGAGCGTCGCAATATGGCGCCAGATGGGGCGCGTTGAAGCGCAAAGATTGCGAACGACGCATACAGCGACTGACTAGGACGTGTAAGCAGATAAACAGACACACAGAGACAGCCAGGAGGCGAGGTGAGGCAAGCGATCAATGGACAAGTGAAGTCAGTCAGCATTATGACACCAGTCACTGGTCAGATGTAGGTCAAGAGGCAGTGCAAGACAGTTTACTGAGCAGCTCAACCACACACAAGCACACACATGCAGTCACACACACTCCACTCACCTTGGACACTATTACACATGAACAGATACTATCTGCAACAACTGCTACAGGGCACGCATTATCCATAGCTACAAGTGACGCAATGATGTCCGGTCAGATCACCGTCGTTTTTATTTCCCGCCTGAACGCAATATAGGACGACGCCGGGGACGCGGCATGTTTCATCACATCACAACCATCAGCTACGATGTGTCCAATTAACGTCACTGCCAGCGGTCTAAGCAGAATTCAATGTAGTAAATAAAACCAGTTAAATGAAATGAGATAGGCAGCGTTCTTAATAGACGAGATTTCGCGAGATGTCATGACGTTCGAGTCAGAAAATCTGGACGTTAGCCCAGAAAAACTCTGAAGTCACTCAGTACAAGAAAACTCAAGCCCATATTATGCTAATAGTAAAAGATTGTAAAAAAGACACTAACTACATACAGGGCGGTTGAAAAATCCTGACAATTTTTAAAAGTTCATAACTTCCGCGTATTATGACGTACATGATACTTGCTATATATCACAATGTACGGCACTTTTTCTATTATGAGAACCTGAAGTAAGACGGTGTTTTGAATTTTACTGCAGTTAAATATTTTTCCACAAGTGCAGTGAAATAATGCTGTGTTAAAAATCACAATTAAGCCTTTACGTGCTCCCACGAAACAGAGTTTGTCAAAGCCAAAAACCCGTCACTGAGCAGTTTGGGCTTTAATATTGATGATTTCTCGCTCTGGTAGTACACTGCAGTGTGATTTTTTACAACTTATGGAATGATTATTTACATGTAGTAATATTGAAAATATCAGTTTTGCTCTGGATAGAGAACTGAACAGTTGCATACCGGAATAGCTTTCTGCGTCATCATATGTAAAAGATACAACATTTAAAATGGTTCAGTTTTTGACCCATGCACTGTAGTTCCGCCAAACAGACCTACCTGCAACATCCATGCTATTTCTGGAAAGTAGGAAGATAGCTAACGAAAACCGCGTAAGAAAAAATCAGCTTACAATGTACTGCAATAAAAGGCAGTTTGCATTTGACGTCCGTGACGTCCGCTTCTTAAAATATGGGCGTATACATGCTCACATTTTTGGGCGTATTTACGCCCAAACGCCCGCTACTGAGAACCCTGGCGATAGGCCTACCTGTACACGAACTGAAAGTTTTCGCTGAATGACAGACCAGTAAAAAGGAATGATGACGTCACTGACCGTCACTGTGCATCGTCGAAGACACCATGTGATCGGCCGCCGCGGTCACGTGACCGGAAGTTAGTGTCGCTGTAGCGGAGTCGTCGGCACGTGGCAGTGATACACATTTCACATCAGCAGTGGTCGCTTCATCATTGCAGCGTTGTGTATGTGTTGCGATGACATTGCTGCTGCTGCTGCTACCGCCCTCATCACCCGCCTCTGCACACGCACACACAACACCACACACATTGTTCACTTACAGTCAGTCACTGCAAAGTACACATCCACAACTCAACATAGGATTTCTCGATCGTTAACGATAATAAATCAATAAAATCACTTTTTCATACCATGAGATAAAATGCTTGTTTTCATGGCGCGATCCACAAACTGTCAGTGAGTGGGGATAACGGGAGCCTGGGGCGAGGGTAGAGCCCTTGGTGGGGGTTCGGGAATCCCCCCCCCGAAAGCTGAATACGTATTGTAGACTTGACAAGTCAGTTTAGGCTGCAACTTCACATGAACGTTCTGAACATGCAGTCAAGTCGACCTAGTGCACTTGTAGACGCCGATGGGGATGCATCCCCTCATCCTTCCCCCCCCCGTGAATCCGCCCCTGTAAGTTTTAAATCTTGTCTCAGCTATTCTTAAAATGGTTTCTTTTACACTTCAAGTTCACTGCATGTTAGCATTAAAGCACGCAGTCAATTCCAGTTCAGTTCCCCCGCAGATCATCACCACAGCATGAGCAGGCAGACATGCAGCGTGCACACAACAGAGCAAGTTCTATGTAGAGACTGTACAGTGCAGGTAGTTGGTGGTAGGCGTACCTGGTGTTTGATGATGGTCGTCGCATGTCTCATCGTGCGTGTCATCACTGCTACTCGACACGACGTTGTCACCTGACGACATCACCAGCACTTCACTGCTCATCACTGCACGCTTCTCCTCAGCAACCACCGCCATCACACTCCGCTACCTACACACACACGACGCCACCATCATGCACCAGTCAACAAGTGCTCGCCAACATTTAGCCACAATAGATCAGCGTTCATAATCACTCAGGGGCACAGCTGCGACAAATGTCACTATATGACACTGCGACATGGCGAAAGTGTAACACGCAAAAATGCGAAAACGACAATGCATAACACTAACTGAACGTAAATCCTAAAATTAACACTAAACAACCTAAAACTGGCCCTAACCATGACCTCAATCCAAACCCTTTATTGACGTGGTCATTTTCAAACTTTCGTGCTTTCGCATTATCACATGATTTATTTATAACTTCTCCTGACGATGATAACAGACGTAAGACATCGGAAGACATGTAGAACGTTGTCACATCGCACTCCACTTAGCAGACAAGAAAATGATGACACAATACACACGAGTGTGACGTCAGTAACAGAAAATTCACCGTCAATTACGCTTGAATTACCGACCTGCTGACGGCACTAGCAGCGTCGCTGTATGTACAGTTAGACTGTATTGTTCTACTGTTGCTGTGTTTTATAGATTTCACTGAACGACTAAATCACAGCGCATCAGACGCGCCAGGTACACGAGTGTACGTCGTCAGGTATCATGATGCACTGAACGGCGCCGCCGCCGCCCAGCAGCAGCAGCAGCAGCAGCAGCAGCGAGGCGAGATGCGCGCTACACTGACACGCCTCTACAGCAGCCAGCCAGCCAGCCACGCCAGCCAGTCAACGTACCTACCTAGCGACTCGGCGCCGGCCGCGCTAACGAGCCAATCACGCCAGGTGTGTTATCCAATCAACTCGCGACGCACGCCACAATGGCGACCAGTCGCAACGCATCTTCAACGCATCGCGTCTAGCATAGCACGGCACGGCACGGCACGGCACGGCGTACGACATGATGTAGCGCTGCTTGAGATGCAGTCGCCGTTTCACGTACATCACGTTTCAGCGCGTGTCAGTCAAACTTCAGTTGTTAATCGTCTCAACATCGCGCTATGACACGCCCGCCGCCGCACATGTTCACTCACTAAGAAACACCTACTAAACAGCATCATTTCTCACAATACTCCTGCGCTCACCAAGTAGAAATAGGTCTCTATGATACAGATCTATAATAATTTGTATAACCCAAAAACTCGAAATTATACAAAAAGGTGGATAGGTAAACAATCACAAACAATATATGCAGTAATTATTTAATAAAATTTACATCATAAATTTGCTAAATCCTAACGTTAAATCACTCAAAACCTGGCAGAGTAACATGCACATGCTCTCTTGAATACTACTGTTTAATGTTAGGATGAATTCTGAGGCAACTGTCGGCCGTTACCGCTGCTATTGTCGACTCTTGTGAGTTCAAAATAAAGTGAACAGCTGCTCATGGTACTATGGTAGCTACGTTCATACGGGAGGCGGACGCAAGGTAGACAACTGGCAGCCAGAAAACCAGGCAATACAACAACGCACAGACGGTCCATGCCAGTACAGTAATGAGTGACGGTGCATCTAATGGAACGCACCGGCGGCGCACCTGTGCTGTGAGTTCTGCTGTGAGCTGCCAGGCGACGACCTCACGTAATTCGACCTGTTCTGCGACGCATCAACGACACGAAGCCTACTCAGACAGCGATAGCTACCTCTGTCGGACTGTATGTGGCGCTGGCGGGCGCACAGAGGTAAACGCAGGTGCGACAGACGCATCCGTGAGACTCTGTCAGACCGACCGACTGACTGACTGCAAATCAAATTACGCTGTTTGCACGAATGAACGAACAGACGGACAGACAGACCTCGAGGTGGCCGCCGAGAACGAAGTCGGACGTCGGCGCATTAGTACAATTGTCCAAGTTATAGATGTTCCAAACGTTCAAAAAGAATTTTTTTAAACATTAAAAACGTAAAAACCACGTGGCATTAATAAAATTAGTAAACGTTGAATAAAAAGCGTTACCAACAATATGCCACTGAATGCAATGCCCGACATGCCGCAGCATAAGAGAGATTGAACACAACATCAATCACTGCAGTCATCATTAACAGGTCAATTTATTTACAGAATGAAGTAGTCTCTGTAAATACAAGCAAGAAAAG
>Ga0049105_1000176_pt1 | contig 17252 bp, 16 predicted proteins | sample WorMetvaBAHAMAS1_FD_61260 | JGI IMG/M metagenome (GOLD analysis project Ga0049105, IMG submission 61260) | Worm MetaG Olavius vacuus BAHAMAS.1 | ecosystem: Host-associated > Annelida > Digestive system > Unclassified | place: Germany: Marburg | collected 2013-04-09
AAGAACAAACTGAAGACATTTCTGTTTGACGCTGACACGCATTAGCGCATCTGCTGCACCTGCGAATTTGGGCTATATAAGTGTCCTTATTATTATTATTATTATTATTATTATTATTATCATGATCGTCATTGTAATCATTATTATGTGCAAACTTGGTAATTGTAATTGTTGGTAAGTTCCAAACTGTTTACAGAATTTCAGTATTATACTCGTTGTAAATGCAGAGAATAAACTGGCAACACTTACGGTCTGCTGCTGTTTGTTTTGTGACTTTGTAGATTTGGAAGATATACAGAAGAAGCGAAGAAAGCAGATTCCCAACTTTACCAGTGACAATGGCTTTATGAGCACAATAGGTATGATGACCTGTGCTCATTCGTTATGTAGGTCATTACATGGAATGATCTTACTGTGAGTCAGCTAGTTGGGATTTGTGAGTATAATGCAAGCAAACAGTTTTGTGATACTATTTTGTGAATGCTTTCATCGTCATGTGTGACTGGGTTATCAATAGCAGAGTGTACTTGTAGAAGATCAGCAAGTTTGTTCAATGAATGTGACTTTACAGTAGGTGTAGGCAAACTAGGCCCACGGGCGTCGTACATTTACGCGGCTCACAAATGTCCTCACATAGCTGCATCGATTTGCACAGTTCCAGGCATTCTTGAATGAAGATTACTTGCTTATTTATGAATATAGCTGGAATAATGTGTTTTAATGAGGTTACAGTGAGACTTCACAGCTGTTTTGTCACAAACTTTGTCCTATCCAGAATCATGAACAGCAACTGACAACGGATGTCAAAGCCTATTGGTTGGGTAATTGGGTCTGACACAAATGTCTGCTTGACCACAGAAGAAATTTTGTGGTTATGCTGTCACCATGTTACTGAATGAAGTGATCTGTTAGGCATCCTCATCCTTTGATAACTTTTTATTGAATACTCCATTTGTCATGACACAGTGAGTTTATGATGAAATACTGCTGTTTCTTTGTAGTCCTTTGTTGTTAAGTGTTTAGTTCAATTATTTATTAGTATTTGTAGAAATATGGTTTTCAGTCATGTTTCAGAATTGCTGCTTTGATTGCACTCAGAAATATTGTACTAATTTTGAAAGTGAACTGCAAGCTCAGATAGAAAGGATGTTGAAAGTTGAAGTGTAACTACAAGACACACCTATGATTGAATATTAACAAGAATGGATGTTAAATGTAAGAATTCGATTGATGAATGTTAACACCAAGTCTGTGATTTCTGCATTTCATTGTTGTCAGCATCATGAAATGTGAGAAATCTGGACTGAAAGTTGGAGTGAAAGTTTAAGTATCACTCTGTTAATCTGTTAGTTTTGTTAATAACTGCTGTTGTCTGTGCACAGGTGGACAAGGTCTTCCTCTCACATTCAACTTTGCTCCTCAAATGTTTACATCATTTCAAGCTAATGGTATGACAGTAATTTTTTTTTCATATGCATTTTCTTTGAAAGACATTTTTGAATGAGTTGACAGTCAAAACATGATTGATCACTATTGTCGTTAACTGCATTATTTGTTATTATTCTTTACTTTATATCTACGTTTCTATCACTTTTGTTAATCATTTAGTTTTCTCCTACAATCATCATAAGGCACTAAATGGCCTAGTGTGTGCTATGTGCCATTAAGGAACTACTCATTCTTTTGAATGCAATCCAATATTTTGCAATATTGGTGCTACCTGACAGCTGATCTAACATTTTATGCACAATAGTCAATTTTGCGGTGCTCTCACTGCCTCTGAAATGGCATGATAGAAATATCTATATTATTATTATTTTCAGTGGCCCATGTAGCACTGGGAGCGGCAAGTCAGAAGTCAAGTCAAGTGATATGTCAGTGTTACGACCTCCTTCCCTCCTAGCCTACTACTCCCCTCGACTTTAGAGTCAACCACGCGATATGTAAAATGTAATAATTTACTGAGAACGAGAAAAGTGACAAAAAAGATATAACAGTGCAACACAGTCAATAATATACGGCTCGGCAGAGAAATATGGTAACATAGTCTAGGATGCTATCTGGCCTAGGGGTATGGTGAAACAGCGGGGACTAGGGCAGAGTAACCAAAAGGAGTTAACACAGAAGGAGATGAACATAAAAAAGAAAGTCACCATGAGTGTAGCAGCAGGCACAGCAGAGCGGAGCGGAGCGAAATGATCCCTCGGCGGCGTCGGTGGCTTGGCTCTCGGTGAGTTGACCTGGCGGCCACTTCAACTGCTCAGTGGCATTGTTGAGAGACAGGTTGTGCAGCGACCCTGTTGTTCGGAACTGCCACGTCGTTTCGAGCCATCAGATTGTTCTGAACCGCCAGGTTGTTATGAACCGTCACGTCATTCTGAACCGTCGGTTTCGGATTGACACTCGGCCCCGACGTCGGTCGGCAGCCGTTCTTCTATAACGTGCGGCTGCCTTGGCGAAAGTTATGCAGTTTCGAGCTCAAACTCGTGAGCTTCATAGACTTTGACATTGTCCACAACAACTGCATGCGGCCGGCATGTCGACTGTTCTATCGTGTAACATCAAAGACAATGACACGTATCTTTCAGCCAGCCACAGCCCAGCAACTGCATGCAGCCGACATGTCGACTGTTCTATCGTGTAACATCAAAGACAATGACACGTATCTTTCAGCCAGCCACAGCTCAGCCAGTTCAAAATTTGTGCGCTAAGCAAGCCAGAGCTATGCAGGCACGGAGACAGGTAACTAATCCATCGCATAAAGATGGAAGTAATGGGAAATGTCACTGTAGGCCACTTTCAACATCAGTAATTCATTTTAGCACAGTTTCTGTGACTGATATGACTTGACAGTAATGCTGGTGTGTGTTATACAGGGCATGCTACCAGTCATGCTATGCCACCCACTATTCCTCTCAGTGTTTCTTCGCGACTTGAGGAAGACTCCGTTCCAAACTTCATGCCATGTCACATGCATGAGCAGTTGATCGGCAGAAGTTGGGTGTCTTCGAGCGATGAGCGTGTTGCCAGCAGGGATGAGGTCAAGCCGTCAGTTAGCACTGGCAGCCGCAAGACAGCATCAGACGTGGAGGATGTCAAGAAACAGGCACCTGTCACTCAACAGACTGCACCACCAGCTGCCAGACCACACACAGACAAGGTCGACACCAACACACAAACCGGTTAGTAAGGCTTTGTATGTATTTTATTTTTACTGTGTAAGTAGTAATCACGTGTGTACATCATGTGTATTTAAACTTAATTATCTACAGTGTCCATTATGCCGATGGTGTATTGTTAGTATCCTGATAAATGTGAGCCATCCAAGTTTTATGAGGCTGATCCTATTTCACTTCCAGCCATCATCTGGCTCGGCTTCATCAAAATTTTTAGTTATCAGCTGAGATCTGAGGTGCTTGGCATCGAGCAAGGCTAGTTTAAGGTATTAATTTTTACAAGTCGCTTACAAGTTTCAATAGACTGGCAGGAGCCGATGTTCACCAAGTGCCAGACAGTGGAAGACTCACTTGAAAATGCACATTGAGCCGGGTCATTTCTTGTTCTCATCTGTGTACTGACTTACAGATGCTGCAGATGACTGAAGCAGTCTTGCTGGAACAGCTGTTTGTAGTACAACATGGACCGCACTGTCGTGGTTGACACGTTGCAACATCATTGATAGGTGTGATGGCGGGTGGTAATGTACACAGTCACACATCCATACTATACTGGCACATTGGCCAGTCATCAATTTACAAGACAGTTTAGACAAATGGCACAATAATTGCGCAAATATACTCTCACTCTCTGGCGCCGTTGCGGCGTTTTTGCGATTCCAGCGCCGCGATATAAGTGACTACTTACTTACTTACTTACATGACAATCATACTGTTTAAGCCAGCACAGGCTCTTCCAGCATATGGGCTGCACCCCATCCTTGTGTCGGGCTGTATGACTATCGCTGCTTCTGCCACAGTGTTAACAGTGAAATGCGTGTTTTAACAAATCTGGCTTCAAATGTATACAGAATTCAGTCTGCGAATCCATGAACCGGAGTGATGGTATTGGAACGGTTGTTAATGTTGTGATTTTGTGCTGTTTGTGTGTTCAGACGCTGGCCAGGAGTTGGTACTGTGTCGACTGCTGGAGAACATTGCTCTTCACACAGCGCAGTCTGTGTCAACGTATGCACAGACGAGTGATGCTCGACATCTGCTGCTTCCCGCTAGACAGCTCATCAAGTTCCCAAACGCTGATGGAGACAAGTAAGAGACTTTCTTCATGTACACTGCTATAGATGTTATAACTATTCAGGAAATGCCATCCAAACGTAGTGAAGTATATCATTCTGTTTCATACTTGTTGTTTGGTAGCACTGGTTTATTTACACAGTCACATAGCTGTACTACACTGGCACACCAGCCAGTCATCATTACAAGGCAGTAGACAAACAGCACAATAATTGCTCAGATATATCACTCTCACATGCCTATCATAATCTGGAAGCCGCCATAGGCTTCTCCAGTATACAGGCTCCACCCTAATACTGTTAATTGAGGCCATATCACTGCCTCTACCACAGCTGTCCATCGCCACTGCCTAATGATTGATAAATAGCATAACACATGCGCTGTGTTGTGTGTTCAGTTTTCAGTATATGTTTGCAACACGTGTGTATTACGCTTGCTTAGCTGTGCTTCAATTGTTTGAGTAAGTAAGTAAGTAGCATTTGTACTTTATAGATCGCGTTTGATTATATTTCGTTTGTTAAATATTTTATTGACACTTGAATTGCTAATAAAGTGTGCATCTGTTACTTTTAAATCAGAAGAAGTGATGTTCAGCTCAGATGGCACCAGTTATCATCATCTGTTGAAGTGCTTTATTGTGAGAAATGATTGATTGTAATTTTAGTGCGGTTCACTTGTCGGTGATTCACTGTCAGCGGTCAGCTGCTGAAAATCTGCTGTCGGTGTTATCAACTCTGCCAAATGACATGGCAGTCAATGATCGCAATGATTTGCTGCAGGTAACTGCTTCACTTTGTAGGGCATCGTTATCAATTGATGTCTCCAAATGTGATTACTCATTCAGGATCACTGTAATGCTGTAAGACTGTCCTATCAAACAAACTTAATACATTTAGCATAGGTAAACTATTGTTTAATGTTTATTGTTTAACATTTTTTATCACCTGTTTTTGAGGAGTTTATTACGCCCGCAGGCAGAAGTACAATGCACAGAAGATTTCTCTCCAGTTCCGATGAAGCTTTGCATATAGTGCTGTACAAATGTGATTATGATTATTGTTATTTTTTGGGCCCACCAGCCTATTACTATTATTACCTGCATGCTAGCTATACTGTGCACATCAGTACTGTGTTTGGTGCCATCCATATGCGTGTGTCTGTGTGTCTGGCTGCAAAAATTGAAGAACTACTGATCAAAAATTAATGTAACTTGGTAGGAATGTGTGAATATAGTGAACCCTAGACATGATTCGATTTTGCTGACAATTGACCTTGACCTTGACCTTGAGAGCTGTGATGGCAGTATGTGGGGTTTGTGTTGCCTGGACACAGTTTATGATTACTATTATTATTATTGTTTAAATCACATGTGGCAATGAGCAGCTATTCAATCAAGTCATATTTGTTGACACATGATGATGTCTGTTGCTATGGTAGTCACCTCTGCAGCTGGCAGTGATAACTCGTCAACCTGAGCTTGTTGGCTTGCTGCTGTCACATGGCGCCAATCCTGTCACAGTGTACGACCGTCGCACTGGAGATACACTCCTGCACTCGGCAGCTCGCAATGGCAACGACTCGTGTCTCTATCCACTGCTGTGCTACTGGCCACAGCAGGCATCCAATGCAACTCTCCACGGTGAACACTGGCAGAGCAACATCAATCGTCCAAATTTTGAAGGTCCGCTACTCTACTCATTTCTTGTTAAGCGTTACTTTGGAGTTATGTTACGTTACGTCATAGTTGTTTAAAGTGGCTTACAGCACGATGCCATGCCCCCTTGAGCCCATGGAGTGTGCAGCCTTTTTTGGTAAATGCACTCTCGCAAGCCTGGATAAGGCGTGATTGACAAAGGCAAGAATGCAGCAGCGTTAAACAATAGCTGCTAGTTTAACACAGTGTTTTATTTGATTATTTCACTGATTAGAATCATAGCTGAGATGTTGGAAGTTTGAGCTGTCATGTGTGTGGTCTGTGTCTAGGTTTCACTGCACTTCACTTAGCAGTGCGTGGTGGTCACCTGAGTTGTGTCAAGCTGCTGGTATCACTTGGTCGTGCTGATGTCAATGAGGGTGATGGACAGACTGGCCGCACGGCACTGCACCATGCCGTGCTTACCGACAACCTTGCCATCACTGGATATCTCCTGCTTGAGGTAACTTGCATCGACTGCACAGCTCTGAACTTGACCAAAGAGGGTTTCTACAGATATTCAGTCACAGTCACACAGAGGATGCCGTGTAGACCAAAAACATATCATCTGCAGTAGTGCTGGGTAGTAATTGAATTGGTTCTCCAAGAAATCGATCTCAAAGTGTGTGCATTATTAATTAACAAAAATCATTTGGCACTGTCAAGGAGTTGATCTGAGTCCTTGCTGGTAATCTGTTCAAATCCGGCATGTACCATGTTGAGCCACCGAGACAAGCTGTTGTACAGGATGTAAACTGTTCACAAAAGAATGGTTGTACTGTCAGCTGATCGTGCATTAATCTTGGATATAACTTTCATTGAACATTTTACTGTAAGTGGATTGTGTTACTGTGTGTGTGGACAGTGTTTAGCAGACGTTGACAAGCCGGACTCAAGCGGCAACACGGCGTTGCATCTGGCTGTGAGTGGTGGTAAACTCGGCATTGCTGCACTGCTGATTGCTGCCAATGCTGACCCAGATACCGAGAACTGTGGCATTGACAGCAACGACTCGGACGTGTCTGAAGACAGCAATGATGATGATGAATACAGTGGCGATGAACAGACTGACGGACCGGTAGAAAGTCCTGACAACACTGCAGAACGAGAGAGAACTGCAATGACTGCTCGTCAACTGGCGGCTGGCGATGATAAGGTGAATGCACACATTAAGAATCGTAAAATAGAATTTGCTCAGTAATAGAATCCCTGCTCCTTCATCTTCTTTAAATTTCACACACATATTTTACAGTTTTATGATCTGTAATCTGTGAGCCAGCATAGAAGTGTAACTTATGGTGAATATTGTTTTAAACTGGGTTGTGTGGTGTTGAAAATTTTGATGGTTACTAGTGATGGAAAGATAATAAATTTGTATTACAAATGTAAAATATTTGGTAAAATTCACTTATCTTCTCGAATTTTAAAACTGAAGGTCATCAATTCTCAGTGTGTAGTGAAATGCACTGGCTCCCATGTTCTTGGATGTTTTAGTCAAATTGCATTTGCTTGCTGTGTGCGATGCATTGCTGTTACTTACTTTTTATCTGTGGAGATCGTACTGGTTGCCTTGACGATGTCAGGAACTGTCAACTAAAAAGGATTTGAATGATTGAAGCCAGCCAGCCGATGTGTTGTGGCTGACTGCCAGAGAATTTTAATAATTCACTTGATAATAGTTGATTTGTAAAAACGATAACTGTTGGAGCGGATGTCTGCAAATCTCGATACCAGTTGTGAAGTCGCATCTCAGTTGCTCTCTTGGTAAAGGATGTGATGTCATCGTATCGACTGGTGAGTTCGGACAAACTCGTTGGAAGCGTTAAGTTGTCAACTACCCGCGACACCACAACATCCGAGTGGTACGACTCTTCCTAAATGAGTGCGTCATCGCGTCTTTGAGAAGACACTGGCTGACGTTGACTCACGTTCTACAAATGGTGTCGGTGGAATTCTGCGTCCAACAGTGGATTGTCGTTGTGTTGCTGCATGTTTTGCTGGCTTTTTGCTTTTTTAGTATTTTAGTTCTTGGGGAATTATATTTGTTTTGTTGTGAATGACTTTGATTTATGTTGAATAAAACATTGGAATTGCAAAATGAATATTTTGTGAATACAATTTTTCTTATTTACTATAACTTTATATGGAGTTGTTGTTATGACGAGCCAAGTGAATTATAGAGGGGGCTCGTCTGAATAAGTTTTCTTAATCACCTAGAAAACGATACAGTAGTGCATCTACAGTTTTGTAGCTTGCTGGTGTTTGGCTGTGGGGGGCTAAAAAGACATTGTTACTGCCTAATGGGTCTTTATGCAGACTCTCCACTCTTTGCCTACTTAATAGTTTTGTCAGTTTGCATTAGTGTAATACTGTAATATTACACATAAGATAGTTAAGTTATTACGTTGTTGATGCATTGTTTTCAGATGCTAAGAATATTGAGTGGAGAATCGTACTCGTCTGTGAAGTCAGTAGCTGTCCCATCCCATCTGCAGCAAGCCGTGACAGCTGATGTTCCACTCAAATCCGTCTTTGACTCCGGCATCGATTCCATTCGTGACTTGGAGAAGTCCGGTAAACAGATTGTCTTTATTCAAACAGTAATGTTTCTGTTACAGCATTACCATTGTTATGGGAACATTGTCATATAATGATTTTTTTACAATTTATCATCTATAAAGTGTAGAAAAATGTTGATTGCTGTAACAGGTCGCACCATAGAAATTTGTAGCATCTCTGATAGCAGTAAATACCAGCGATATTTGCTAGAGTGTCGCTAGAGTGTAGCTGAGACATTTATCTCGAAACAGTTTTCAAGGCAGCTAACTTGACACAGCTGTATCCACAGCTGAGGAGAAATGAGATGAAGGAAAGTCAGAGATCTCAAAGCCCAGGCAAGATGGAGCTTACACAGAGGTGACAAACTCACAATATGCACGGTGAAAGCACATATAGAAACAAATATTTGTTGTTAATGTTAAATCTATGTTGCATTTTGTCAGCATCACGACTTTAAAGTTGAGACTGAGGCAAGACCGAGGCAGAAAGGGTTTGAGACAGGCAAGACTGAGGCAGGAAGAAATCTGCCTCAAGGCATGCCTCAAGCCAAGTTAGCTTTTCGAGGACTACGTCACCGATTTTTACCAACTATGCACTGTCAGCTGGACATCAGGAAAAACATCTGAACATAAAACATTTCACTTCAGCAAATTTCTGCAAGTGTTACGTGTGCAAACTCGGCTTAACTTTGTGTCCACAATATAAGAATAGACCCACTCCATTTCCTGCCTGGATGTCGTAGGAGGCGACTAAACCAGGGCTTAGTTGTAGCTTTAGATTTTCTGTCAGTGTTAGATAGGGCATGTTTTTTTTGTGTTAATTTTTTGGTTTCTAGGTGTATGCTTTGTTTAGTTTGTTAGCTTTTTTATAATAATATCAGTACCAGTGCAATTGATTGCCTGGGAAGATTCATCTCCGAAATGACCTATTATGTGTCAAGTGGGATGTTAAACCTTACTAAACCTAAACCTAAACTTAAACAAAAGGCAAGAATAGGACAGCAGTATCCATTCTAATCAGTTCGTAACTGATCTGCATTTTTATGGTGGCCTAAATAGGAAATACTCTCTCAAGGTTTGCTAGAGTGTCAGAACAGAAGGAAGGCATAAAATTTCAGAACAAGATGTCCAGAAGTGATTGCTGGAAGAGAGATGTTTTGGGTGTTTTAAGTGATCAGCAGAAGGATGACAGTGACTCGGCAAATGCAGCGTCGGCAGGCCGATTGTTGAAGACATGTGATGCAGCAGCCAAAAAGGCCAGAGATAAATACACAGCTTCACACTGTGTTTTTTGACTGTGAGGAGATTGTATACAATTTGTACATGCAAATATTTACCAATATGTAGATATTGCGTGATGGAGAATCATTTTCCTAGATGGCAGTGGTTAGTATTAATAAGCATAGGTTGTGTGTCTTTAGTCCTGTAGCATGTACTGTGTGCTGCAGATCTTGATCGACTGGATGCGGTAGCTAGAATGAAGCTCAGCAAGTTACTGGACCCTGTGAATGCTGGATCTGACTGGCGTGAACTAGCCGCTCGGCTCGGCTTCTCACAGCTTATTGGTGTCTTTGAGCTGCAGAAGAATCCAACGCGCACTTTGCTCGATAATTTCGAGGTTTTACAAGTTTTGATAGTACAGTGTGATTTAGAAATGCATATTGTATGAGTTTTGTATATTATAATGAAAATACATTGATTTTATGCAGGAGCGTCGCCAGATTGAAAACAGTGGGGTGGACAGAAGGCGCGAGTAGGACTCATGGCGAGCGCGGAGCGCGAGCCTATAACGGGGGTCTGGGGGCAGAGCCCCCAGCGGGGTCCAAGGGCAGAGCCCGTGGTCAGGGGGGCAAAGCCCCCCACCCTAAAGCTGAAAGCATTCTACCGTTGGTCCATCCAAACGAGAGGCAAAATCTGCCACTTTAGTCTAGTATTTTTTAATATCCACAGTAAGCCAAAAATAGTGGTTCAAATGGATAGAACTTGTAAACTTCTTGCCTTGGAGTCGTTTTTGATTATTGTAGTAGCCCAGCATGTATATTAAATAGAAATCACTTTCGCACACATCGGGGCCAAATTCTTATTGGGTCATTTGGTAAACATTTAGCAATAAGCAGCGTGTAACCAAAGCTAGCTGCATCAACGATAGTCTATAACAGTAACGGTGCACCGCCACCAACATAAACTGTTAACTTACAGCATAAAGACAGGAATAAGCTAGCATGGAAGTGGCTTGCTTTCACATTTTAAAATTCTGTATGCTTGCACAAATGCACGGCATATTGTTGCAACAACAGAATTTGTTCTGGTGACAGTTGTCCAAATAGGCGTTCTGTTCTCTGAGCTTATCAGTAGGCTAGATGGCCTTCTGGCCCTCTGCAATAGCCAATGGGCAGAGACAATTGCCTATTGCCCAATTCCGAATGCCTATATAATTGTATATATTCATACTTTACACATCACGCTGCCATGGTTGAGACCAACTTGTTGACCAACTCCTGCATCAGAAGTCATCTCAACCAGTTCTCTTATTTAGAGTACCCGTCAACGTCTCTGGGAGTCGAAAGCAAAACAATAAATGCAAGATAAATTTGTAACGGAGCCCTAACAGTCAATAGATTTCCAAGCTTTAACCAGTTATACTTCATTCTACAAAAGGCATGCTAGATCAGTAAGTAAATGATATTCATCCGTGAAGCAGTATAACGAATAACGAGTGACGGACTGAAGTAGGGCTAAACAGCTACCACAGCTTCCACACAGGTTCCACTCCAGCAAGCAAGTGAATGGGGGAGCACTGCAAAAGGAAACATTTACAGCCAGGCTGCTGCTGTACGTGTACGTTGGCTACTCCCAACCCCCCCCCCCAAAAAAAAAACTCGCTGGATCTGCATCAATCTCAGGAATGGTCTCTGGCAAAAGTTGGATGGACATGTCCACCCCAGTCCACCCCGTGGCGACGCCCCTGATTTTATGAAACTGCACCCATACTGCCTAGAAACTAGGATCAGCTGCAGGTGCTGGCAGCTTATATCAAGAGTGGGACTATCTACACCTTTAGCATTGTGTATGTAATTGGTATACTTTGGTGCTGTGGTATATGTGCTGGTGCATTCGTATCATCATCATTATCATCATCATAAACGAAGAGATTATCGTGGCGTTTAGTCTGAAAACTACAAGGACACGTTACAAAGTCAAAAAACAAAAAACAAAACCGCGAAATACGTCGTGTCTAGCACGTATATGTGTTGCTGTGCATTTCAATTGACTCTGTGCCCTTGCCTCCATGCCTGTTGTCATTATGCAAACTTTCTTAATCTGACAGTGGCATGCTGTTCAGCAAGTTGAGCGAAGCCAACAGTGTCAAAGACACTGCTGACACAAGTTGGGACAGGCGCTCACCATATGTCGTTTATTCTAGGTAGTAACAATAGTAAGACATTAATCTTTAATTTTTGGTTCCAGTTCTTTCCTTATGTCAGAGTGTCTGTTACTGTATGCAGATAGCTTGGTAACAATGTGTTTGTTGTGAGTGCAGTTGGCCGATGGGTCGGTGGCACAGCTGAGGAAATGTTTGCTGGACATGAAGAGAGACGATGCTCTCAAGTTGGTGGATAACCTACCATCAGCTCCCTCGGCTGTGTTTCCCACTCAACCTTGAGTCATTCGCTGTACAGAGTAATTGTCCCTCTCTGCTATTTCATCAGTTAATAGATAATTTTAAACATGTTGCATAGTTAATCATGTGAAATGTAAATTATCGACCAAAGTGTAAGTTATGTATGCCATGATGACGATGGAAAAATCAGTGAAGGTCATTATCATTTTGCTGTTATCACAAGCATAACATAGTATGTTGGGCTGATTGCAGTGGCATTTATACGAGGACCACCTGGACCAGGGGGACCATGGTCCAAGAATTTGGGCGGTTACTAGGATGGCCATCCACTTTCATGTGGACTACATATTAATGTAGTGTACTTATTGCAGATTACTGAAAAGTTTTGCAAGTAAAGTACCCATGCTGTAAAAATATAATAAACTGTATATTCTGAACATTTTACATCAGGTAGCGTGCATTATGATGTTCGTGCACTGTGCTGCTTTAATCTCACACGTAGTTACTGTTGCTTTTAGAGCACCTTGTAAATTTATTTGTTAAATAAAATAAATAAATAAATAAATTATGTACTCATGTTCACAAACTTTAAGTTTTGCTCTCCTCTACACTTATTATGTCCTGAAATTGCCCCTCCACACTTACTGAATGGTAGATACACCACTGGCTAATGGTAGAGCATTAGACTGGTAGTTGCAGTGGTGCATGGCAAGTAGTGCTGAGCAACTTGCTAATCTACAGCATACTCGGGCTAACCTGTTCTATTGTTATTGGGATGGATGAGTAATAGGTTACCTAGTGTGGGCAGCTGGTTGAAGGCCTTGTGAGGCCAATTGTAGGGTAGTCTGTAGACTGGATCGTCTGTTACAGTTTACTGCAAGAGAAGGACTGTTGTGCTGTGTTGGTTGATGCTAACCAACCACAGTTTTCCGCAGCTCACAGAATTTTGAGCCAAGCTGCGGAAATTGTTGATTTGTCGCTGAGATGATTCGAGCCGCAGAATTTAGGTTTTACACAGAAATTGAGTAATTTCTTGCAATACTTCTCAAAACAAATCTATTTATTTAGCAGTTTAATACCAACAACTCGCCTAAAAAATATAAAAAATAACTAATTAGTAGTTCACTAGTCACACTTCATTTAGCAGTCATCAATTGATAAATTATAGCAGTTGATTGCGTGGTGTGACATTTGCGCTAACAAATAACAATAACATGCATCAGTGTTCAGTTGAGCAGATTGATTGACACACAGCCAGATGTTTACTCCAGGCTCAAAACTCACCCACTCCACAAGCACCACTATGGACTGCTAGTGAGTCATCCACCAGAATGACTTCACCAACTGTTTAGCTGTTTCTGCAGATATTTCTGCTTGTCAGTTTTTGTTTCATTTTATCTTTTGTTAATTTTTAGTTCGATGTTGTGTGGTAAACTTATCTGGCAGTCTGTCAGTGAAATATTTGCATATCGTGTCATAAACAAAATGTCTCATGTATATGCACACCCATTACCAGCTGCACAGATAGTGAATTTGTGTTAAATTAAGAGGGCAAATTTATACATATTTATGAAATATGCATTTGTTTTGAATGTGTAGTGCTGAATGGTGGTGTCAGCTGAAAGACAAATGAAAGTTGATGCCTGTGAGTCGTACATTAAGTTTATGCTATTGGACTGTATGCTCTGCTTATCATTTGCTGTTGTTGTGTTGTCAAAAGAACTGATTCTGTGTTTACTTTTCCATATTTTGTACAAACTGACAGTGATGCAGGCTGCAAAATTTTTGCAGGCAAAATTAAAGGTTGCATAAAAAATGCAGATATTGCGGTCATTCTGGTCAGTGGTAAGCATTATCTTTACCAACGAAAATAAACAACATTCACTGCTTAGCAAAACTGCATTACATCAAAAGAGTGCATTATTGTGTCAGTTACATATGGTTGCAGCTGCTTGTTAGCCTCACTGATGGCAGCGGGTCATGATGCGACTGATGCAAATAACTGACTGTAACTGGGCAACATGAACTGTCGTTAGTAAGAAACTGACAAATTTGTGGCACTTAGGGAAAATGCTGAAATTAACGGCCATAGCACAAACACATGAATATCATAAATACTGCAATGCTCGCAAAAAATTTGCAGCCTTAATGGTGAATGAACAATTTCTGATGATTTGCTGAAATACTGGTGTAGTCGACATTTATAGATGTGTATGTATATTCAGATACTGTTTTTGTATATAATTTTGTTTGCAGCACATTTGTTACTAACCAAAGTGAATTAGTTTTGTGGACCACTGTGCAGGTCACTGTGGTCTGTTGATTGTGTGACCAGTCCCTGAGGTTAATGGAGGTTACCGGGTTTCTCTGTGTTGACACTAAACAGACGAGTAATGCTTTCTCATTGGGATGATAACGTGAGTAGTTGTGGGGTGTGGCAACTGGCCACTACTGTGTGAGTCACTTTGTTATAGAAGTGTTGTGTATATAAACACAGTAATATTAATGTATTTATTATCATTAATATTAACTAATTAATGTTAATACAACAAACTGGAACAGTCTGCCATGTGACATCACGTCGGCTCCAACGCTCGATGTTTTCCGAATACGACTCAAAATTTCCTTTGTAACTGTTTCCATTTGGCACAGTTTTGTACACTGTGTACAGCAGTTTAGTAGTCTTGTACATCAGGCCACTATAAATAACTTCGGTGTAATGTAATTAATTGTAATTGGTAATAAATTTGATAATTTCTGTGAAAGCATGATGATCTGGTGGATTGAACTTTGTATATCATAGTGCTGACAAAAGCCGACCAGTTTAAACCTTTTTAAGGGGGAGGGATTGGAGTCATAGTTCCTCTTGCTGTCACGTGACTACTGATTTTTGGAGTATCCACTCTGACTTGCCTATTCAATTTTTTGGAATGCCCCTGTATGGCTGATTTTTATGAATTTTGGCATACATAGCTGCTGAAATCACGTGTATCAAATTGTTCACTCAAATTGTTCAGTCACTCAAAGGGTAGCAAAGTTGTGATACTCCAGTATTTCTGTTTTCCAGGGACTTGATGTGTTACGGTGTTACCCTTACAACAGTGCAAGTACTACCATAAGAGATCTGTGTCAAATTCTTCTTTGCTTCAGTTGCACTTTAAATGTAGCACAGAGAAAAAATTACATCACAAACAGGTGAGCTTGCCTGTTGTGCTGATGCAGCGTGGAAATTCAAGTGTAGTGTACATATGTTACACTGTGTGTCCATTGCCTGCATATTTAGCTGTTAACAATGGAATCTCTGTTAGATGTGTATATACACCGACAACTGTAAAAATAGGCGTTATTGATTGTTGTCATTTATTGTTGTTTATGTCCAGTTTCTACCTGCTATTGGCTATTATGCCGTCTGCAGTGAAAGCTGTGCATTTTGTTTGTATTTTTTTTCATAACTAAATTAAAAGCCCCGTATCTGGATGTCAGCATATTTTTGTCTTGTACGTAGTAGGCCTATCACTATCCATGTGCTGTAATATATACACAGCAAAATAATGTGATTTAAGTCGAAGTTACAGCTTACAGATGTCGCTTGCTGTAGCATGTGCTGGTTTTGCTTACATAAAATTCTATGTTGAATATTCATATACAAGCAGATTCAGCGGCTGAACAGACCTATAGATTGCCTGCAGGAGGCCTGATGCTGCTGTGTTGATTTTTCTCTTAGAATCAGACCTTGCCATATACTCTCAAGCTACATCACTGCAGTGGTTAAGTGTAATGGACGCAAGGTCACGCCCTTTCCCACCTCCAAATCAAATTTATGGCTCGAAGTGTTCCCCCACCTGAGATTGTTATGATGATAACTGACAGGCCCAAACCTGAATGTATACTTCCTCCACCTTTTTTTGCACTTCAACGAATGATCCACTGTATTAGCCGATATGCGTTTGAGACAAACCATAGTAAGCATATTAGTAGGCACTGACGGAGCTGGGTTGGTTATGCTAACATCCAGTTCAAACTTGCTCTTGCGATTAATAGGTCTTGGCCTAACGTGCTTCGATTGCTGATACAACTGACTGCGCTGCTGCAGTCAGATTCATCAAGTATAAACAAGAAAAAAGTTTGAGGGTAGAGATCCTGTGTTCCCTCTACAAAACAGCACGATATGTGGAGATTTTAGTGCGTTTAAAAAACCGCGGGTGCTGGCTTGGTATATATGTATTCACTATGCAAATAAATCCAGCCATTGTGCAGAATGAAAATGTTAATCATTATCAGATTCAAATGTCCGTGGATCGAGTCGCGAGTCGGTGGTTAATAGTTTACGGTATAGTGGAAAAGATTTGTCATAGAGCCAAGTCGTAAGCTCGGAATGAAAAACTGATGGAGTGAGTAAAGATGAGAGTGGTCAGTGAAGATGACGAACGTTGTAACTTGTAACTGTGTAAGCAGTGCCGGTCATCATTTTGGCGGCCGCCGATTGGGCATGGCATTTACCTGGTGTGGCCACACCAATACAAACTTGTGCAGCCAGTGGGTTAGTCGGACATCAGTCCACGAAGAAACCCATCCGAGTATTCTTCCGGCGTTGTAGATGGTTCTTGAAACAATTCACCGAGTCCACATAGGCCTATCCAATGACGAGCCTGGTCGTAACTAGTTCTCGTGGACATGGCACGAATTTGTGCAACCAACAGAGACCAAAAATTCCCCAGTGACTGCGAAGTTCCTTCTGCCTAGTGTAGTTTTTAGCGAACGTGAACTCATGTTCATGTTCGCTATATGTCGTCGTCTGTCGTCTGTCGTCTGTCTGTAACGTTCGTGCACCCTACTCAGCCGATTGAAATTTTCGGCAATGTTTCTACGCCATGTAATACGCTGGTGACCTGACGACATCCAGGTAAAATTTTACGGAGATCGTCCCAGGGGAACCCCTCCGTCGGAGGGTTAAACCAAAAAGTGTTAGAAAAAATGTAGCGATTTTGGACCTTTGCGAGGATATATCTTGGAAACGGTGCAAGATAGGAGGTAAGTTACTATTAATCACTAATAGGAAGTCGCATATGGGCTTTCGATTGGTACCAAACTCGATGACCTTGAATGACCTTGAACAACGTAATAGGCCT
>Ga0049105_1000177_pt1 | contig 17242 bp, 8 predicted proteins | sample WorMetvaBAHAMAS1_FD_61260 | JGI IMG/M metagenome (GOLD analysis project Ga0049105, IMG submission 61260) | Worm MetaG Olavius vacuus BAHAMAS.1 | ecosystem: Host-associated > Annelida > Digestive system > Unclassified | place: Germany: Marburg | collected 2013-04-09
GGGGCATCCACTCATTCAGGGTTAATTCCTGGATCCTACAACGCGGCCCCCAAACACATGTTCGGTTGTATCTACAGTGTGAATGGCGAAAACAATGAAACACCACACACTCCGCGCTGAGCCAAGGAACGCTGTGTGTGGTCACTATAGCCCGATAGGATCAGCTGTCAATCAATCACCCACTCACTGCAGCTCGATCACTAAGATCACTAATCGCTGTAATGCATACCACACAACGAACAATACTACGAAGAAACAGTTTCTCTGCATCGAAACCGCATAACGCCTCGACATCCATAATCCGGCTAACCTGGACCCCAATTTTTAAATTACCACTATTTTAAATTTCACAAACGATCAGAGACTGCGCAGGTCATCGTCGAACCCTCTCGACTGTCCAGGACATTAAGCTCAAAGCATGCACTATAATTCGGTCACAAATTATCAGGAACAATCGGCGTCTTAAACCGAGAACCTATTTTAGCATATAATATTACACAAACTGTGTATCATTAAAATTAACTCTGTGCATCTTTGAATGTCAAATTGTGTATCTTCTAAAAATCAATTCACGTAGGGGAGGGGATGAAATTTGGACAGCTGATTCTCAGGAAAATCATTAAAAGTGTTGCCACCAGATGTCCGATTTTAAGTCTAAAATGCACCAAAATCGATTTCGGCTGGGGCTCCGATTCCCTGCCGGGGGGGGGGGAGCTTACAGCGCTCCACCAGACCAAGTAACTGGAATAAAGAGGATTTTTTAAGGGAAGGGAGAGGTACAGGGAGGGGAAGAAGAGGAGAGGGAGGGGAAGGCAGAGGAGAGGAGGGGGAGGAGAGAAGAACAGAAAGGAAAGGGGAAAGGAGTAAAGGGGACCCCGTGTGTATCTTTAAATTCCGTAGAATATCCTATGCGAGCTGAAGGGAGTTATATGGCACCGCTACGCGACAGAGAAGCAACGACATCGTGTGAATGCGTCGAGGTCGAGGACGAGCTGGGCAGCACGGCAGTTGATCGCTAAGACGTCGCTTTCTGACAAGGCACCACTGCCACCACGCGACACTGAGGCGCCTCAGATATGCAGACAATGTTAGCTTAGAGGGCCCATGACTTGACAGGATGATGAGAGGGGAGGAAGGGGCATAAAGAGAGTGAGAAGACTAATGACAGAGTGACAGACAGACATACACTGATACACAGCCGCAAATCAACTTTGAACGGTTGCAGGTCCGCAAGCCAACCATGACACAGCAAAATTGCACACAAAGCAGCGCAGATGTCGCTTTCGACACGGTATCTGGACATAATGCAAACGAACAGACATACCAATAGTCTGTTGGAAATTTTTATGCCTTCGACGGCGATCAAGTTTGTTAGCACGATATCTTACAAACCAAATTTACAACTTAGGTGCATAATTAACAGAAAGATGGTTTTGGTTTTCGCATAGTGGATTATTTGATTCCGATTGCTGCAGAGTTAATATTATATCTGAGCTATTATGCGTGACGTATCATTACATTCATTAGGCCGCCCGACGTTAGTCGGGAAGGCCTTAAGTTTTACCCATGAACTTTCTTTTCTTTCTTTTTTATCAATCCACCGCGCTCAGCAGCCACGCAGAGGACGGCCATCAAATGTATTTCGGAGGTTCAGTCGTATAGGTAAAGCTTCAACAATTGGTATAGAATCTCGCCCACCCCTCCCATAGTTTTCACAGGAGGGGGGGGGGGCAAAAAGTGGAAATTTGGCGTCGTTTAAAATATCACTCAACTTTGAGCCGCCGGCGTTTGAAAACGCAGCAAGATATCTGAACTCTGAAACAAACTTCTTGTGTAGGAATGACTGCACTATGCCTCTGCCAAGTTTAGTGAAGTTGGGTCCACGTACCCCTGAGAACCGTCTGTCAGTCGTGCCCAGCCCCCCCCCCCAAAAAAAAAAAAATTGCATGGCGAAAACGTGCTAAATCGTCAGTAACTTCGCTCAGATTGTGTACAGAGTTTAAAAGCATGACATTTGAGGTGCTGTAAAAGTTCAAGGTCAACAGGTCAAAGGTCAAGTCACAGCGTGACATAACGTGTGCAAAAAATCGCAAAATCGCGGGGCTGCAGTTTGCGCAACGCTCCACTCTATCCAGGTAAATGACTTGCAATCACGCAACAGCAGTCGGAAATCGCACTTAGACCTATCAACTGTGCTGCAGACGAATACGGTGTAGCGACGTGAGAAAATTCGAAGTTTAAAATCGAACTTGAATCACAGCTCCGTGCATGGTGTTCTCGGTATAAACCAGTTTCGTGTTGTTCGAGCTACAGACACTGGGAGGGTCGGTCGGGGGCAAAAGCCCTCTCCCTGTAGAATGGCTACAATAACACCGACTGCTGCCAGAAGAACAAGATTTCGCACAGACAGCAGGGTACATTGCGACGAAGCTCATCCCCTTTGCGGTGCTTTCAACCGCCGAGGGTTAAACCCAGTTAGGTTAGCAGGACGACCCCACTTCAGCCGAATGCTCCGCTGAATTAACTACCAGCGCCTTTAACGGACTAGGTCAGTAATGCTAACAGTCCTAGTCCAGGGCCAACTGTTACGCAAAACTGGCCGTTTCTTCCCTAGCAGTGTCCATGGCTAGTACTTACTGCCTTACCCATGGAGGGATGGCTAGGCTGAGTTGGCCTGGGTAGGTGGTTAAATGCCATACCGGTGATCCATCTCCGGGCTAAATACCCGGCTTGACGCTGCCCACATTGACACATTACTCACCTTGCCTTCTGACAGTTGCAGAAGACTTTGTCTCCCGTCTCTGGCTGCCATCTCTGCCTTGGCAAGAATGCCGCCAGAGACGACAGCAGTGAGTGCGGGGAGGACGTTTCAGTGCGAACTGGTCACATAACTCGCAAAACACGAAAATCACATGATAAATTGAGGCGGGCTGTGAGGAGCAGGCATCGCGCAACCAACAGACGCAAAAGAAAAGTGCGAATCGATCAGTTAAAGTCAGACGAAGGCAGGACAAGTGAATGGAGTGAAAAGTGAGCAGTGACGGTAGCAGTCAGCCGCCCACCAGTGAAATGATGATGACGAATCGTCTGACAGGGACGCCATGAATGCCGTCTTATAATAGTCACACAAGCACATAATTCATAACGCCAGTGACTTGGCAGATATATGGGCGGATAAGCCTACAGGCAATCTATCTATTCTACATAACGGCTTGTCAAGTTGTCTGTCATGTGCAAGGAGCACGTCGACTTTTACTCATGTAACGCCGCACTGTCGGCGTCGTGAAATGACGTTTGAATCGGAGATGGGCGGATCGAGAAATTCTGACTACTTTGAGTCCGCGTCAGTCTGCGGATTTTGATCGAAGACCCGTGTCCGCGTCCGCAGATGATGTCACTGGAAATGCGAGTTATGCAGTTCATTGTAGATACGCCAAGTGCTCAAAACTCATTAATGAACAAGTTTATTCGCCGCAACAGGCAGACAGATAGACAGGAGACAAAATCAGAAATAATAATACAATAAAAAGATTACAAAATAAGGCAGGTGACGGCCATGTAATATCTTGCTGCGTCAACGTCCATATTAATCAGCTTTAAAAATGTCTCAGCTAAGCAAAAGAATAAAATTCTCGCCAATGAAACTGAACAAATAGGAATCCTCGTCAGTCCACGTCCGCAGCTTTTCGTGTGCAAGAGATTCGCTGTATGTCCGCACATCACTGGATTGAATTTATTTAAACATACTGAACTTAGCCATGATAACGGCCGCAGTTCCCGTGCACATATTAAAAAGACAGGACGGACAGCAGCTACTGCACGATTGGCAGCACGCCAGTGACTTGGCAGATATATGGACGGATAAGCACAGACAATCGGGACTCGACGCGACGCACGTGAACAAGGGATGCATACGGCGACTCAAAACTGAAGAGTTGCTAGGCGTCGCAGCGTCGTTCCAATGATATTTGACGTGCTTTTAACAGACGCCAAAAGCGCGTATGATCCACGGAAGGCAACGAAGCTGGCAATAAGTCCCACGCCAACAAGACGTCACCAAGCAGACTTTTGGTCAATGGCACAACACACGTGATGTCTGGCAGTACCTCACTTTATTAGAAATACTGGTTAAAATGAGCAGCTGAACGCCTTCCCCTCCCCTCCGCTTCCCCCTTGCCCTAACTTTCCCTTCTCTTTCCTCCTTCCACACAGGCTATTCTAAGGAAAATTTACAGATACAAAGATTGCAGCAAGGGATTCTGGGGGAGTGCTGTAAGCTCCCCAACTGGGGTCGATTTTGATGCATTTTAGCTTTAAAAGCTAACACCTGGTGGCAGTAATTTTAATGATTTTCATGAGAATCAACTGCCCAAATTTCATCAGTGATCTTATAAAGATACACAATTTGACATTTAAAGATGCACAAGTTAATTTTAATGATACACAATCTGTGTAATATTACAGGCTAAAATAGTCTATGTCCTTCCCTTCTCCTGAAGACCATTCAGCTTGGCTTCAACCCACTAGGTGCATGGTATAGCAGCGACGTTATAAATCACGTCTACATATCAATATTTCAGACACCCACATAACGTTCACCGTGTCAGTGACTCACTCAGTGTCATATGTGTGACAGCAAAAAAAACAGCTGAATATAAAATTACGAGTGCACTAGAAAGCACGCTGCTTTGCACCGGTTTATTCAGGATGAAAGTAGCCACACAGGCAGATTGCTTGCTGCATTCACGTAACTTGGTCGAGAATACTGTCATAACACAATGTGTCTAAGACACACTTAAAAGATCTAAGTACACATACAATCACACATAGAGGTACATACATACTTTTCTGAGTCTGTCTGGCGTGAGTAACAATTTTTGGTATTAAACAGTACGTCTGAGACCAAATAAAATTCATGCCAATATCACCTCTGCACCATCGTTGCCAATTTTTAAGAAATGCTTAAATACACAGCATGTGTATAATTATACACATAATGTATAATTACACCTATGCACATACATAACCAGGCTTTCCTTGAAGCTCTGTATGCGGCCAATAATTTTAGCTCCCAATAGCAAAGGTCAAGATCAAATTTCACCAAGTGTAAGGAGGCACCAAAAACACAGTAATTCCCACCTAACAACATTCATTTCCGATCAGCAGTTTGTCAGTTTTTGTGCAAATAAAGTCACACACAGACTGACAAACACACATGGACAAAACGCCGCTACAAACAGTACCTGCTTTGCCAGCAGCATGTATGGTGTGCAGGTAAAAATTATAAAGATATACTACAGCACGCTGACCTGACACGCAGCAATGCCACTGCGAGGCGACGCCAAACTCGCTAGCCGATACCATTTCTTCGACAGTGGACTCCAACACTCAACGGCTGCCAAAGAGTGCCGCAAGTATCCACCGATAATATAAATCGCCTGCTTCGGAGGCCTTCGTCGCCGTTCCCTGCAGCACCGATGCTGAGTTAGTTCGTCTACAGTCCGTCGCAGGTAGTCCCTGCATGCCGACACCCGCTGCACTATGTGGCAACTGTTCAGTTGTGATGTGAGGAAACGTGGCGACAGAAAATGGCATCGAACGCCAGTGATAAGTGTCTCTAGTTTCTGACATCGTCGATCGACGTCATACTCAACCCAGTGAATTACCGCCTCGTAAACTTCACGCTCGCAACAAATGTTTAGCTCGTCTCGTCGAATTACCTACAATGGAAAAACATGCACCAAACATACTGGATTGTAGTAAAAACAGTTCTGACAATATGTAGATTTCTCAAGGACAACTTTAGTCATAACTGGCGCATATATCTACAACTGTGTGTAGAGTAAGGCATAAAAACTACCAGTCTATATATTACTTTCGTTTTTCCCAGGAAAGGAATTGGCTGGGGTTTGAAAGAAACAAGTATCAAGTGGACGAAAGCACTTAAAAACTGTGGGTATAGTGCGGTACAATGCATTTACTATTTCATGCATTGACAGCACAGCATCAAGGTTCTGCAGTGTAGAGATAATGTTACTCAGACAGATAATACATCTTGTATTGCATTTTTTCTTTCTCTTACTTATATGTCTGTCTGTCTGTATGTCTCTTGTTTGTATGTATATGGGCCATGTTGCCTGATTCAAATAAAATGATGATGATGATGATGATGGTGCCTCTAAGCCTGCAAGCTCCCAGTACTACGAAAACAGAAATATAAATATCACCATATTTATTTATGTATTATTAGTTTCCATACAGTGGCCTGCAGCAATTCTTAGACAATGTCATTCTAATCTTTTCATGTTAAGAAAATAATAACAGTACTAGCATTAGTAGCAGTAGCAGCATAGCAGTCGTAGTAGTTGTAATCATTATTACCTGCAAAAGCTGTGATTTGGAGAGCTGTAGAAATTCGTCATTTTTGCTAACTTCGGCAAAGTTATAGTAGACGAACTCTTTAGCTTGGTTGTACAAGTCCAAGCAGCCATGTGCAAACGAAAAGTCGGCAATACCTATACAGTTGCCTACACAACAGCAGCAATGTCACATTAATGCAAACAGGCTGATACCACTTACAGTATCAACGTATGTCTGTGCAATGCAAGAATTACGGGTTTGTGTTTTTCGCTGACGGTCTGTTTTGGTTTAATACTAGCATAATAGCAATTTTCCTTATGAAAATTCCAGGAAAAATCTACCAGTCTGAGTCTACTGCCACTAGCTGATACAGCTTCACCCTCTGAGCACTTGCTAAGTTCATTTCCTCAACAAATGAGCTTTAGGTTCAGCTATGTGTACACATGACTTCGACTCAATTCACAAAACTGAACTCTTCTGATCAAACAAAAACTTCTCGGCATGCTAGAATGTGACAAGCTGAAACTAAAAGATGACTAACAAAAGCTCTGTACGGTGCAATATATAAAGCTCATGACCCAGCAATTATCAGTGTATTACCTGCTGACTAAAGGATGCTAGAAATTGTTATTGGTTCCATGATACAATACCCGGAATACCATATGACGTCAAAATAAAAAAAAATTAATCATAAACAAATTAAAGCTTTGTAGAAATGCGAAAAAAAACTAGTACTCAAATTTGTATTCCAATGACATCAATTACTAATACATAGTACATGACAACTGTCATTTTCACGAATGGAGTTAAGTAACTTGAGTTTACACTGCCCACCAACACACAAAGATCTTACACTTCACATTTATGCCAACTTGCACAAACCTACAAGGCTATTAGCTCCAGCCCATTCAAAACCTATCTCTTTTGAGAATATAATACATGATTACAAAGGACTCACTCGGGTCAAGTTGATGTTCGAGAAATGTACAGCATGATTTAACAATGTGCGGCATTTGAAACATAACACCAGCAGACAACAGCGGACAGACTGTGTCCTCACACACACGAAGCTGTAAGTACACAACAAGCCATGGAATTTTGTTTTTAAATTATTAACCACAGAAAAAGTTAATTATTATCGTTAGTATATTAATATCACATTCCAAGAGCAATCTGGAGTACGTCTGTGCACTGCAACATCTTAAGCAGAAGATTTGTTGAATGCTCGACTGGTGTAAAGGCTATGTTGTTTAGTCATTTTGTCTCTGTTGCTACACATATTGCATTATAGAGATCGCATTCTTTGCACAAGTGCACTGAAACAATACTGTGCTAAAAATGACACGTCATCATATACAATAGTTCAACTTTTTAACATGGTAAAACTTATTTGGGCCACCCCGTATATTAACCTCATGCCAGATTTGGGATGTAAAAATCCGAAATATGACTGAAGCCAAACGTTTGACGGACTGCATTTTCGTTACACTTGAAGGTAAGTCAGAATAGTAGCATATCACAGAAGCCGCTGACAACTATCGTCATGCTTCAGTGAAGTGCACTACGCTTTGTTAAAAAGTAGACGTATGAATGCACGTGTGTCACACGAGTGAAAAATACACACAAGTTATGAGGTAGACGTCATGCATTTAAAAAAGTGAGAGATTCATAACTGGTACATTGTAGACACGTTTTTTTTGCTGTGAGAAAAACAACTGCATGCCGCTCTTTCTCACCAAAGCAAAGGGCAGTTCACAGAAGCGTGACTAGAGCTAATTACTAGCTGCCAGTCATGCGTCAGTAAGCAGTGTCAATATTGCCAGCAGCATCATGACTCGGCAATTATCAGTGTTTCACTTGCTGATAGACTGAAAGCATGCTGGACACTGAACACTATCTGCTCCAGTATATGATACACCGTCTGTATAGAAGAAATAATACTAAATCTACAGAACAAGACCAGATACCAATTTCAATTAATTCTGCAGACAGTATACAATACATCAGGTTCAAAGTTACACAATCAGTCATAAACAAGTGTAACGTAAATACACAAACAAGTATACTGAAAATCCTATATACCACATGAACAAATTAACTTCTATACATGCTTGGTATTAATAATATAATAACAAGAGCAAGTGCAGACCTCTGCAGCTCTGCCAAGGCAAAATTGTGGAAAAATGCCCTATCTTGTAATTTCAGTGAAGAATAGTGACGGTTTCCCTATTTATTGTGGGATGGAGTATTTACAAAGACTTCCAGTACAGGCTTAAAAATGTCGTCATCAGGCTCAGCTATAAAATAAATAGCTCCAGACTGCTGCAGGCTACAATGGTTAACGGGTGCAGCATGGCAGAGCTTTTCTACTAGATCCAGATCAGGCACGGATCCAGCTATAGGCGGACCAGGCGGCCGCTTCCCCCTTTGGGCTTGGCTCTGCACCCTGAGAAAACTGTGTGACTCCGTTAGTCTATAACATTGAATTCATTATTATTATTTGGGATTTGGAGGCAGGTTTCCTAAGAAAACAGAAACAATTTAATGCACATTTCAGGCAGTGGTTTCTTAAGTAAATCAAATTAACAAGCCTATGTCGAAGCGCACTTAGCAGACCGTACTGTGGCGCTTTGGACTTCAGGTAAAGGTAGGGCCCAACAGCTGGTGAATTTGTTTTACTTATTTAGATTTTATTTCTGTGAGCTCTTTGGTCTGGATTTGCCTTTACTGTTTGGTCAGTTGATTCTCAGGAGAATTATTTCAATTGTAGCCACCAGATGTCAGATTTTAAGGCTAAAATGCACCAGATTCGACTTCAGCTGGGGTTCCACCCCAGACCATGCTGGGTGAGCTTACAGCACTTCCGCAGACCCTCTAGCTGGATTTAAGGGGCCTACTTCTAAGAGAAGAGAGGGGAAGGGAGGGAGGAAGGAGAGGAAGTCAGGGAATGGCAGGAAAGGGGAGGGGAAGTCTGCCTCCCCATTCCAAATTCCTGGATCCGCCTCTGATCCAGATCCAGATGTGGATGACTGCCAAAACTAAATGCGAACTTCCTTGTCCAAAAATACATTTCTGGTAAAGTTTTAATGAAGATGCAATCAGCAGATTTTATTTAAAGTTGCTAACAGACAGACAGACGAACAAATGCCATGTCCTTGGCAGAAGTAATAATAGCAATAGTTATGTACCTCTGATGTGTAGGCAAACTCAACAATTGTTCGAAGAGTGCTGGCACTAACACCAAACAATGGCACTTCTTTCAGCTGGCACTCAGCCATGTTATTGCAGAACATGCCATTGAAGTATTCACTGGCAGCAGACAGTACAACGCGGTGAGCAGGAAAAGAATCGTCTTCTGCACGCAGGACTATATCGCACAACTTCCCCGACAACCGATACTCATTCATCTGATCCAAAACCTCCTGAGGGTGCCGCCGAATTGAAAAATTCATACAATTAAGGTGCGGGACTTCTGGTGTGGCTTCATCGGCCATAGATACTCTGAACTCATCAGCAAAACTGCTAAACTTTGTCTGCCCTATCTGCAAATAACACAAAACAATTCACTTGACAGTAACAACTACTGCATTTGATCAACATTTCACGGGTGAGTTTGCAGTCTTTCCACATTACTGCATTACTGCTATGAACAACAGACCACATCACCTAATGCTGACCCTTGTAACCAAAGTTCCAACCTAACCCAGGTAACCCTAACTTTAAGCCTCCCTATTGACATGTTTTGCACACTGTACATTATAGTTAGGTTATGTCGCTGTGCATCTGGTCACAAGTGAAAACAAGGAACAACTGATGGAGATGGTGAAATGGCATACTGTCTCATTAACTGTTCATCCATATGGTCGGAAAATAAACTTTACATTGTAAAAATGTGCCCAATAAAATGTCATTTCATGGCTGCTGTTATTTTCTGTCCACACAGACAGAAATCAGTTGCTAAATTTGGCTTTTTTGTCTGCACAACAGAAATAGAAAAGAGGACATTTACGCATATAATTTTCCATCCGTCAGTGGCTGGAATTTGCAATATGATGATACAGCGGTCATGCTATAATCTGCTGATGACAAATAACTAAAGATTAATTAACTGACAAATTTAATTAGCAACAGTGCAACTGGACAACTGGACGTATTAGTCATCAGCTGATGACTAATACGACCATCGGCAATCATTTAGAACAACGGACCCTACTCTAACCCTAACCCTACCTTAGCCCTAACCCTAAACCCTACTCAGCCTACCAACCCTACTCACCCTACTGACCCTAACCCTAACCCAAAGTCCTTGTACTATGGGATTAAGGTTACAGTAGAGACCGCTGTTCTAAGTGAATGTGCCACCATCAATAATTATGCGACAATACTTATGAGGAGTGCAGTGGTAGCAGAACAGCATACACCACTCAGAAGAAAGGGTCTCCTTGGTTTTTGTACCACATTGCATAAATGCTATCATTAACACTAGCCCTAACCCTAACTCTAATTCCTACGTGTGGAAGTATTAACGAGGTGTGGTGCAAAAAAACGAGGAGAGCTGCCTAGAACTAAGCTAGGGGAAAGACTACACAATTGGTACACTGCACTATAACTGGCCCATGTCTGTGCATGCATCACAGGCCTTCAGCACGTCGAGTGTGCTGATCAGAAGGCAAGACTACCGTATCGGACCGCCACCAAATAAGGGTTAGGGTTAGGGTTAGTAGTAGGGTTAGGGTGGCGGTCCGATTCAGTAGTCTTTCCAATCAGAAATCCGCAGATAGATATTTTGCGGATATCTGTAATTCTCACGGATGCAGATAGGATTAGGATACGGATAGTAATTTCCTTGTTTGAATGGATATGGGTACGGATACGAATACTTTGTCACAGATATTCTATGGACATACATTACGTCTGTATTTTATTTCCTGTTTTATTTTTACTTTTATTCTCTGTTGTCAACATTAGACACAGGCAGACACACTGACACAGGCACCATGAATTGCAAGTTATCGAGTTATCATCGCATCACTAAGAAAAATCAGTCATGACTGGTGAGTTATGAGTGACGTCATTTCCTCTTTTGTGCAATTTGTGAAAGATAAATGGCCTGGGATAAGCTGAGGCTTGGAGTGACACTGGACACAACAGATAGACCTACAGATAGGATACGTATAGCAATTAACAAAGTCTGAATGGATAGGATACAAATACGGATAGCTTTTAACGGATACAGATATTAAAATACGGTATCTGCGTATCTCTGGTACCGATAGTGTAATTATGCCAAGCTAGGAAACGTGCTATAGACGGTATGGTTTTTTTTCATTCAGTAGTCTTCTTTACATCGTTTTTTTTTGTTTCAGTTTTTTATCACGTGCTTTTTATCTTTCTTATGTCGTGTGTTAGACTAAGCTGGCTTCTATCAGCTTCTGAACGCACGCTAAATCGTAGTATATCAAATCATACATATATCGCCTCCTGTTTGTTAGGTGGTGGGGGTGTGGCAGTCCGAAATTCACAACCGAAATAGTGCAAGTTTAGCCATTTATGCCTGTAAAATATTGATTAAAGCAGTAACACGTTTTACAAATACCACCTTCAGCAATGTTATTTTACGCCAAATGCCATCAAAAAAGTTTCCAGCTACATTATCTAGTCACTGACAAATATGACAACCAGACAAACATGTAAACATTATCTATGGGGCAGTCAACTGACTAGTGATGCTTCGATATCACTTTTTCAATTCCGATAATATCGATACGATGTTGACGAAACATAGCGATATCGATATCAATTTTAGTAATCAAGTAAGTAAGTATAAAAACATAAACTTTTATGCGGAAATAAACGTTAACCATTCAGCACTGATGTCGACATTTTATTTATATGTTTTGGTCTATGTCAGGCCATTCCAGTGTCTGAAATTACCATTTAATGGCAAGTACCGGTACTTGCAAAATATCATGCATGCCAAATCGTTAGACACCGTATTACCGATACTAAGCGGATTAATCGACTTGACTCCTGTCGTAACTAAATTGTTCATTACCGGCATTACCGTCTAGGAATATAAAATCGACCCTGAAGAACAACAAGATGCTCAGCTATTCCAGAGAGACCGCGCTGCTGTGTGCGTTAATCTTTTGACCAAAAGTGGAAGAGTGGAACTGAGAGACAATATTTTACGGATATTATAGGTCTATCTTCAACCACTGTGATATAATCGGCTTGAAAATCTATTGAATTCGGTGAAAAAAAACGCAAAATAAGGGCTATTACGGCGACTTCCTATTAGTGATTAATAGTAGCTGACATCCTATCCAGCGTTCGATCTGTTGGGGTAGGGGGGGGGGGTAACCCAACCACTGGTTGAAGATGACCCCCACACGTCTGGTGACTGAAAATCAAAATTTTTGTCTGGGGGGGTCGGCTTCGAACCCCCCAGTCCCGATCCATCAAGAGTTTTGTTCTGCTCTTTCATAACGAGACCCAATGTCCAATGATAAACCACGGTAATTACGTTTCAGCACCATTGAAATACATATCGTCAAAATCATGGTGGATGGCATCATCATTCTCCTGTTTCTCCTACAGAAGACAGTTTAACACAGCAAAGCAGCAGTTCGGTACTAGGGGGCTTTGCCCCAGCTATCCTAGTACAGTTAAGCGGCAATGAGTTTTTGCTTCCTTTGCTTCACTCTACGGTTGTGTTTTAGTAACAACGTCTGCAGCCAAACTCCTGGAGGACCAGGATTCAGAGGCACGGATTCATGGCTGCATGACATTGACAGTCACAAAAATTTTGGTCCTGGTTTGCTTTCAAAAGTTTTAATGTTTAATATGCACGAAATTTGGTCATTTGATTCTCAGAAAAATTACTAAAATTGTTGCCACCAGATGTCAGATTTTAAGGCTAAAATGCACCAAATTCGATTTCGACTGGGGTTCGGCCCCAGACCCCGCTGGGGAGCTTAGAGCGCTCCCCAGACCCACTACGGGGTCCTACTTCTAAGAGAAGGGAGGGAAATGGGAGAGAGGAAGGGGAGGGGGAAGAGAGGGAAAAGAGAAGAGGGGAAAGGAGGGGAGGGAAAAGGGAGGAAAAAGGGAGGAGAAAGGGGAGGGAGGAAAGGGGCGGCAAACCCCCCCCCACTGCTTTTTGAACAAATCGAGCTATCTCGTACCGTTTCGGAGTTATTGCAGCTTATTGTTCACATTTTTGACACTTTGCGTTTTTGAGCCACACTTTGGAGGGCTTAGGGACAATGTACGATGTTCATCTTTAGCTCATTGGAAAGCGCGTAGTGGACTTCATATTAGTGTTAACCGAACTTTTTTTCGCTAGGTGTTATGGCTGAGTCGCTATGAGCGAAAAGAGATAAAAAAAATCGACGATTTCGCTCCAACGCGGTCAGTTTGATCCAAAATTTCAGGTACAAGAAGTCGCCACCCACCAATCATTTTTGCAGGGATAGTTAGGCCAATGAATGCCTTACAACTTTGCCGCTGACAGTTTTTTTTGCTAGGTGTTACGGCTGAAGCGCTACCAACGAATATCGGTTCAAAATCGGTGATTTCACTCCAACGGAGGCCAGCTGACCCAAAATTTCAAGTAGAAGGGGTCGCTTCCGCCTATCATTCTTCTTTTCAGAAAACTAGGCTAAATGTTCTTTCGTATGGTATAAAAATCTGGACAGATCTTTTCCCGTTTGTCACATTTCACACGTTTGACAGACAGACGCACAGCTTTCTCATCGCTATACCGCGTCTGCAACTCTGCATTCCATGCAGCGCGGTAAAAATTGGGCGTGACGGTGTGTCGAAAAATCGATGGTGAGGCGGCCGATACAATACGATTCAGTGTATTGATATCGAAACGATATATCGATATTTTCGACAAATCGAAGCATCACCAAAACTGACCACGGTTGTCAATGTCAACTACACCGTGTCCGGAAAAAAAGGACACGGTGTATTTTTATCCGTAACTAGTTTTGGCCAAAAGTGGAAGACTGGAACTGGGAGACAATACTTTACGGTCATTATAGGTATGTGACGTAATTGGCCAGCAAAGCAATCGAATTCGGTGAAAACAGATATGTTAAAGACTGGCCTCGAGGCCAAAAATTTGGCCTCGGCCTTGGCCTCGAGCTCCTAGCCTCGGCCTCGGCCTTCGCCTCGGCCTCGAGCTTTTGGCCTCGTTTAACATCTCTGGGTGAAAAAAACGCAAAATAAGGGCTATTAGGCCGTTCAAGGTCATTCAAGGTCATTCAAGGTCATCGAGGTCAGTTTCAATCGAAAGCCCGTATGCGACTTCCTATAGTGATTAATAGTAGGCCTAACTGACATCCTATCTCCTACCGTTTCGGAGTTATCGCAGCTTATTGTTCAAATTTCGGACACATTGCGTTCTTTTGCCGCCCCCTGGGGCTTAGGGACAATGATGTTCATCTTGGGCTCATTGTAAAGCGCGTATAGTGGGCTTCCTATTAGTGTTAATTGAACTTTTTAGCTAAGTGTTACCGGTGAAGCGCTACGGGCGAAAAGAGATCGAAAATCGCTCCGATTGCGCGGTCAGTTTGACCCAAATTTTCAGGTAGAAGGGGTCGCCCGACCAGTCATTTTTGCACCGATAGTTAGGCCAGTGAATGCCTTACAACTTTGACGCTGACACTTTTCACACAAAGAAACCTTGTAGCAGCCTTTCTTCAAGCGAAGTGCGATTTACTCGGAAAACGGCCGTTTTGCATTTAAGCACCATTTGTGGGGCTTAGGGGCAACGTACGATGATCATCTTAGGCTCATTGGAAAGCGAGTAGCGGAATTCCTATTATTGTTAATTGAACTTTTTTCACTATGTGTTACGGCTGAGGCACTACGAGCGAATATCGACTGAAAATGGGAGATTTTGCTTCAACGGGATCAGTTTGATCCAAAATATCAGGTTGAATGGGTCGCCGCCTACCAACCATTCTTCTCACAAAACTATAGGGTACATGGTATTTCATGTGGTATAAGAATGTGGGCACAACTTTCTTTCGTTTTGTCACATATGACGCGTTTGACAGACCTACAGACAGAAAACAGACGGGCAGACAGAATTCTCATCGCTAGACCCCGTCTGCATTCCATGCAGCGCGGTATTTAGTTAAACTGCATTTTGGGCTGTGATGAAAACAAACATTATGATATTATTAAAAAATTTTTAATGTCACTGTGAAAAAGTTGATCAAATTAATCATCGTAGCTATGCCTTTGCCTACCATGATCGACACGTCGTTTTCTGTTCTGCACGGCGAAAGATGCGACTCTGTATGCGATTGACCAACGGTTGAATTTCTCCAGACTCAAACACGCAATCTCAGATCGGCCTCCTCCTCCTGGTGGATTATTTACGACTTTCAGTTTGACGGGCTAGCTGCGACAACATTCGTTCTAGCAGACTGTCAGGCTACGATCGCTCGAGCGCGAGAACAGAGGCGTGTTCCGTAGTCAAGCTGATTGCCTAGCGTGCTTGGTTGGGCTTGGCTTTCTGCAAGCAAGCAGTAGCACGTATACGGAACGATATGCTTGCTAAAGTCGTCAGCGAGTTGAATAAATTGTCATCATCTTATGGAACTATATTTCCAACGGCTTCTCCATATATCGTGTACACTATAAAGCGCACTATATAAAACACTCCGTTCAACTTGAACCGATATTCAACAATTAAATTGCATAATTACAAGTTTTTGCAAACACAAACAACGCCACACCCACCACGTTTTGTCGACTAGCACAGTCAAGTACCGCGCCGACGTACTTACTATATTGCTTGCAAGCAGCTTGCCAAGGACTTTCTGCGGAACGGTGTGCTTGCAAGCCGCTTATAAGCAGCTTTACAACGGAACACGCCTCAGGCAGGCCAGCAAGCAGCAAGTGCGCTGGGCAGCACACACAAACGTTGGCCTATACGTTGCTATGGACGCTATCTTTTACGAATGCATTATACGGCATGTATTACATGAGAGCGCGCTTTAGGGTGGGCGACAGGGCCATATGGCCGAGTGGCCGACCCAAAAATTGGGTTCCATTTCCCTGTGTATAAGCCTATTTGCTATTTCTAGAGTGTAAAATTTAAGCTGATGACAACTTTATTGTGACGGTTTGTTTAGATTACTGTAAAGATTTCTGTATGCCCATTTTCAGTTAACTAGATTTTTTATTAGGTATTGTCATTTGTTGCATTAATATTGCTTTACGGGCACCTGTTAGTAGAGATTGCATTCTCCCTTGGTGTCCGCTCCAGTGTCTGTTGCATTTCTGGACAATTGATTGATTAAAAAATTGATTGACTGATAATTCAAGCATCACTTGATAGCAAAATTTCAGTCGTAGCAGCATGTTGATGACCAGTGTTCAAATAGCAACACTTTGAGTAACAAGATGCTCAGCTATCGCAGAGAGACCGCGCTGCAGGGTGCGTTATAGTTTTCGCCTAAAGTAGAACACTAGAACTGGGAGACAATGATTTACGGACATTATAGGTCTATCTTCAACCAGTGTCATATAATCTGCCTGAAAATCTGTCGAATTCTGTAAAAAACGCAAAATAAGAACTATTACAGCGTTCAAGGTCATCGAGGTCGGTGCCAATCAAAAGCCTGTATGCGATTTCCTATTAGTGATTAAAACTGACATCCTATCTCGTACCGTTTCGGAGTTATCGCAGCTTATTGTTCAAATTTCGCACCAACGCGGTCACTTTGATCCAAAATTACTGGTACAAGGGGTCGCCCCCCACCAATAATTTTTGCACAGTTAGTTAGGTCAATGAATGCCTTACAACTTTGCCGCTGACAGTTTTCACACAAAGAAACTTTGTAGCAGACTTTCTTCA
>Ga0049105_1000178_pt1 | contig 17241 bp, 13 predicted proteins | sample WorMetvaBAHAMAS1_FD_61260 | JGI IMG/M metagenome (GOLD analysis project Ga0049105, IMG submission 61260) | Worm MetaG Olavius vacuus BAHAMAS.1 | ecosystem: Host-associated > Annelida > Digestive system > Unclassified | place: Germany: Marburg | collected 2013-04-09
ATTTTCCATCGACCAGTGAGGAGCAGTTAGTAAATATAGTAGTGTGCAATTAAATCTGCTGTTTATACTATGTGCAACTAAGTCTGGACTTATAGTTATTATTATTATTATTATTATTACTAGTATTGTTAATACGGCCTCAGCACTGGACGTAGTCCCCGAAGGAAAAGATAAAAGGTAAAAGGTAGTATTGTTAATTGTGCGCTCAGCTGTATGTTTTACATATCTGTATGTCTGCATGACTTTTATGTCTGCTAACGGAATAGCCGATAATAATTATGATTCTTATTATTACCGGTACAAAAAAAGATGCTAAATGCTTAATGTTAGTGTGAAGACACAGTCACGACTATCATCGTGTATGGCAGCGATGCTGCATCGGGCGCAGAAAAAATAGCTGACAGTTGAGTTTGGACATGACAAAGAGAAAGCCAGACAAATACAATGCGCTAGAACACTGACTGCAGTATAGCGTCCATTTCGACGTCAACACAGAGATAGTAGTGAGGTATTGTCTGTTTGGAGAGCAGCAGTCGTTTCGCCGTCACCTACCACGACACAGCACAGCAGACAGTAATTTCATGCCAGTAGTACGTATGTACCAGCAGACATTTCACAAGTAAGGTTACCCATCAGTAGGGTGCTTGTGCTCAAAAGCCTGCGCAGTGTGCACGTATAAATCTCTATCCTATAATCAAGGGTGTTTAGCTACAATAAAATACAATAAAACATAAATAACAAATACTGTAGCTGGCGATAAAAATGAGCAACTTTAATAAAAATCCACAACGTTTTGATCGTTGACACTTTCGATAATGTGCAAATTGGGAGTATTGGCAACCCTGCGACACCTGTAAGCAGCGTAACTCACGGCACGTATGTTGCCGAGCGGTATGTCCTCGTACGCTGCGGCTGGCACTCCCGGTGGTGGCGGCACGGCTGGTACGGCAGCAGCAGCAGCAGTAACAGCAGGCGGTGGTGGACCGGACACTACAAACGTCTCGACGTCCTTGCCAGTAATACGGTCATCAGGACCGGTACCCTTCACCATCTACACGCATTCCGCATCAAGTCAGCGAGGAAATTAACCCGGTCCAACAGCAGCATGAACCTGCATCATGTCTTCAATTCTAGCGCTCAAGGTCAAAGGTCAAAAACGTCCAGTTTTACTCGACTTAGAACTGGTCGCGTCGCGTGGGAATATGAAACGCCGCCATGGCGATGTTCCAGTAGTTTCCGCAATACAATTGGACATTACTGGCGCACCAGCGACTGCATTTCCTATATAGTCCCCATCTTTCTTCAGTGCTTTGACACTGTTGGTTGGGTCTTTTGACCCGTAAAAACCTGTCCCCGATATGACCTATAATGCATTCTGTGGGACGTTAAACCTTGCTCTATCTATCTATCTTAGAACTGGTTGCACCAAATTCATCCGTTAACAAACCTACAGTTACTTTTATAGTTCAGGCAACCTATGAAGAATACGCATCTGACTATCTAAGACAAATCGCAACAGAAATGAAATAAAGTGTTTGGTAGACCAATACACGTACTGCATAACATACTAACTCTTTACCGAATTAAACTCGGTGGTAAGTTAGGTGCTTAACTGTTCACGGTGCAATGCAAGTGTTGTTAAACATAGGTTAAATGAAGCTGACACTGCTGCAATCAACGAACTTGTTTCGTCGTGATCTGAAAACAATTTTGTTTCATTCTGTCTACGGGCACCAGGATACGGATTGACTCTGTGATGTGCCCTCGGCCTTCCAGTAGGGGGCGAAATACAAGTGCCTCAGTTACAGTTACAGTTGAAAGCCGTTATAACTGCGGGTTTCATTTAACTGTTATTGGTGCAATTGTCTGTTACATATAGCCACAAAATGGTTGTGATTGTTGTGGTTGACTTACACATTACTATAGTAATACTACTATAATGATAATATACAGATATCAATCCAGCTGTGAGGCAGTAACTCCAGCAGCGTTCTGCCAATCATGCGTGTCTAATCTACGCAGTGTCGAGAGGCCCAATTCACCAAGAAAGTTTTGCTTAACTCTTTACATCTATCTGAAGTTATGAAGGTAAGATATCCTAAGATTTTCATAAAATTTCCCCAAGTATGAACTTTCATGTAAGTAACAAAAATGTCTTAACAAGTTTGTCTTAAGTTTAAGTTCGTTCTAAGTTCTTCCTAAGGTGCTTCCTGCTAGTAAACTGCACGCTTATCCTAACATTTTCCTACGTCGGACTTTGTCCTGCATTTGCCCTAAGTTTGTCTGAAGATTTTTTTTGTAAATCAGGCCGCAGACCTTTAATTTTACGACCGATACGTCAAAGAGCAAGAAACCAATGAAACTACAAACCCGCAGGTCAATTCCTTTCTCAGCAGCGAGCTTCTTGGCCAGCGGACTGGCTATTATGCGGCCATCACCGGCGGGGGGTGCAGCCACTGCTGGAGCAGCTGATGGTGGGGGTGGGGCTGCTGCTGCAGGGGGAGGGGCAGCAGCAGGCGGAACAGCAGCAGGAGCAGGTGCCCCAGCAGCATCAGATGGCTGATAGCTCTCAAACGCTTTCACGTCGTCTTTTGATTTGACAATGATACACAGCACCTGGCCAGCACACACATTGTATTCCATCACGTAACATGCAAGTTCTTGAAACTGGAATACACGTAGAACACCCAACGTCTTGCCACTCATTAAGTTCAACAATGGGTTCAACATTACATTACATTAGAAAACTATTTATAGTAGCCTAAGTAAAAGTAACTTCAAAGACCATTATGGCGACGCTGTTATAAAACAATGTCTGGGTAAGATTGCCGAAAGAGATGAGTTTTCAGCTTTTGACAAACTACGTATTTCTAGTCACCACTTCGTGGGCACAGGCGATTATCAAATCCGAATCAGATTATGGCCGATTTCCAGGGTTCGTACAGAAATCTGACTGTGGTTTTCCAGGACAAAATTACTTCTTTTTTCAATACTTTGCAAGGCATTTTGTGAACAAAACATTACAAAATTGGCTTTTAAACGCTGAAATTTGCTATACAATGTATTCATCTATTCTAACTACCGAATTGGCCTCAAATTTTTCAACTTTAAACTTTAGATGCTTTGTGTCATAAACTGGAAGAAAATCAACAGTAACAAGTTCATGGGTAATCAACAGTGTAATTCACATCTGCCTTTTCCAGGTCAGCATTACAGATTTCAAGGATTTTTCCAGACTTTTCCATACCTATGATCATTTTCAAAAGTTTTCAAGGCCTTGAAAATTTCTACATTAAATTCAAGGACTTTCCAGACTTTTCCAGGATCTGTATGAACCCTGGATTTCATTGTATCAAGATGAATCGCTATTGACCATGAGGAATGTCTATCGCTGATCTATAAACTAAGAAAAAAGGTAAAATTCAATAGTTTAAAATGAACTACGACATGTCATTCACATGCAGCACAGCAGCAGTCAGGTTGCATTTCAAGGACTAACACCCCTCTAGTGACCATCTGCATGTGGTCAGCTGTGGTCAGCTAGATCTTGCACCGGTCTGCAAACCAAAGCAGTATCGAATCAACTGAATTTCTGCCAGACATAAAATCGAACCCCATCGGCAGATATGTGAACCATCCATTTTCCAGTGATGAAACAGTCTACTTGCACTTGCTTAGACTCCATCTTCGACGACCACATTCGCGATAATTACTACAGAAGTTAAAAACTGTCTTAAAAATACATAACACAACACTGACTGCTCCGATGGGGACGTCTTTGGTGCCTTCTGGTTGCAGAATACGAGCAAGGAATCCTTCCTCCGGTGTTTCAAAGTCCATCGTAGCTTTGTCCGTCTCAATCTGAGCCAACACATCTCCCTCGGCCAGCTCATCACCCTCGGCTTTCATCCACTTCTGTATTCCACCCTTCTCCATCGTCGGTGATAAACTTGGCAGAGTAACTGTCAACAGATATCACCACCGTTCTACCGTTCTACCGTTCTAAGGAAAACCTAGCAAGTGCCAAAATAGCGAAAATTGAGTTTAATGAAAATTTATACTTACTAGGTTTTTTCCCATTTTATAACATTTAAGAAATGTAGGAAAGTGCCTTGAAGTGAAAGAAAATGACACAGAAGAACTTTAGTAATTCTGTGTTTCTTAATGTCATAACTAGTTCTTTTCTAGTGATTTCCCAAAATTATTCCGAGAGGAGTTGCTAGGTTTTTCCAATTTAGGGTAGCATTCACCATGCTCTATCTCAACGTGTTGTGCTATAACAATGGTTATAGATTATTACAAGCAACGGCAAAATGACTACCAGCTGTTGGACGAAACGACAGTGATGGTGGGTAGAGACAACCGCAGCAGCAGCCTACAGGCAGACTCACAGCCCAAGCTGGTTTGTCACCACGGTAGCACCATAAAACACTGCTGCGAGTATTATATTACTATTATTATTTTTTTGGGGCCCACTAGCACAAAGCCGCAGGCAGAAATATTGAAGCTAAACAATGTAAATGGTTGCAACGACATTTCATTCGGTGATCATAGTATTCTGGAAGGAGACCGCATTATTATTATTATTATTATTATTATTATTATAACCCAGGGTGACCGATCACCACTCTAAAGCACACTGAAGACAATACTGTTTGGTACAGCCTACGGGAAATGATTTGGCGCTTTCATGACTGTTTAGGCCGTTAGAACAGCGCAATATAAATTTACTTACTTACTTAGTTACTCTAAAGACACTGTAAAATTCCCCGACAGTTCCTGAACACTAGCACAGCCATAAACACAAAGTTAGCAATAAACAGTTTTCCCCGACAAGATTTCTCCCAGAAACGTCCCCAATTTTGGGTCAATTTAGACATAGACAACATCTGCGTGTTAAGCCACTCTAAAAAACAGATAAGTTTAGCTCATATTAGAATGCATACCGACGGAGTGAGCAGGGTAACTAGCAGCCGGCGCTGCAGGCGCAGCAGCTGCTGGTGGTGGCGCAGCTGGCGCAGCAGCCGGTGCAGCGGCCGGCGCAGCAGCAGGAGCTGCAACAGCTTCATCACCCGATATCACATAGTCCTTGAATGCAGCCACGTCACTCTCATTGGGAACCACTATGCACACCATCTACATGCACACATGCACACAAACAAATATTTCAGTGACTATGATCCACACTTGCTTCCAGGATCTCAAAGAAAGCCTCTGGACATTAGAAGTAAGGTGAAAATAGTCCCATGCTTGTAGGCTGATTGTACAGCTTGAAGATGGCTTCTCCACACTGTGAGTCAAAAGAAACTCTACCATTTATTTTTGCAATAACTCTGTCAAACTTTTTTTATATCAAAATAAATACTGGCGTCAAATTCCCTCAACATTTCAAGGTCTTCCAGACAAGTGGTCACCTTGACTACTACGTCCCTGTCTGCTTGTACATATCACTTTTCAAACGTTAGTAACACTGTTTACCTGTCCAATTGCGACATCTTTGGTGCCAGCGGGAACTAGAATTTTAGCCAAGTATCCTTCTTCCGGAGTTTCAAAACCCATCGTTGCCTTGTCGGTCTCAATCTCGGCGAGCAAGTCTCCTTCTGTGAGCTGTTCTCCTTCGTTCTTCGTCCAACGCAGAATCGTTCCACGCTCCATCGTTGGTGACAACGCCGGCAGTGCAATTTTGGTGTGCTGTGGTAAGGCATCTAAAACCACCATCAACAACAGCAACTACACTTACAACTTCAATTCTGTGTTAGCGTAGTCACTAGTGAGCAAATCTCCCATTAGCTAGTTGCCTAATTTATGCACCGGCACTCCTAGAATATGTAATTTTTATTATGAAGTTGCGTTCCATTAGCAAGATGTTACCTTGTGTGAAATTTGCGGAAAGTGAGGTGCTCACTTTCCGTATTCTCCGTGAAAAATGCTAAAATAGTGCAACTCTGACTCTAACCTAAATTCCTAACCCTAACTTCCAGAGCAGATTGATCAGAGAAATCGGAGCGGTATTGTCGAACGGTACATTTTGTCAAATAAATCTGGTTCAATAAAAGAACGCACCCAAACGAGCAGCGAAATGGGCATAGGCTGTCAATGAATTGGGCACTGGGCAGCAACCAATCATCTGTCAGGTCGTGGCATGTGCAGCCAATCAAGGAGTTGTCGTCTGCGGCAGGGCAGTGTGCCGGAAGGGCTGTGCATTAATTAGGCAACTAGCTAATAGAGTGGGTGTCGGTTGAAAATTATAAACACTGCAACAGCTCTCACAGTCAAGGTCAAATCTTCTCGTAATCTAACCACTTCTATGGTTGACAACAGCATATCTAGGAAAAATTCCAGGCCTACCGAGAGGCCCCATTCATACAAAGTTACATCAATTTATGATGAGTAGTTTTGCAGTTTTTGCATAGACAGACAGAGAGGAACACTGATGCAAGGTGCTGAAACTATACCTGGCTAGTGCACAGCTAATTACAATACACGTTATCAGAAGTATTAAGTGTACACCGCGAGTCAAAAAAGCTGCCACTCTAACCGTGGCAATAACTTTGTCAATTCTTGATCGATTTGCAAAATTGTTTCACTGCTGCAAAGAGCACTGAATTTCCCACAAAACCCACATTAGGTTACTTACTTACGGTCGAGCAAAGAATATCTAACATCAGTACAACATGAATAGGAAGTTTGCTACGTGCACTTTCCAATGAGCCTAAGACGAATAGTATACGTTGACCTTAGACCCTAAGCCCCCCAAACGGGCTCTAAAATGCAAAGTGTCCAAAATTTAAACAACAATCTGTGATAATTTCAAAATGGTACGAGCTAGGATGTCAGTTACTATTAATCACAAATAGGAAGATGCATACGGTCTTTGATTGGTACCAACATCGGTGACCTTGAACGGCGTAACAAACTGAATTCGATAGCTTTGCAGGCCTATTACGTCACAGTGATTGAAGATAGACCTATATTGTCTGCACTTTTGGCCAAAACTGACCCACCCTGCAGCACTGTCTCTCTGCTATAGCTGAACTACTTGGTATGTTTGGTTCAAGTGACTTCTGTCCTTGGTGTCAGATTTCTACTGAATTGATGCTTGACAGGCCTGCCTTGCTAACTACAAAGCTTTAAGCTTGTTAAGGACAGCGAACGAACAAAAAGCAAAATGTTGGTATTTTACATAGCGTTAATCTTTGCAGGTATTTCATGACATTTGACAGATATCTGTTGGATAGATGATAAAAAGTCACATTTGGAACTGGTTTATTTGCACAAAAAGTGCAAAATTCTGATTTTTAAGTTTCCCAAGGTAATGCAGCAACATACTTAAGGTGTGGTGGGTAAACTAACTGGATTTTGTTGTAACTAAATTTAGTGCTCATCGCAGCAGTGCAAGAATTTTGCAATGATCAACAACTGACAAAGTTACGGCCATGGTTATGGTGACACCCTTTTTGACTCACAGTGTAGTTATAGTTAATGTGAAGTTAGCAAACCTGAACTGTAGAATCTTGTAAATCGCTCATTGCAAGAAGCCAGGCGATATGTTACTACAGAACTGCACACGCCAAAACAACAATCACTACAAACATGGACAGTACACTGTCAATGCAGCCATCAGGTGGCTTCTCTAGTGTTGTCAGAATTCTGTGCCAAAAAACTGAACATTCTGAGCACCATTTTTGTCAATTCTGTGCAAATTCTGCGCACTTTTTCAAGCCGATTTATTTACTTACCTACTTATTTGGAAACGCACAGAAATCCGTTTGCTGTGCCGCGGACCCCACTGAGCAGATCAGTGCTCACGACGCTCCCAGACTCCCAATAGTCGATTGGAGAGCATGAACCCCATTCCCAACCCCTGTTGATGACTTCTGCATCGTGTCTCGAACCTCGACACCTCAAAACCTTCCTCACCCCAATCTTCGTCCACCCATCCATACCTTCTGGATCCGTGTTTGTCCGAGACCCACTGCCAGTTAGCTACAGCAACTTTATCGCACTTCCCGTGCCCCTGTGAGCATGCTATATACTGCAGCATAGATGGTATCATCATTGTTTTCTGCAGAAAGTTATTTCTTCTTAGCAAAATCGACAAAAAAATCTCTTGCATCTAGAGCTGCTCTTCTGGCTCAAATATGCACCAAATCATTTGTCGGCTGGGGCTTTGCCCCAAACCCCACCGGGGGAGCTTATATCACTCAGCAGACACCCTAGATGCATTTAGGGGGCATATATTCTAAGGGAAGGAGGGAAAGGGAGAGGTAGCAAACAAAAGGTGATGGGAGGAAGGAATTGAGGGTGAAGAAAAGGGGTGAAATGGAAGGGAAGGAGGAAAGGGAAAAGAGGAAAGGGAGAAGGAAGTTTGGCCCTCCCACTTTTCAGATGCTTCCGCCGCCTATGAGGCTACATGCTTAGTTTGTAGCTTTGTACTGTGTGCATTTCTAGGTTTTTTTTACTTTTTGCTGTTGTGTTCTACACGTGGCAGCTCGATAAACCGTTGTCTTTTCTGGTGCCAACTAACAACCGAAGTTACTGAATGCGTATAACTTATAAATTTGTTACAATTTAAAACTATGACCCCTGTAACTGCAGCATTAATGCACAGAACGGCGAAATATTTGATTACTTTTACATCACAATGCTTTGTGCTGGCTGTGACAGCCGTCAGTGCCGAACTAAAAGCAATACTGCTAAACAAAATCTGCAAAATAGTAGTACCGTAATACATAGTTTAACAGTACGACAGACATTCAAATAACATATTATCAGGCCTGCCAACTCACACACACTGAGTGTTTGACACTCGTATTCTGATCTGTTCACCTGCTCACCCGTCACTGCCATCAGCTTTCACTTTTCACCCATCAAAATACATTTGCATTTTAAACTTAAAGCGATCAGACAATAGTTCCAGACACAAAGACTAAATCTCTGACTTGTGCCACGTTGGCAGCCGACGCTTTGCCACAAACACTGACTTCTGGTGTCCTGTCATCCCAGACAGTCACGCTAAACTATGCGGGCGAGTACGGCGAGTATTGCAACGATTGCCAGTCGGCAGTGACAGTAATCATGAGCAGCAATGGCATGTGATGTGGCAGTGAAGTCCTGCATCGAGAGTCGGCAAATCTTCCGAATTGGTACAGTGCGCTATGCTGAAGGCCAGTTATAGCGCACTGTACCGATTCGGAAGACTTTTCATGGCCTTTTTAACTAACAAGGTGCTAAGTAATTTTAAACAAATAAGTTGATAAATTTAACTAATTTTCATATTTTCAGGCAAACTGCAACTGAATAAAAGTATTTCATTTAAAAAGACGGTTTAGATGAAGCTGTCAGTTGTCGTGTAAAAAACTGTCGTATGTGCATATTTTCGTATGCTTTACAAGCCTAAAAGGTAGTCATTTTTCGGCATTATCCAGGATTAGCCCCCGGGTAAGGGTTTGGGTTAGTGTTAGTATAGTGTATAGAATAGCCACCGGGGGCTATTCCTGGATATGGCCCATTTTTCAACGCCTCAACTCGTTCTTGTCCGCCCACACACATCAAAGGCCGTGTGGCAGTGTTCCTTCATTACGTAATGCCCGCGTCATCACTGCCTGAGCGGCATGATGTGTCACCCGCCTCGCAGTACTCACCCGCGTACTTCAGCATGACCCGTCCCAAAAACCTCTTTGTGGATGGGATCTGAGAATAAGAGGCGGCAAATCTTCCGAATCGGTACAGTGCGCTATGCTGAAAGCCTGTGACGCATGCGCAGACATGGGCCAGTTATAGTACACTGTACCGATTCGGAACTTTCCTACGAGGCCCTGGGAAGAAGGCGGCCCATGGGAAAGAAAGGGATAGGAATATGACGGAAAGGGGTTGATCATCACCCGCAATTGACAATCTGCAAGTTGGCAGCCCTGAAATATATCACTAACTACGCTGTGAGAGACGAATCAGACGAGTAATGATGTCTTCAGCAAGCGCTTAAATGCTGCAAACGTCCGCGCTAAGTCGCTTAACAAACACACTCTCACTGATATTGAACAAGCATACCACAACTCTACAGCATTAAAATGAAAGAACCTTCCTATATTAAATGCATAATGACCTTGACACCTACCGGCTCGAGCGCCACGCAGATACGGATGCTGTCGGCTGATGTACAATGCCACTCAGCGATCGAAAATGGCGCACACTTGCCGCTCTGCGTAACAGCGCACTTCTTCCGCCCCAAATGCTGCGTACAAGACCCGAGCATTTGTGCATCGTAACGAAATTTTACCTCTGAAACAAAACTCCTAAACGTAATAACTTCACCGGAAGTAGACAAACGTACGACGTCGGGTTGGGAACATAAACATAATGTAACGTAACGTAATGGACAAAGGAAAGGAAAGTGCAGAGATTTAACGCGAAATTTGAAAGCTTATTAAATCAGCTAACGGTAGTCTATCACATGAATCAAACATAAAAGATAAAAAGTAAACTTATTTCCATAATTCGGCGGTAACACATCTATTTTAAACACTTCCTTCTGTCTGCCATCTCTCTACAGATTCGAGCAACTCTGAGCAGAACTTGTGAAGCGCATGAAACTTTCGTGAAATTGACATTACAACACTACTTTGCGTCGAAACAGCCTAGTAGGCCTACCGGACTATAATTACGTGGGTTAAATGTGAAAGTGTGTGTCGGCCACTGACGTATAGATACCATCGGTGCCGGCTGTTTCATTATTAAACACGTGGTGGCTGAGGGGAAACCAGTGCTCGAATTACCGGGGAGACGGGGGATTTTCCCCCACTGCGGTTGTCAGTCCCCGTCACTGTTCGTGTTCCTGGCATCTCCGAGGAGGCAGTTTTTTGTCCCTGGCACTGCAGGTGCACACGTATTGCTGACAAGTAGCTCAGTATTCCTCTGTGACTAAAAAGTGCACCAAAATGCATTCTTTCACACAATACCTCAAAAATTTTCTGGGGAGCTCCCTCGATCCCCAGACCCTACACGATGTCTGTTAATTTGTTTGTGTTATTTTTTTCGTTTTTTTTCCTACAACATCGTCTTGACGTTGAACGGCCTTTATGTGCTATGTGCAGTAAAGAAACTACTCACTCGCTCACTGTAGGCCTAATCTATGTTGTAGAAATCATTATCTCTGAGTCTACTCGGTATTCGTTGTGGACTTGTGGAAGTTGTGGTCAGCCATATAATATGCGGTTGCTCTCGATATTCTTAAATTGTCTTTTATTAAATTCCTCTGGACAAGAAAATGTTCAGTGGCATGACACAAAATAAAACGTTTATAATTATTATTTTAAACGACGTTTAATGTTTGTCGTATCATCGTATGCTATAATTTTCTGCAACTTTATTATTAATATAACTCGATTGCGTTCAAATTTGGTACAAAGTTTTATCATGTCACAGGGGATACACTGTAAATATTCCAGAAAGGTCAAGGTCACAGGGTCAAAGGTCAAGGTCACAGCGTAAAGTAATGTATCAGCAGCAAAAAAAAATGCTATAACAGGGCAATAGGTTCAGCGACTTCAAACTTGGCATGGCATCGTAGTTAAAGCGAAAAAGACTGGCGTGGCTCGGGCGGCCTCAAGTTACAATGCATTCGCAATTGCCACGTTTTCTCGTTAATGCATAACAAGTTAACAACATTAAACATTCACTAGGTCATCGTCATCATCGCATTCATCACTAAACATTTCTAGTGTGCCTAATACAATAAGAACCCAGGCGCATTACAATGCAAAATAGTTAACAAACATCAAAAGCAACGCTTTTTGGAGGAGAAGGGGTTACAGGCTGGCTAGGAAATAGACCCCACACGCACTGGAGAGGGGGACACACCTCCCCAACCCTACCCCCTCGGCGCCGAGGCCTAGACGTCTCGGTCTCTGCCCCTTCGGCGTCTCGGTGTCGTCCCCCTACTGCTTTTTAGCGAATGTATACTCACGTTCACGTTCGCTAAATGCTGTCGCCCGTCCGTCTGTCGTCTGTAACGATCGTGCGTCCTACTCAGCCGGTTGAAATTTTCGGCAATGTTTCTGCGCCATTTGATACCTCGACCATCCATTGACCATAAGGTAAAATTATACGGAGATCATCCCAGGGAACCCTTCCGTTGAGAGGTTAAATGCAAGAGGGATATAGCCGAATATAGCGATATAAAACCTATCGAAGGCTATATCTCAAAAACGGTGCAAGATGGAAGGTAAGTTAGTATTAATCACTAATAGGAAGTCGCATATGAGCTTTCGATTGGTACAAAACTCGGTGACCTTGAATGACCTTGAACGGCGTAATAGCCCTAACCTCTGAGTAATTTCACCCAATTCGGTAGCTTTCGAGACGGATTACACAAAAGTGGTTGAAGATACACTTATACTTTCTGCGGCAGAAATCCAAAAAAAAATATTGTTTTAGCTATATATCATTTATGCAGCAGTCGCACGGTCTCTTTGCGACAGCTACGTTTTTGTTAGATTTCGTTTAACAGAAATATTACAACATTAGCACTACCAGACGCATTTTGGTGTTGAGTCCAAGGAACGTGCCTGGTGGCTGCAAATATCGTTCTTATCCGATGGCGAGCTAACAGCGCTCCCCAAAGCCCTTCGCTGGTTAGGGAAGGAAAAGAAAACGAAAGGAACCAGAGAGTAGGGAAAAAAACACCCGCCCCCGGCCAAAAATAAATAAATTTTTGGTTACGGCCTTGAAACGAAGCTTAGCAGGGACTGGACAATAAGGCACTGTCGGCGACCTACTTGTAGTCGGTTGCTGCTGCTGTTGCTGATTACATTCGCGCGGATGATGTTGGCACGAGCACGCGCTCGCTGGTGCTGCAATATCCGCATCACATTCCGCCGCAGCAGCAGTAAGCTTACCAGCTGCTTTCAACGTCGCCCCGCTGCTTCAGCGAGCGTCACAGCTGAAACGAGACGTGCGAGTACGTTGACGCACTCGTGATCCACACCTACGATCCGTTGACCGTTCGTTATAGAAAAGATGCTAAAGTCGACTACATGAGACTAAGAAATTTGCAGTTTGCTGCATAACCACTTTTTATTCAGCGTTATGTTTTTGTATATCAGTCCTCGTAGGCTGTGATGTGGATAAGCAATCGTTTTGTCCGTCTGTTAGTTTGTTAACTGTCATTATAGATTATGACAGTTACTATTGTTTTGCCTACTAATGGACTGCAACAATCTACTACAGGTGTATCTATGCATGATTTCTGTATGGTTGCGGATTGTCAGTCTCATTATCATTGAACGATTAATTGATTTAAATATAATAAGAATCGGGTCTGTGCAAGCGTAATTAAAGACTGACTGGAAAAGAAGGAAAGGCTGGATTAGAGGAGAGGAAATGGACGAGGATGGACTGAGGATAGAAATGGCGGCACATTTCGTGAAATAAAACAACGCAGATACTAGGCGGCTCTGTTGAAAGAATTTGCGGCATAACAGCGGATCGGAATTTTCGCGCTCTCCTTTACCTCGTGCAGCCAAGCGGCCGGCTGGCCAGTGGACAGTTGGCCGGTCTGTTCTGACCAGCTGTGACGTCACGACAGAGGAACGGACGGACGGGCGGACGGCGCCAGCTGACACGAGCCCGTCGACAATGACATTCTGAGGCCGCTGATGCCGACTAGCGAACTGATGGACCAGCAGCCGCAACCATCTGCTGTCGTATTGTTCGTTGCCAGACGGTCATTCGTCGTCGCCGTCGTCGTCGCCGCCGCCGATGAGACTACGACAGTTGTCTGGATGTGTCGCCGTCAACGCTCGCATTTCGGATTGAACTTCTTCATCGTCGCGTCTTTGCTTTGATGCGTTGTGTTGTCGACGCGCACAGCGTTACGCGACGCTTAACTGAGTCGAAAATGATCGTCGAACAGTTGTACATGTATTCACGTAAGTTTTTCTCGGCAGAGATGCGGGTGTGCATAGTGATATTTTGCAAGCGGAAAGCTCGAAGGCGGGCCTCTGGGTGTTCACGGCGTTGCCTTGGTGTTGCCGGCGAGCGATTAAGGCACGCGGTGAATACCAAGAGACCGTCGGCGACGTCTCGCTCGCAAGTCGTCGAAGAAACGCCGCGGTGGAAGTTGAATCTGGACGTGTAAATTCTGGCCAGTAATTCGGCATAGCGATGAGCTGTCGTGACAGTCGCGAATAATCGGCGAAGACAACGCATAGCTGCTAGCTGCAGTCGAGTCGTTGGCGTTGTGCCCTGCTGCGTGAAGAAACGGAAATGCCTGCTTCTTAGAATAATAAAAAAAGAAAAAGTAGAACGAGAACAAGAACGAGAAAAAAGCAAAAAAGCTAGCCTGTAGGCGAACGTCTTTCGGAACGCTATTAAAACGGAACGACATTTTAGCACGTTGGCGCGAAGGAAGAGAAATTGCGCTTATTGCCGACGTCGGTGGTTCCGTTCTGCGGCATTAAGTTGGCTAGATGTAGGTAATATTTTATGTTATTAACTGATTTACACGACCGTCGATGCTACGCGCATGCAAAACGATTGCTCGGCGACTGCGAAGACGTACAAGTAGAGCAAAGCGGGCCGCTCTATGATAAATCATCGGTCAAGACGTCTCATCGATCGACTGCGCGGATGCCCAAGCCGGCGAGCGCACTGCAGCAGCGCTGGCGTTCAAGCAGATACAGCTACTGCCGACTTTCCATCTTTGCCTCCACCAAGGAGGTTTCGTAATGCCCCGGCGTTCGTTTTGTTGCTAGCCGAAATTTCATGAATTGAAGATTTCTGCTAGTCGGTTGCGTTTGTCTGTTTGTCGAGATGTTTGTCTGTTCGCGCCCTACGGATCACAATTATTCATTAGTCTACACCAAACTTTACACACAGCTAGGCACCGGTCCGGGGAAGCAGTTATTATTATTATTATCATTATTATTATTAAGCACATTTATAAAGCGCACTTTCGCAGGATGAAACAGTTACACGTTAAAATAATAACGACTTCAGTTTGTTTCCGAGTTCTTACGTTTTCAAGGTCAAGAGATCAAAGGTGAAGGTCACGCAGCAATGACCATGGAAATTTCGACCATAACCTCGACCTGTTATCGATTTCTAGTTTGTTTGCCTGCTAGCAACGTTGAGTAAAGACTGCTGATCGGATGTTCATGAAATTCTCACCAAACATGTGTCTCTGGTCACATTATGGAAGTCATCAGCGTCTGGACCCGCATCTGGGATTTTTAAAAGGATTCTTCAGCACGGTAAGATGGGACATTTTTCCACAATTTAATTCATATCTCTCGAAAAACTGGTCAAATATTAATGAAAATTTTATCATAAAAGGGGCCTATGGATCTTTGGACATGGAATTCTCCATTAAAATTTGGACGTCATTCGGTCGGGACTCCGGATGTTAACCGGATTCGCCTACAGAGGCACAGATCTCCTTTCTCCAAATGCGCTTGTTCTTCCTGCAAGCGCTATGAAATACACCGTTTCGCAAAAATAAAATGCACTTTATACATCACATTTTGGTAGGCTATGAATTCAATAATGTTTTTATCGGATTTCGTATTTTCTTTGCGACTTACCCTGTGTATATTGTATAGAGGTCATTAAAATACGCTACAAACCGCAACTTCGAAGTTACTCATAAATATTTTTGTCGATTTTTTTATAAATTATTTCCTACTTGTGTAGTGATTAGGTTTATTCGTCGCTTCTGTGATCACCAAAAGTGCAGTTCAGCAAACTTTGAATAACGGCATCTTAATTCTTCGCCGTACAGTAGGCCTATTTCACTGGAATTTGATTCCACTTTATTAGACAAAAGTCTTAATAAATTGCTTCGCGTTGCTTCCTCTGCGGCATTTTGCGGTTCTCACTCCATAAGGCCACATGATAATATTAATATTTTATTTATTTATTATTTAAATGCACTTTTGAACTTTTGAGCTTATACGCTGAGTAGAGCCTGTGAAATTCATATGACTGTGATGTTGCTGATGATTGAAACGAGTCTTTCCAGCCAGTCAACACTGCTATTAATTAACCAAACTCTCAACAACTAAGAGGGGAAAACAAAAAAGCAAAACTAAGCCTGGAGCCTGCGTGTAAGCATAGGCCTAAACAACCTGTCCTGGTGCAGTTATGAGAACTGTTCATATGAGTGCTCAGTTCGCACATTACAGAGGAAAATGCATTGGGTTCTCTTCACGTTCGCCACGTTTATGTTCAAGACACTGCACGAGCTGTCACCACCGTCTCCATCAGAGTGTCAACTGTCAGTGGCAGGATCTTCTCGGCTGCTGCGCCACTGAAAGTCTGCCTGACAACCTTTTCTCTGCAGAGTGACTCTCATAATTCCACTGACACATCCGTCAAAACATGTATCTTTCAGCAATCATTTTATGACATTGTCTTTGTGTTTCAAACATTTCACGGTTTCTTACGTTGTGATACTCTAGTGGACGTCGACGTGCTATTTGGGCCACTCTAATAATTCAGATTAGACCAATCCGTAATTTTGGCCTTAGTATAGCCAATCCATATTTGCTTAATCCAGGGGCTTAACCCAATGTTACGCAACGTGTCTGGATTGGCGGCAGCCAGGAGATGCGTGTCACAGTTTCCATTGTTCACACATAGAGCGATAGACCACTTCATCAGAGCGTCACACACAGTGGTGAGACTAATAAGTCCTAATGCAGGTTTGGGATCTGTAAAAATGTTAGATAAGCCTCCTGTTTGCCCTTGTTCCCGTTCAGAAGCTGTATAAAGCCAGAACAGTATTTGGTCTTCAACTATAGAATGAAATTCTCTTTCACGTAGAATGTGTGCTATTACTGCAAAAACTTCACTACACAAGAAACACAGCCGTGTCACTTTCACGCGGCGACTCTGGGAAAGTTGTTCACACACGTGTGCCAAGCAGTATGACTTACGCTAGCCAAAGGATGATGACGCTCTGCAGCTTGCCTGTTATTGCCGGGATCAGGTCCGATCACAGAGCTCTTATCAGGAATGAGACTAGCATTCTCTCGGTGTGTGTCATAATCGTATCGTACATGTACATATGTGATCGCCGCTTAACTCTTGATACAACAAAACAACATTTCATTTACTAAAGTTGGGCAAATTAGCAGATTTGTGTGGAGTCACGCAGTGTTTATTCATGTTTATTCATGTTCTAGTTTGCTTTGCACTTTTTGTTTTTGTAGGGTGTATGTTAGCGGCATTTCATCTTGCCCT
>Ga0049105_1000179_pt1 | contig 17194 bp, 7 predicted proteins | sample WorMetvaBAHAMAS1_FD_61260 | JGI IMG/M metagenome (GOLD analysis project Ga0049105, IMG submission 61260) | Worm MetaG Olavius vacuus BAHAMAS.1 | ecosystem: Host-associated > Annelida > Digestive system > Unclassified | place: Germany: Marburg | collected 2013-04-09
TCCCTAGTGACGCCACTGCTCCCTGGGATAAAGGGGAATCAGCTGTACTTGACAGACGACAATGATGTGGTGGCCCCAAAACCGGAGTATCAAAAAGTCCTAAATCAGAGTCGATACTCTGCAAATTAAGTATCGAGGAATCTCCAAGCCTAAGCATTAATGAAATCGGAAAACTGACCAGCAGGATTAACAATAACTTCTGTGCAAGCTTCTCCTGGATATCTTCCGTTATTCTCTCGACACCGGTAAATACCAGCGTCGGAAGCCGTCACGTTGTCAATGACAAGATCGAAGACGTCGTTCTCTGGTCGGCTGACGCTGAACCGCCTCCTGTCAACATTGTAGATGTTGTTCCTCCAGTAGACGATGCGGATGTCGTTGTTGTCATCTGGCGACGTGTAGCGCCAAACAATTCGATTATGTAATACTGCGTGACACTCGAGTATGACCCTTTGACCTATGTGAACAAGTTTCTTTTCACCTGCGAAAGAATGCAATCGGTTACGCCGTTGTATTTTTACAACTATTATAAGTCAACAATTGCAGGGTATAGTGTTTATCGTTATTAGCAACAACAACAACGGCAACATCAACATCAACATCGTCATTATAATCATCATCAGTGCTTTGACACTGTTGATTTGGTCATATGACTTGTAAAAATCGTCCCCGATATGACCTATAATGTGTTTGGTGGGACGTCAAACCTTGCTCAATCAATCAATCAATCAATCAATCATTATCATCATCATCATCATCACGCCAAACGCAGCACAGTTAATACAAAACGTCATGCATAAAACATGCGAAGCTAAAATCCAAATCAACCATGTACGCAAAAGTAATCAAGAAAATGTAAGGTGTCTAACACGTAATGATAGTAAGGACATTTCACTTAAATGACATGTAACACTGAATGACGGGATTGCAACCGACCCTGTCTCTGACACAATATGGCCAATTTTACTTCAGAATAGAGATACCCATGGTCACTTTCAGCCACCACTGTTCAGGTAATATCAAATAATACGGCTTGGTGACAGAGCCACGAGTGTGAACAACTTATCCAGAGTCGCTACGTATTGTAAAACGGTCAATAGTCGACCCGCTAACTCTCGATCATAAGTCCATTGTCACAACCTCCTAATTATTACACCATCACACTACACTACGAAACCAAAGCTATGGAACAGTAAGAAGCCGACTTACATGGAACAAACAGACGAATCTCGCGTATTTTATGACGATTACGACCAACACACGTGTATGTTCCTTGATCTGTCGTCCGGACGTATTTTATCATCAAACCGGCCGAGTCCGGCTGAAAACGTTCGGTGAATGCTGGTACTACGACACCGTTGAGGGTTAAGTGATGACCTTTGTGATGACGGACGAGGCGTACGTTGGTATCATGCCGGTATAGCCAGTCCGTAACGTTTGTATTGTGTATATGACATGGCAGTAGAACCGACTGGCCAGGTGCTGCCGCCCGTGTGATGTTACGTGATCGACTGTTGTGAGCACCTGAGTAAGTTCGCACATCAAAGTATATGCGAGTAATGAACAAATAGAGTTTAAAATCTCACTCAATGCACATAAAGTCAATTATAAAGTCAATTCGAAGACGAGTTTTCCGGACAACTAACTGCACTGGTACTGACAGTCAAACTTCCCACAACCACGAGGTTATATACATATATTTAACACTGACATAAACTGGCTTTATTTAAGTCAAGTAGCGCAGCTATCACGAAGAGACCGCGCTGCAGGGTGGGTTAGTTTTGGCGAAAAGCGGAAGACTGGAACGGGGAGACGATATTTTATGGACATTATAGATCTATCGTCAACCGCTGTGACGTAATAAGTAAGGAAAGCTATCGAATTAGGTAGAAAAATGCAAAATGAGGGCTATTGCGCCGTTCAAAGTCGTTCAAAATCATTTAAGGTCATCGAGGACGGTATCAATCGAAAGCACGTATGCGACTTCCTATTAGTGATCAATAGTAACTGACATCCTATATCGTACCGTTTCGGAGTTATCGCAGCTTATTGTTCAAATTTTGGACACCTTGCTTATTTGAGCCACCCTTGGGGGGGGGGGGCTTAGAGACAACGTACGATGTTCATCTTGGGCTCATTGAAAAGCGCGTAATGAACTTCCTATTAGTGTTAATTGCTTTTTTCGCTAGGTGTCACGGTAGAGTCGCTACGAGCGAATATCGGTTCAAAATAAGCGATTTCGCTCCAACACAGGGGCCGGTTGACCCAAAATTTCAGGTAGAAAGAGTCGCCTTAGAACTTTGTCGCTGACAGTTTTCACACAAAGAGACTTTGTAGCAGACTTTCTTTAAGTGAAGTGCGATTTTACACAGAACATGGTTGTTTTGCGTTTTGAGCCCTTTTTGGGCACTTAGCGGCAACGTACGATGATCATCTTAAGCTCATTACCCAAAATTTCCGGTAGAAGGGATCGCCCCTACTAACCATTCTTCTTTTCAGAAAACTAGGCTAAATGATCTTTCGTATGGTGTAAAAATCTGGACAGATTTTTCTTCCGTTTTGTCACAATGCACGAGTTTGACAGACGGACGTACAGACGGACTGACAGCTTTCCCGTAGCTAGCACGCGCTGGCATTCCATGCAGCGCGGAGAAAACGTACAAACAACAGTGAAACTTTACGACCAAACCTGACCATGAACAAACACAGTATACAGGTCCACATCTAGGAACTGCATTATAGCACAATTGTGGCAACAACAGAACAGTTCTGACAATCTTCTCTTATATCAATCATCACAGTTTAGATAGTGACTATTATCAGTGTAGGAAAGCACAAGATTAAAAGTATCTCATCAGCGAATGCACTGCAACTACCGCAATTCCATTTGCAGCATGTGTATGTCCAGAAAATTTAATCGGAAGATCCCTAGTCATAAAACAGAGGGCTAGTCAGATAGACTTAAGTAAAGTAACAGTTATGTGTATAGTTACTGTAAAAACTGACATTAATAACCGCAGCAGGTTGAATAGAAAATGTGTACAGTAAGAAGATGGCACTCCCACAATATGAACCAAAAATACCGCAGTGATGAGGAGACGATACGGCGGGCTAAAATGTAGATTGGCAATTTCTAAGCGTGTACGTATAGACGTTTGAAATTTACGAACATTTCGTCAACTTCATTCCAAATTTTTACCCAACAGTCTATTTTACAATAGGCTGGGTTTACAATAAAGGTAAAGGTAAAGGTAAACGTGGATTTGTATAACGCCTAGTCGTGAACACACCTCTAAGGCGCTCAGGTATGGCACTCGTTCTCAAGGGATCTCACAGTTTTACCTGCACACGCCGCGTTCATCCGCTAACGGAATGAACCATACCTGCTTTTGCCTTGCCAGCCGAAGCTGGTATTCATTTACCAACCCCGGAGGGATGGAAGGCTGAGTTGGCCTTAAGTGGCTGGTTGGTTACATACCGGAATAAAAAGAGAAAAAGCAGATACGGGGTGTGCAGGTAAAACTGTGAGATCCCTTCAGAACGCATGCCATACCTGAGCGCCTTAGACAAGACGCTATACAAATCCACGTTTACCTTTACCTTTACCTTTACCTTACCTTTCTTTCCCAGCCGAAGCTTGTTCTCATTTACCGACTCCGGGCTGATGGAAGGCTGAGTTAAACTGGGTGGTTGGTTACATACCGAGATAAATGCCCGACATCGGGAATTGAACACGGACACGGTCACCCACCCCAGTACTAACCGGGCCCGACGTAGATTAACTTCATTGGTCCAGACCAACGCAAAATTCTGTCGTGAAGTTACGGTTATAGTTCACATGACACACACTCTCTACACTCGTCCTCATAATGTTTTCCCAAATGTTAAATAAAGAACTGTAATTTTTCTGACGTCAATCGTTTTTCGACTCTCGTCATAGTTGCTATGCAGTGTAAATGTCGATGAGGAAATGCTTGGTCGTAATAGCCTAATAGTGTTTTTGTGTGTTTCATATGTAAGGTGTGATTTTACTATGAAAACAGTTTTCCTGCTGCCAGTCAAATGTCGACTGATTGGCCTATACTAGTCTATCAAACGGTTTATCTTAGGTTTCCTGCTCTACTCCAGCAAGAAGACTGAACTATTTAGGCCTATACCGGATGGGCCAAAATGAATCATATTTAAAATATATAACTTCTGTATATGATATCATTGAAAAGCGCTCCAATATCAGAATGTTCAGTCCTTCATCAGCTGGGGAGTAAAATATATTTTAAATGTCGCAGAGACAGCCAAAGAAGTCGATTGACAACGTCAATGATAGTAATTGCGTTGAAACAAACAAACCTAAATCGTTGTGAGTTTCAATAAGAGTTATACAACAAATATAAAATCAATATAATGGAACATAATTATATATACGGGAATTTTCTGAATAAGCTTGTTTGGGAAATTTGCCGTGTAGCTTAATTTCTGAAACATGTGACCGGTTACGCTAGGTTGCTTCAGGCCTGTTGGCTCGCAATGCACATACACAATGATTTACGTTTTTGTGTTTCAACGCAATTACTATCATTGATGTTGTCAATCGACTTCTTTGGCTGCCTCTTGGTCGTTGACTGCATAAGCCTAAGAATCACGAAGGCTGCCTGCATTTTGATGCTGGGTGTTACTGTTTACAACCGTCCTACAAGTGGCCTACAGTGGAGTACAAAATCACATTCACCGAGCTAGCGACGCTTGGGGCGTATACCTACTGTAGCAGTGTGTCAGCGAACTTTATGCGGTGTGTAAGCATACGCCCATTATGCAGTTCATACAACGAGCACAGCTAGATTTTAGCAGACGTCTGACGAATTTGTGAGAGAGTCCTGGGTATAAATGAATGAATGGATGAAATTGCATACATTTTAAATGCGTTCAAAAGCGCATTTAGTAATCAACCACTTGACATTCGATCTCCACTAACTAGTCGCACTAAATGTATACGTGTAGTGGTAACACCAATGATAGCAGTACGTATTATATGAAAGGGAGTGAGTTAACTAATGTAACCTCCGAAAAGGGTTTGGGGGTTTGGATATCAGCTGATATGAAATGTTCTATGCAGTGTATGTATGAATTTAATAAGGCCTTTATAGTATTGGGTCTGATTAAAAGGACAATACGATTTAAGGACACCGTCGTAATGTTGAGTCTATATAATACACTTGTTAGGCCTCATGTTGAATATTGTGTTAGTGCTTGGAATCCACATTATATAAAAGACAAGGAGCTGATTGAGAAGGTTCAAAGGAGGCTTAAAAATGATTAATAACATGGAAGGAAAGACATACCAAGAAAGATTAGACTATTTGAAGCGATGAACACTCGAAGAGAGAAGAAATAGGCGGGATCTTACTGAGGTTTTTATCGCGCTGCATGCAATACAGACGCAGTCTAGCGATAAAAATTCTGTCCTTCCGTCCGTCCGTCTGTCCGTCTGTTTGTCAAATGCGTGGATTGTGACAAAGTAGAAGAAAAATCTGTGCAAATTTTTACACCATATGAAAGACCATTTAGCCTAGTTTTCAAAGAAGAATAATGATTGGTGGGGGACGACCCCTTCTACATGAAATTTTTGGTAAACCGGCCCCCGTTGGAGCGAAATCGCTGATTTTAAACCGATATTCTCTCGCAGTGCTTCAGCCGTAACACCTAGCGAAAAAGTTCAACTAACACTCACAGGAAGTCCACTACGCGTTTTCCAATAAGCCTAAGACAATCATCGTACGTTGCCCCTAAGACCACCAAACAGGGGCTCAAAAACGCAAACTGTCCAAAATTCGAACAATAAGCTGCGATAACTCTGAGACAGTACGAGATAAGATGTCAGTTACTATTAATTACTGATAGGAAGTCGCATACGGGCTTTTAATTGATACCGACTTCGATGCCCTTGAATGACCTTGAACGGCGTAATACCTTTTATTGTGCATTTTTTTCACCGAATTCAATTGCTTTGCGGACCAATTATGTCGCAGTGGTTGAAGGTAGACCTATGTCCGTAAAATATATTGTCTCCCAGTTGCAGTCTTCCACTTTCGGCCATAACTAACCCACCCTGCAGCGCGGTCTCTCTGCGATAGCTGAGCTACTTGTTAAGATGTGTAGTGGGTTGTCGAGGCTTAAACCGAACAGTCTCCTTACTTTAGATAACAACATAAGGGGAAGAAGAGAACATTCTTGGAAGTTAGTTAAATTTCGGTGTACACGAAACTGTTGTAAGTATTTTTCTCTAATAGAGTAATTAATAGGTGAAATCAGCTGGACCAGCAGGCAGTTGGTGCTTGCAGTATCAGTGCCTTTGAGGGGAGATTAAGCAGAATAAGGGAAACTAAGATGGGCTTCTTCATGGACTAGTCCGCTGAGCCCTAGGCCTCACCGGTGGGTTTTCTGGCTGGTGAGACCACACAAGGTGAGTAACAAAAGCTCAGCATTTTTAGCGAAACGTCACTGACTCAATCGTGACATATAACATTCTACCGCTTAAATGGATTGTGAATCATTGACTGACGATGACTGTACAATGTTGTCGTTGAAGGAAGGAGGCATGACAAAATTCGAAAACACCAATTCGTTGAACGTGATGAATAATTAATCGAGGAGTGACGAATCAATAGACGTAGACAGAGTTTACGCGCGCAGGCCCAAGCCTCTCTGCCCGCATCATGTAACAACTTTACAATATACTGACTTACTAAAATTACTCATACAACACTTCACTCTGACTTCCGGTTCCCTGCAACTGTGCTCTGAAATCATTAACAACATCTTGATTGTACCAGAATTTTTCCAGTCTCGCTTTAAATGTGTCAGTAGTGTTAGCAGAAACAACTCAGTTAGGCAAACTATTCCATATAGCACGAGAAATGATCATGCTGCATTAAGCGACTCATCACTAAGTGCATTCACTAGCTGTGGTAGTAGGCCTACAGATTTTCAAAACTCCGCAAGACATCGTTCAAGAACGACAGTAATTTTCGTGAATAGCTTCAAGGCATGAAAGTGTACGAATAATAAGTGTGGAAACGAGAGCGGGACGGCTCGTTCCCCAGTGCTCCGTAGGTAGTGACGCCGTTGTGTAAGCTACAAAAATAGTACGTGTACCTATATGTATGGACATGAATGGCGTCACTGCTAGAGAAGTGTAACTATGTACATATAGGTTACAACACTGTCTGGAGCGAGTTATAGGAGTGTATATGAGCAAACTCACTCCAGACAGTGTTGTAACCTATTTATTTCATGACTGAACGCAGCCTGTGTAAGCATGTGTTCTGCCTAGTGTGGCACGTGCGTACGTTGGTCTGCGATGATCAAAGTACAGTACACACTCAACTGACACCCATAAGGCTACCAGTTCTGCGTGTGCGCGCAATGTTTCAGTGATTAACAGAGTTTTGCTTCGTATTTCGATTTGGATTTCGTGTCAGCTTACTGGATTTCACGTGGCGAATCAAACGGTTACACTTTTGCTACTACTGCGCAGATGTATGAAGTGTACTGTTTTACTAACGATACAGTCGCGCAAGTCCATCGACAGGCAGGTCAGGTCAGGTCATTGACAGCGTGTGTGTGTTGCAGTTTTCATGACGCGCGTGGCCGATCAGCTGTTTGCGCTCAACCGTGACTGTTGCAGCAACTGCTAGCGCTGTGCTCTGGTGCGTAACGTACTACATACAAGCCGGCTGTAGTGAGTCTCACGCTCCTATCTCACGCTAGACATAATGCAGGAGATAGGAGCGCGAAAAAAGGCCATGAAATAAAGTGTTTTATCTCCAGTTTGACGGGCTTTTCGACGTAGTTCGTTAACTTTTTTTATTGCCAGGCCGACGTTGCTCGAGGCTACATTGTATGGCAACAGCTGTACTTGAATTGACCGACTGAATATGTCACGCAATTAGGCAGCCATGCACGTAACGATATACAGTCACGAACATCTGTTCACAGTAAAGCTTACATCACGCATGCGATTGCGTGACATCTTGTTATAACTTATAACATTGTGTTGCCATAGTGGTACTTGAAATTACTCTTACTTAGGCCACTATAAATAGTTTTCTAATGTAATGTAATGTAATCTTGCAGGAAACACGCATTATGCGATTATACAGTAAGTTTAGGGGAAATACTTTGAAGTCTCCGCGGAGAAAGGCGGTGGAGGGGTATACCTATGCGAGAGCACTTGTCAGTATAAGCACTTGTCAGTTGTTGACCACTCGCCACAGGCAATGAATCAAACAAGAATGCACTGAAGCAAAATATTACCTCACTAATTGCACACATGATGTAAATTTTTACATATGTGTTTTATGATAGAATGTTCTGTTATTATTTAGTAATTTACATTCACCAGCAGTAATGATGAGCAATTTCAAGCTCAAACCAAATGACTGGTAAACGTTGTCGAATTAAAGCAGTGCCTGGCTGCCACGTTTCTGGTTTCGCTTCAGTGGACAGGCCGTCTCCACACGCGGCTGCTGGCCTTGTTTACTTCCACGCATAATGTAACACTCCAGGGAACAATGAAATGGTGCAAAATGTCATACGTATAGGAGCCGGAGTCGGCGGCAGAGCGGAGAGGGAGAGAGACAGTCACACCTGCAGGTTTCTGGTTTAAATGCAACGGAAGTCGAACTTCCGTCCCTGTAGGCTATTCATCAGTCACTCGTAAGACATCTTACAGTAATAATTTCCAAGTATCATTCTGCAGGAAAATCTATTACGGGATTTCAGGATAAGCTCAAATCGTATTCTCAGGTGGTACAAACTGTCTGGGCTGTAAACTTATAGATATTCACTTCATACTTTGTTTATGCAGTGCGATATACGTTATCACGGCAGTGCCGTGTTTAATTATCTTCTACGTGCACTCAGGTATTATAAAACATAAAACGTCATGGCACCGCCAAAAAAATGAATGATGAGTAATGGCATTTGGCAAGCTATACACTTATTTGAACAGAGTGAGGCTCAAAAACTTACCACAACGAAAACTGAAATATTTGTCTGCTTTTGTCATATGATATTCTGCTAGTCTGTATAGAAATGGTAAGGATATTAATAGGTTTTTTTTCAAATTGCCAGCCAGCAGCGAGCAGTGCGTACCTTACATTTACGGTATGATTTTTTACAGAACAATAAGTTGAGTATTCGCCGCTTATGACGTTTTCTATAAGTTAAAGTTTGTATCTATATTTAAGAACAGTGTGATCAAAATCGGTAATACATGTACTCTTGTGCACGTCAAATCTTTAAATTGTTAGGATAGGAACTTATCAACGACCGTACTGAGCCGTCGTAAGCCAACTGAACTGTTACTCATAAGTCTTATTGTCAACCTCACTGGTGAAATTATACGTTTCAGACGTGGTACTCCCTGTTACAATCGGCAGATGCTACATAATTAAGACCAGCCTTACAGCTGCCGTTCTTTCATTCTGTCAACAGCTGTAAGGAACAGACGGCTATCTTAGCCTCCAAACTGTTTTCGTAGTAACTGTATAAATTTCCGTTTCATTTCCTCTCTCCTTTGTCCGTCATTTTCCTCTCATACCGGAAGTAAAAATATAGCCCTATCGCGCCTGCGCTTTGACAGATCTTCCAATATAAGCCTTATTTAATGGGCGAATTGCCCTAATTTCTATAGGAACAGTTCGTTCATTGTGGACTTAGCTATGGGGCAGATACCACGTTCCACAGAACGTATTTCTAGTTTGTACTTTCTTCCATTCTTGTTAAATTCAACTAAGCCTTTTGTGGAGAATATAAACAGCACGATGCCACGTCCCCTTGAGCCGGTGGAGCGTGCAGCCTTTTTCGGCGAATGCACTCTCGCAGACCTGCTACAGTGCATTCAGTACACGTATCGCACTGTTTCTCATGCGTTAACCTATACAAACTGTCCGCATTTCTTCTCACTTTGTAAAGGGAATAGGCCTAGTATAGGTCAAAAAATCACGTTAAAAATAACTGATGCGAAAATTGGCTAAATACGATGACGTGTATATAATTTACGAAACATGTATCCGCGTCTTAACAACAGTTAGTCGTGTCAATACTCTTTTGCGTAGGTGATGACGCACTCGACACGGTTGACTAATAAACAAACGGTCACGACATTGAATAAGCTGAAACATAGAAGACTCTCTCGACGTGGCGCAAGATGCTGTAGCAGCTACCATAAATGTCTCTCTCTATATCAAAATAGGCTGCAACCACTGTGGCTATAAATGGCAAAGCGAATGATAGAGCGTTGCGCCAATAACGTTCAAAATGCGCAATTTCTTCTACGCACCATCGCGCAACAACAAACACGCCACAGAAATTATTCCGGCGCAGAAAACATTCGGCAGTTAACCCTTTAGAAACCTAACCCTTCGCTCAGGTTTACTCGCTTTACTCCTCGGACCGACGGGTTACAGGAAAAAAATCTTATCAAAGCTAACAGCTAAGTATGGGTTCAATGTACTGACTGCTGATCTGCAGCTTGCCTGATGCTGTATTATCGACTGCACCGTGGGAACAATACCATAGTAACAAATGGTTAACGTTACCGGCTGACTTTGACTTTCAGTTCTTACACGTTATAACAATATTCTCTTAATTCAAAGGAAAATTTGACGGGGGCTATTAATGCGTGTGTTTTCACCAATCAATCGAGCGAATGTATCGATCAATCTAGCAATTTTTATTTATATTTTTATCTTATCATTATGGTAAGAAATACACAGTAAATAAAATGTATGCGTTTTATGTTAAAAACATTGAAGGGACGTGCCCCCTGTCTCTAATGACAACCGTGGTGGTAACCTATGCTGCTTTATATCAGCCACATCGCGCAGGTAAATCACCTGTGTCAATAAGCGCAACATTAACGATGCGAATATCCAACATATGGAACAGAATAGCACTCTTTAATACAACGATAATGGCCTATCTACAGCAACTTAGCAAGACACTTTAAAATCTGAATAAGAACTTAGTTCCACCTTTTGTATGAGAATGATTAGTACAGACCCCACTCCGATTCCCCTCCCCGAAAGCCCCGGCTCTTCTCTGATTACAATGCCAAGTACTTTCTTAGTCACAGTACTTGCACACAACTTACGTGGTGTCGTGTCATTGTATGCAAGACCACACCTAGGTGGTATGTCGGAGTTAAAACAACCAAGAAATAAAATTTAAAAATGAACATAACAGTAAGTACACAGAAACGTACAGTTTATATTCAGAAACAAGCACAATTGCTTTAATTTTTTAAATTTAAATTTTTAATATTTCCTTAACAGAAATTGAGCGAAATTTGCAGCCATCAGATAGGTTCTTTGGGTTCTAAATAAGCAAAAATGGCTTGTGACCGGGTGTCCGCAGTCCCAGTCTGACCTAACAGCGCTCTCATCAATCCCTTAACTGGATAGTAGTATGTGGCGAAGAGAAAAACGGGAAAAAGTAAAAAATAAGGGAAAGTGGAAGGACAGACAGAAAGAAAGGGAGCTCAGAAAACGCCCCCTAAATTAATTAATGCTTACGGCATTGAGTATGTGATAGGTATTGATTTATAACGGGTGGGAAGATTTCTTACGCCAAGTTTGTTATTTTGTATTGGGGCGTTTGGCTATTATTTTGAAAGCTTAAATTATATTATTTCATATCTCTATACCGCGAGTTCGCGTCGCGAAGCAGTTGGATCAGTAGCTGTACTGTAGAAATGGGCGTTGTCTATTACATCAACATGCAATAACCACAAAACATTGTGTCTACCTGCACATGTAACAATGACGAATATCCAGCACTGGCATGCAACCAGAAATGCTATTGAGTAACAATGAACGAAACAGTCAACCATTAAAGCAGTTGATCTTTGCATTCGTGTCTGCTAAGTTACAATCAACACTGTACGAGACTGCAGTGCAGGCGTCGCTTTTTAATGCATGCCATTGCCCTACGGCGTAACATGTGCGCGTCAGGGGTGGGGTACGCGGTACTATACGACCTAATGTGTCTCAACGGCTGACGCATTGAGCCGTACGAAAACTGCCGCGTTAGGTACTACCCAATTACGGGTATCAGTCTATATATTATATAGACTGATATCCGTAAATGGCTAGTACCTAACGCGGCAGTTTTCGTCGAACTGTGGCGGCTGTCTTTCATTATCTGTAAGAACCCACAAAAGGAAAACGAGTTTGTTAGGGGTCAATATCGCATCACCCTTTCCCCATTTGCCCCCTCCCCCCGAAACAAAACATTTTAGGCCAATATGTCCTGAAAATCCATGCAAATATTATTAAGTAATCCTATATATCTGTCTTAAATGTACGTGAATAGCCAAAATTTTCGCGTCTTTAAGGACATCGGGGTTGAGGAACACGATAGTAACGTCAGATTTTAGACCGGAAGTTGAAATATACGGCCGTTTCGCGCATGCGCAATGCATCCGACCATAATTATAGGAACAGTTCGTCTATGGTGCAGATACCATGTTCCACAGAACGTATATCTAGTTGAACTTCAAGTTCAGCATTGCATCAGTAATGCATCATTTTCACACTCTTGAAAGTTAACTGCATGCCATGTAACTGACTTATTTTTGAGTTTAGTCTGTTTTATTGATAAATTAAATGCATACACATACCACCATCTCTTTCGCTCGTGGACTGTGTCAAATGTGATATGTAAACTAATGTGAGCCGTCTTATATTTTGCTGTTGTGCTTCTTTTACTTCTGGACACCTACTCTCCGAGGTCGTCAAGTGCCACCTTTTAAATCATACTATTGCCACTGGACGCGGCAATGTCTTTTTCTTGTCAGATATTTTTGCTGCATCTGCTCTTTGCAATAAGGCGTTTCACGCCCTCGTTGGCGTAGTCTGCCAAGGCGCAACTGCACAACTCATCGTAATCCGCCACTTGTCTTTTTTCGGAGCACTGTCATGAAGCTAACCAAGAGAGCTGGCATAGTACGTCGAGGGAACCAGACATTAGCGTTTTCCAAGTTACTTATAAAAGAGCTAAATATTTAATGGTTTGTTCAAAAATCATAATAGGCCTATAAACAGTGAAGAGTTTACAGTAATGTAATGACCAGCATCACACTTGCACACACGGTGTTTAAACGAACACAATTCATTCCAAGTTCAGTTTGTAGACCAGTAATTCGTCCTAAAAAAAGCCTTGGTGAAACAAGGGAAGTAGGCAGTGGACACAGGTAAAGTTGCAAGAAAACACTTAAAACACTTGTGAATAATGTAGTGCTATTTTTGTTGTTTGAAAAGAAGGAAGGTCATTTCACGAACTGGAACACCACCGTGTGTATGTGTTTTAACGAAGGACCCAATTCTAGTGAGCATGCTTAAGTTTGTGCGTGTCAATAACTCAGCCTCGCATTGTTTGATTTTGCTCATATTTAGTGCAGAGTATTAGCCTACCACGTGACACCCGATTTACAACAAACGTTCAAGGTCACAGACATAATAACGGCTAAAAATTGCTAAATCATCAATTATTCAGCGCGGATTGTTCCATTTTGCTTAGATTTGTTACAGATTTTGATCACTTGATTGCCAATGTACCACGAAGTTCTAGGTCAGATGGAAAAGGTCAAGGACGTGAAAATGTCGTCTGATCACCGAATTATTGCTCCCGTTTAGGAATTTACTGGCGATGTCAGAATTCTGATTGGAAGCTCACAGTTAGCAGTTTGTGCGCATACGCAGTACAAAAATTGGTTAAAACAGCCCAGATCGACTGGCGGGCCGTCGAGCGGCCTTTACGTTGCAATGCATTCACAAGTACCACGCTTTCTATTTTTTTTCCGCGCTGCATGGAATGCCAGCGCGGACTAGCGATGAAAAAGGTGTCCGTCTGTCTGTATGTGAGTGAGTGAGTGAGTAAGAGTATTTGTATGGCGCAAAAAATCGAACTTCACAATGCGCCGTGATTCCTAGGCTCTAAATAAATGTGCTTTCAGGTGTCGCCTAAACTGTCCGTGTAGTGGGTCATCTGTCGTAACGTAGATGACAAAGTGTTCCACAGGCGTGGTCCCGCAGCAGCGAAACTTCTGTCCCCGAAGCTGGTGCACGTCCGTAGAACAACCAGTGTCCTGTGAGAAGATGAACAGAGATGAGGACGACCGTGCTCGGAGATGAGTCGAATGTGGGCAGACGCCCACGTTGGCGCGTTGAAGCGAGCGACTGGTGTACGAGACACGCAATCTTAAATTCCACTCTATTTTTGTATAGTATTGTACGTATATAAATACTAAGCTGACTACTCGTCAGCAGTTGATGGCATATTAAATACTTTCATCATACATGCGCGATCGATGTCACTATGCATCTAATAACGCGTGTAGTGTGTGCTAATGTGTTAATGTAATACATTACCCGGTGGCAACCGGATGTCATATCTATGATTAACCAGTCAACGAACAATTCGGACGTCGTAGGCCTCGAGTTGTGTCTGAATTTCCTCCATCACTTTGGCAGTAGTTGCTGTTACTGTGCTGGTCATGTTTGTGTTGAAGCATATTTTCGTGTTCTTATTGTTACGCGGTACATTATACTGATTTCGTATATGAACTAACCGCGTGCAGTTGTTAGTTGGCATTAATACGTAGAGAAATGTTTATGATACTGTCATTACGACAAAGTTATTTTACAAGTTAACCCAGTTTATTTGATAAACGTAGAACAGCGCCAAGTGCCTCTGATCCCTAGATCAAGCCAGCGGACTTTAACCATGAGCTCACTGCTATTGAATATCGTCTACAAGTACGGTCGCCATTCCTCAACCCGAAAGTCGACTTCCACTTTGTCCTCCAGCAGAAGGATAAGTAGATGAAGTTGATGAAGGAGCTAGCTATCGATCTGTTGATAGCAGCGCCATAACAAAACCACTCAGCTCTCGAGCAGAAACATCGTAAAATATACGCAGCGTCTGCTAAGATGGCTCTGGAGAGTATTGTAACAGATGTGATCACCCGTTTAGGTCACGCAAGGTCATAGCTGAATAAAGAATTAAAAAGTATCAAATAGATGGATTGAATTCCACAATACTGGACTGTGGAAGTGATTTTTAAAATTAATTCTGTAAACTGTAACTTTAGTTTCGTTCATTGCCAGTTTAATTATGTTAAATATTGTTTTTTTTGGTACATTATAATGACGGTGATGAATTCCAGATTTGTATTTTTGAAGCAGAGTGTGACGTTAGATTTCGGTCTGTGCTTGCACGTGTTAATAATGTGACGCTGTGATGTGATGTTTATTGACAGTTGTTCACGCATTGTCGCAAGTGAAAGTTGTTCAAGTCGGATCATCAGTAAAGTTTATTTGTGACTCAACAGACGTAGTGAACTCATTCTGGGAGTTTTCTTCAACTTTCCGTCTTTGGGGATCACGTACTGTGTATGAATATCCAAATGTTACTGGCAGATTCATATGGAGACATTCTGTGTCCGGTAACAATCTGTATATCAACAACGTCCAGCTTTGCGACGCCGGGATTTATCGATGCTCGTTTCCAACTGACGACAATTTGAGCACCAATAACTTCCAGCTAATCATATTTGGTATGTAAAATAATACATGTACGTTACACTAAAGAGACAGAAAACAACTACTGAAAGACTAACCATGTTGGATTCATGTGGATTCATGTCAACTTACACATGTTCAGAGTCAACAATGATTGTGAATTTTGAGGAAATTGTAAACAATAATTGAACTTCATGCTTAAATTAATTGGTATTTTTAACGCAGTGTTATTTGTCTGAACTTGTGCGAAGGATGTTTAAACGTAGTAACATTCAAAATAATAATAATATTCATCTGGATAAATGACTTAAGATTTTAATAAGCGAATCGCCTCTTTATCATCATATACAAAAGTAATTTTATGTACTTTTGGAAATGGTCCGGTTTTTGGCCCACCTTGTAAAAGTACTTAATTAAGCAGCTTACTTAATTTTTCGTCTTTTTGCAGGAGGTCCTGTTGTATGCGAAGCAGGCAACAATGATGAAAACGAGAAACACACGGCACATTGCCATGTAAACCACAGCAGTAACACAGTTCCAGTATTCAGCTGTCCAGCATCAGCAACCACGGATGAGCTTCACAGTGATGTGAGACAAGTCAATGCAAGTGAATGTCCGTACGAAAAGATGCGGTACAACACTACAAGCTTCACTGTCCACGCCACAGATAATGTCATCCCTTTGACGTGTAATGTCAGATACTTAGCGGTCAAGAACTCCTCGGTTGTATATTACGAAAAACAATTTGTAGTGTTTAACGATTTAGTGAAAGCGGAGCCAAAGCACAGGGAAAGAATTGAACAAAACAAAAATTCAGGTAAATACACTGTGTCTCAATATAATGTTCATCCTTTTAATTTTTGTGATAATTTTCCCAACTGTAAACCAATTTAAATAATATTTAGGAGAAACTGTCATAAATGAGCTTCGTATCTGCTCTCAGGTTTCAACAAGAAACTGAATATCTTATCGCAACAAAGTCGTAGCTTTTGTATCATAATAGTTTCGTGAGCCTAATGTCCCATCAGTTAATTGCACGTAGCAGATGCATTGCTTCCTTTCAAAGTTAATTTAAACTGGTTTATTGAAATCGTTAGGTGTCAAATCGTCACCTTTTGTTTTCATGGATCAAATTGCGCTGCAACAACTAGAAGTGGCTGGCGTACAAGTAACGCCACATCATGGCTAAGCTGCGCATTTCTGGGTTAGGCAAAATATGGAAGATTTTATGTATTCCAGGTAAAACACGCATAGTTCGTTACATTTGGCGGAGTTTACTTTTGTTTATTTAATGGTCATGTCACATACCGAAGTGTTTTGGATATTTTTACATGGATGTCTTGCTCACATCGAACCATGACATTGTGATGTTATAGAGATGTATTCGTCTTCATCGATGGTAGTGATAGCAGTATGTTGTCTGACTGTGTCGGTGACGGCAACTGTCGCTGTTGTGGTCGTCTTCGTCTGTTTCAAGCGAAGTAAGCTGCTGTTGAATATACACCCAGGCAGTAGTGATGCTTCGATATCGCTACTTTGATTTCGATACGATAAGTAAGTAAGTAAGTAATCTTTATTAAGATGCGACAAACGCACATCAATAAACACATAAT
>Ga0049105_1000180_pt1 | contig 17155 bp, 8 predicted proteins | sample WorMetvaBAHAMAS1_FD_61260 | JGI IMG/M metagenome (GOLD analysis project Ga0049105, IMG submission 61260) | Worm MetaG Olavius vacuus BAHAMAS.1 | ecosystem: Host-associated > Annelida > Digestive system > Unclassified | place: Germany: Marburg | collected 2013-04-09
GACTCTCGGACCATCTAACGTTTTTACTATGCTCAACGGTTGTACTGGTATAAGTGTGTTAGACTAAGCCGACTCTTGGCTTTTGAATGCACTTTAAATCACTGCACTTTCATTTCATTTTCATTTCATCAGACGCAATTAACATACCGTATCAGACGAGGACGACACAAAGAGCTTAATTATCCGCAGCGATTGGCACAATAACTATATGATGCGGTCATCGCGCTCGTTAACAGTCGTCACCTGGAGACAATTGCAACAATGTTGTCCTTGAGTGCCAGCGGATTTTTAACGCTCATCCAGATGGTAGGAGTTTTACAGAGCACAGCAGTGTCGGTCTTTGGTCTGTACTAATCCGTGGTGATGTTCTCGGGAACGCTGAAAATGCCGACAGGAGTGGAAATTCGGAAAAGTAACAGTACTGCTAGCAGCATCCGCTGCTGTTACAACACTGCTTGATACTGCTCGTACTTACTCTGACTATAGTGGTCCTCGTGGTGGCGTTGCTGCTTAGGCCACTCTAAAAATTTCATGCAGTGATGATGATGATGATGATGATGATGATGACTACGAAGTCCAGTTTGAGCACTAAGGAATTATCGATTTGTCATTTGTCAAGGAACTTGTCAAAGCTGTCTCTATGGGTGTGTGTGTGTGTGTGTGTGTGTGTGTGTGTGTGTTAACCAGGGTGGCACAAATCATAACTGCTACACATAGAGACTTCTAATCATGCGTGCCCTTTTTACAAACCAAAAACTAGATCAGTACCACCTTGTTTAGTGCGTTTATGGGCCATGCGCTGCAAGCTGAGCGTCAGCACTGCCCATGGTTTGCTTGTGAATATCGTGCTTATCATGGAGCCATGGCGAATGTCGTGATCTTGGCGATGAACCGTGATTTTCGACCATCGCCGTGATTCTGCATCACTGTCGTGATTGTCGTCTGAGATTAGCGGTCCAGTGGCAAAAAAGGACAGCAGCAAAACATAAGGCTGCTGACTAGCGGGCGGCCTAAAAATTCAACTGACCGATCATCGATGTAAAATAAATGTCACAACAGTCACTGAACATTGCGAGACAACTGGATAGCCATTGAAACTGCGGACGCGACGTTGTCGTAGCGAACAAGGGATAGTGTTAAATTCTCGATTTGTGTGCATTTAATTTCGCAGAATCACGCAGTCGGTATTAGTATTAATTTCCGACTTCGTCAGTTGTCGCCGAGCCGCAATTAAAAATATCTCGTCAACATTCACTCGGAACATTTCTCGTTCGCTCACGCTCTCACTCTCACTTGCACGTCAGGCCTATACATTTAACGAAGCGACAGAACACGCAGCGGAAGGACTTCGTATCGCTCGACCGGAAAGGCTGCCGAGTGCGCAGTGTAAGTGGCCTCGAGTTACAACACACGTAAAAGAAAACATTGAATGCGGCTTTAGACGCGATAATATACCCGTTTATCTTTGACAATAACTGCACAGTGCACATTTGTTCATTTTAATTGTCATTTCAACATACGGCTCTGCTGCATTGCCCAGATAGACGGGTTTAATAAGTGTCTCATAGACCTTTCCGTTCAGCTCATGTCTGTAAGTAAGTAAGTAAGTAATTCATGACATTTGTAGACGGCGTCAGAATCACAGAAAACGCAAAAAACAGCCTCCGTTGGAGTTCATCACTGTCCGTTCTCGAAAGCTATTCTCCGCATCACCGGAAGCCAGTGGAGAAGAAGGCTGCGTATTAAGTAAGTAAGTAAGTAAACATAGATTTTAGAGTGGCCTAAATAACAAACATTACTACAAGGACCACTGTAACGATATCAGTCAAACGGTCTAAAAATCAGGTGAGGGTATGAAAGTTGAATAAGATGAGTTTTTAATTGACGGCGGAAAATCTGCAATGATGACGATGAGACGACGGCCTCTGGCAGACCGTTCCAGACTTGGGCTGCGGCAACCGGAAAGGCACGGCTGCCAACCGTAGACAGCTTGATAAACAAGACGCGGTATTCTACTGTATTGCAGATTTTTATCGGAGTGTCAGCTGTAAGATGGGCGAAATTTCCGAGTCAGTATAATCATTTAGGCGCGTCATTTACGCTCTTTTAGGCTATCGTTAAAGACATACTTGTTTGCGTTGTATTAGAGCACGTATAGCGCATTAGACGCATTGCGTAATACGCTATATAAATGTTCTACTTACTTACTTACTTAATGCATGTTTTAGATTTCCAATATGTTGCTCTGTTTCGAGACCAGAACGCAAAGGCGATTAGAGTCAAAATCGAGGCCAAATTTTGGACTGTTTTTGACCCTTTGACCCTCCCCTTTATAAATTATAGAAGGGGTGGGCTCAAGCCTCAATGACGGAGTGAATTTTACGAATTCTGTCTGAGATCAAGATATACTTTTATGGGGCATCTCTCGGCCGTCTGGGAGACTAGAGTGTGGGCGACAAAACTGACACGAGCAAATCAGAAAAGCCTGTCGACACACGACGGCGTCGAGAGGCCTTAGTAACATTTGACTTCGCTATACATACTTATTTTGCATCGAACTTTCTGCATGCTTCATTCGCCTACGTGACTGGATGAAAATAAACCAACGTGGGGCAATGACCTCTTACTCATTAATACGAAACCGTATATGATACAGGCTACTTGAAGGGATTCATTCTGATAGCATTATTAGGCCGACGTAGTCGACGAAGGACTTATGAAGTGCTAATGTACTTTTTTCACGGCTCTTATCTCTCAGAAGGCAAAGCAGCAGCACGTTGTAAGTATACCAGAGGTTGAAGTATCGACTCGGACATTTCGCTCATGACTCCACTGAATTAATATCACATACTTCATTCACTAATGTCAATAAAAACCGGTAGCAATGAAATCTTAACTAACTTAACTAAATAAATGAATACTGCCAATATTAACATAAACTTGGACATATGTTAAAATAATACAACAGGCTACAATTCAGAACCTTATTTTCAAAATTCAAAATCTTTTTTTTCAATCTTTTCACTAGGTTAGGCCCTACACAAAATTAAAGAACATTCTACATTAATCTACGACATTAACCTACAACATGTAAAACGCAGAGCGCTGCGTAGTCGTAGCAGTCGTCCGTCTCTAATTACGTTATCAGCACATATATCAGCGTCGTGGGTGGCCCGACTTTTGTTGGTCCTACAACAGCTTGCTAGCAGATGCTGTGTTTTTGCTTTTTAACAACGTTATTCCTTTGCCGTGTATATAGCATTATATGTTGTGGTGGTGTTTATCTCGTGACTTCGACCTTTGACCTTTGTGTAAGTTCTCAGTTCAAACAATGCCTGGGGCAGCAAGATTGTAGAGACCCGGCCGACACACGTACACATGAGCAAGCTGTAATTTCAAGATTGCATTCATCCGTCCTATTTTTTAACATCAATGTCTGTCTGTTGACTACCAACATCAATGCTGCGTGAAGTAGGCTACACACACGCAGCCCGCCTGAAGTCTGCGTGGCTGTTAGCCGGACATACTTAATGTGGATCTGAGTAGTTTCACTGAGTAGTTTCAAACGCACTGTCAACTTGTCAAACTGTAGACCTCTCTCAGTTTTTAAAGTGTTTTTAAAACGTTTTTTTTGTTTTAGAACCGTATAAAATGTTTGATGCTTTTGTGTGCTTTATATGTTGTATTTGTGTAACTTGTGTACTTTTATTTGTGCTTTGCCTACTGTAATTGTACCGTTGTATTAACTGTACGGACTATTATATAGGCCAGGTATTAGTGCTGTGCGCAGCCTTCCTGTGCCTTAGCGATCGGCTTATGTTGCTTTTATACACTGCAGTATGTGTCACTGTGCCAGTTGCTTAAATTAAATGATGATGGTGATGACCTCGTGACCTTGACTTTGAGCTTTTGACCATAAAATGTATTGCAACTCACATTTGCTGTGGACAGTTGTGCACTTAATTTGAACTATCTACGTCATCTCATGCCGATGGCAGCAGTAAGTAGACCTTGACCTCGAACGCCTGCGTCAGTAACACATAACAACTACTATACTACTGTACCATGGCTGCCGCTGTCTGTCCGTCAGAGTCAGAAATATGATGAAACGAATCTGCATTCTGTGGTATTCCAAGGTACGCTGATGCAGTTTCTGCGACAGCTGTCAGAATTCCTCAGCTCGGCGTGAAATTTCATCAGCCGCGGATAATCGTAGACCTTGGAAATAAACACGGTATCGGTTACACTGCTGCTTTATGCTGCGCTGTTTATGTACAAGATGACAGAATGTGAGATCGTGAATGATCGTTGAGCACAGCGCGCGAATTCAGACAAGTGCAAACGAGGAGTTGTCGTGAAACTCGAGTGCTGTTCAACGTAATCTAGTACTGCGTAATGCTGACTGGTTTGTTCTCAAGTATAGGCCTACACAGATTCAGCCAAACTTGCTTTTTTACTCAGACATCTCTCCCATCCCCGCCAGTAATTTTCGCAAAAAGTACGAAATTTGGCCTCGATTTTCGATCCCTCGCCTTCAACCCCTCGCCTTTGAACCATCCTTGTTTCGAAAAAGAACAATATACTTGAAATCCAGAAACAACGGCGTTAAGCGTTGATTGTCCCATGTCCCCTCAAAATTCGGTGAAGTTCTGTCCACGCACCTCTCACCTAGTGTGAGTCGGTATTTTGACCCTTTAAAACCGACTGGGAAAATGTGCAAATTTATTATTTATCAATAACACAAACGTGCAGTGCATTGGCCGATTGTGTTGAAATGTGACAATCTGGGGCATCGTATCATCACCGGACGCCGCAGAATGTTGAAAATCCACTTCCAATCGAATCCAAGATGGCGGACAACCCATCACAAATTCGATATATTTAATTCGCTATAACTCAGCCGCCGAATGTTCGATTTCGCTAAAATCTGTTACAGAGTTTGAGCACGTTACAGCCGATATATACAAATGCTTAAGGTCAAAGGGTCAAAGGTCAAGGTCACTGTGTAACGTAAGATATCAGCAGTAAACATTATAAGTCGGGAACGGATAGAATGATCGACTTCAAACTCGGCATGGGCCTCGTGATTATAGCTGAGAACGACTGACCCGACGTCAAGCAGTTTCAAGTTGCAATCTTTTTTTAGTTTCTCTGTCATCGCCACAGAACGGAGTCAAGTGTGCTCGCTAACATATGCCAAGTACTGCCCAACATTATGTGACTCTGTCTTTTCAGTAGGCTATGCGTCCTAACGTACAATAAATTAATGCATTATGTAATTGAAAGGTGAAGGAGGATGATTATTGTTTAAAATTAGTGGGATCGAAACAGATATGCTTAAGACAGAAAAAATACGATGATGAAGTGACCTTTTCTGGACACCTTTTATACTGGTTGTTTTTTTTGTTGATTGGGTATAATGTTCGTTTTCCGATATGGCGCGTAAGATGCCTAGTCGTTACCGGCAAAATGCCGGCCTGTGCAGATGTTCTTTTCGTCCGTGAGATCTGAATGAGACGGCAGCAGCTGCGCCGATACTTATTAGAATTTTAGTGCACTGTAAATCTGCCACTCGCTGCTGTTAGCAAAATGTTCTACACTGCCAACATCCCACGGCCTGTTTTTTTTTGTCTGTGATGTAAGACTTAATGTTTATTATAAACATTTTATCAACGGTTGTAGCGCTTTATTTCAAGTATTACCGGCAATGTATTTTAAACCCGCACCTCGGATTGTCTACTGCAGCTATTGAGCCAGACCATTCGCACACAATCCATAGACGTTCAAATTGCCGCGGATTACAGTCAGTCAATTTGCCGACTGCGCACGTAGGTATTAATTGAAATCTATGAGGGGCGATCAAAACGGCAGAGCAAGTCTAGTAATCCGGGTTTATTGTGTCAGTTTCACGTATCAATGCCACTGATGATGACAAACTAAATTGTTATAGTGCCTTCCTACAATGTGTTTGCTGTATACGGTCGTTCACCCACCTGCGTGAATCCAGGATATATTTGCTCCGGTCACTCAAGATCGGCAGTGATAGGCCTGCTGCTTGTACCAGTGTTCTATGTAACTGCCTATGACTTCAAAACTAATGATCAGCTTTTTTATGCAATTTAACATAATAAGGAATCTTGGTCGTTTTTTATAAGTCGAATAAAAGTAGGCATAGTTACCTTTGATCTTGATCTGTTCTCACCACCGACAGGTACCTGCTAAATTGTTATGGAATAGTCTTCCCGCGCCCACGAATAACATTTTAGTTACATATGGCGCGTTATAAGTTTTATATTGTATTGTATTGTATTGTATTTTATTTACCAGACTAAACATCTGATAGAAACGAAAGAAACAGTTCATAGTTATAATGTATCTTGTAAAGACATGCAGTATATTCCAGTGACAAAAAAACTCGCGGCTAAAAACTTATTAATAGTCATTGACTATAACTAAAACTATAAGTAAATGACTTAAAATTGCGACACCATCGTTTATGTCATCAGTTATTTTAACAGTGTATGTATTCGCAACAATTCTGTGAAAACTACGCAGTGGCTAAATGCTTTTACGTACATTTTATGGGCAGTATTTACTGAGTGCCCGACTAATTGGACTAACAGCATATCTTAGCTACGTGTTGCAGAAGCAGATCAAAAAGGTAAGAAAAGCATGTAATTACAACGAATTATTCTTATAAAATATGCATTCGGCTACCGTATACCTGGGTCTTGCTCAGTGTGGGCTGAGTAATTAGGCAGCATAAAAGCAGAATATGATGCTAGTCACGTCTGTCGCATTGTGTTGCAGTGAATACACGCTGCAACGGGAAAAAAACACCATCGACGAAACTACAAGTGTGGTAAAAGCCTTACTGCAGAAACATGAGATGCACTGAGAGAGACGTTTAACAGTAACACACTAGTCCATAGAGTCCTATATAATAGCAGCTGCTATTATATAGGACTCCATGACTAGTCGCAGAACTCCCTGGTGAACGTTCTCGTCTTCATAGTCGACAGACAGCTCTGTCCAGAGATAAGAAAGCGCACGAACAACTTTTCTTTATCGATAGTCATCATTATAATATAACAAATTATGCCTAGACATGACTCAAAATAAAACGTGCTACTTTTATTTTCACCAGAACTTGACCGAGTGTAGAGATACTTGTGTATATAATTTCTGTAGCAATTGGGTCGAGAGATTGTTGCACGCGTGATACAGCAATAATCTAGTAGGCTGCACCCAAGCTATGCATTAGGCCTAGTTATACCGTTTGAATCATGAAACACGTAAAAGTTACAGTGCTGAACTTTTTTGTATACTTTATTATATAAATGCAGTGGCGATGAATTCAAAGACCATGCTTACATACAGCTAAAGCAACAGCAGATACACACACTACATTCGTCGTTATCGTTTAGCGCATTAGCATTAGCATTAGCATTATGACGTTAGAAAATTCTTTTTAAAATCTCCAAGAACTGTGTCTTTCTTGACGCAAAACTTTAATGGAATATGTTATTAGTCTCCTTCAGTAAACTGCATTTCAATGACGTCTGCAACTACTGCGTCACGCTGCGGGATTTACAAATTCGGTAAGCATAATTAGTTAGTGAATTAATTAATGGCAAATAGGTAATGCCATTTCTCCCGGTACAAAGCGGTACCAAATTATAAAAATACGTCTACAATTGTTAAAGTTTTATTTTGGAACACTTTTTGGTCTATATACTAGAACATAAAATTATGACTTAAAACAATAAACGTCAACAGAAGCAGAACAAATGACGCTGATAATGATGAGAAAAAGTGGCAATTGAGATGCATTGCAACTTGAACCGCACGACCTCGCGCCCGTCATTCTAGCTGTTTTCAGCCAAATTATTAGTACTGTGCATGCGCATAAACTGCTATTTCCGAGCATCCGGTCAAAGTTCTGACATCACTATTTGATTCAGCGACCCCAATTTCCTAAATAAAAGAGAGCAATAATTTGGCGTCCAGACGACGTTCTCAGGTGTTTTTTTTCACTGTACAGATCCGAAAATCCGCCATATTTTTCCTTCCGGTTTATTTCACTCAATGATCTTGAACGGATGTTTTATCAAGTTTGAAGTCGGTCAACTTATCCGTTCCTGACTGACAATTTTTTACTGGTAATACGTTACGTCACGCTGTGACCTTGACCTTTGAGTCTCTGACCCTGAACGTTTGTAGTGTATCAGTTGGGACGTGATCATAATCGGTACTAAATTTTAGCCAAATCGAACAATCCGCGGCTGAGTTATAGCGATTTAAAGATTGCAAATTTAGAGGCCGTTCGCCATCTTGGATTTGTCAGGAAGTGGATTTCAAGAAATTCGGCAACTTTTCGGTTCCGTAATGCACCAGTGTACTACGTGTCAACTTTCAACACAATCGAGCAACACGTGACTGAGTTATTGATGATTTAGCGAATTACTGCCAGATTTTCAGCTGGGGAGATTTCGTAGATCCACTCTTCAGAGACAGAAATGGACCGAACTGCACCAAATTTGAGGAGGACATTGGACATAAAACAATCATCAACGCACTGAATGATCTATTTTGGTAGCATATGCATTGCTTCATTTTGAAACGAGAATGGTTCAAAGACGAGTTGGGTCGAAACTCGAATTCAAATTTCGCACTTTAGGCCTGCTGTAGGCCATCTTGGTTCTGACCGAAAATGCATTTTAACAAGTCAGCGGGCTTTGGGACCCGTCATGCACCAGCACGCCAAATTCTATGGCAGTCATGCATGCCATTGGCGGTTGAGTTGTTGATCATTTAGCAAATTTTTTCCGTCCGTTTTTTTTTTGGGGGGGGGGCAGTTCCAAGATCCTCTGGACAGGTGGACCGAACTGCACTAAATTTGATGAAGACATAGCTCCGTAATTGACACACTCAACCCTGTTCTCTGGTACTGATATGTTGCTCCGTTTCGAAATGAGGGTGGCTCCAAGGCGAGTGGGGTCGAAAATCAGGGCCGAATTTCGCACTTTTTGACCCCCTTGTAAAAATTATGGGAGGGTGGGCAAAATTGCCGAGTGGGAATATCGAGCAGTGGCGTCACTAGTAGGGGCCAGGGGTGGACCGCCCCGTGTGACACCATCTAGGGGGTGAGACCCTATGAAATTATTTTTTTTTTGCTGAATTTACAAAGAACACTGGACAAACGACGTCGGGAGGCGGAGAGGGTGGGAGTGGCGACGAGACCATAGCTAAAAAGGTCATCAATTTTCCGTGGACGGTGACTAAATAAAGGAAATAAAGGGTGACCCTATGAGTTGCCGCACCGGGTGACATCAACCTCAGTGACGCCACTGGTATCGAGTGGAGCATATATGGCCTCGCATATCTGTTATACATTTGATGGGCGGCCACTGCGCGGTAAAAATAGCACAGCAGCAAAACTTAAGTCGATCCTACTACGCCTGGCGGTTAATAATAAAGAGAGACAGCGATTAGAAGCATCTTTTTTTTCTTCCGAAGTTAATAAACACAAAGCTCAGCGGGTGTCAAGTTGATGTTCCGCAACGGATACGAGAGGCGACGACATGTGGCACAGCATACATTGTAGGTACAATATCGTAAGGCTATCAGTCTTGTCTGGTCGGACACGTCAATATACAAGCGACAATGGCTACAACGTATAGAATAGCCAGCAGGTGCCCGCAGCCGGCGTCCCTCACGACCGGTTTCCCGTCAGCAGCACTATACGAAAAGCCAGCCAAGCACCAACGGCGACGTTGTCAAAACTTCTGCAGTCAGTACAACGGTTCAAGGATAAATTACTTGGCCGTTGGTTGAAGAGAGAATGTCTCCCTGAGCAGTCAACAGAGAGAAAGAACTGACTGCGTTGACGTACGGTTTAACCGATGAAAGATCGAACGCTTGCAAGTTGCAACAGAGACAAGTAGCTCAGCTGTCGCAGAGAGACCGCCCTGCAGGGTGTGTCAGTTTTGGCGAAATATGTGTCCGTTCTTTAGCTACTTCGGTCATTGCAGATAACCGAACTGGAGGTATTCGTTATCGTGAAGGTGCCTGTCATTAATGCATTCGTCCTTAGTAACTTTTGCGAATGTCGCCATAAGTCATATATTGCTAATGCTAAAAAACTACAATCTTTGTGTATGCAGAATCTACTAACGTATTCAAAACAAGATTGGATAAATTTTGGAGCAATCAGGAAATAATCTACGATTATCATGCCTAAATTCAAGGAACCGGAAATCGAAGTGTAATTTATTAGTAATGGTTTCGAAGTAACAGTGTACTGTATCATATTTTTGGAGTATTGAAGAGGCGGGCAAAGAGACTACACGCCTGCGCTCGTATGTTTCCTCTACGTCTCATGTCTACATTTTCATCGCTTCCTATCAGTGATTAATACTAAGTTGCATCCTATCTCGCTCCGTTTTAAAGCTATCGCAGATTGTTGTTAAAATTTGGTACAAAAACGGCCACTTTGGGTGTTGATCCCCCTTTGGGGGGGGGGGGCTTAGAGGCAACGTACTGTTCATCTTAGATTTATTGGAAAGCCGTTTTTAAAGGGAGCCTAGGGAGGGGTCACTTTGGTCCAAAATTTCAGGCAGAAAGTGGCATTCCCCACCAACATTTCTTCGTGTCATCAACCTAGATGCATCGTTCTTTCTTGCGGTATAAGAATATTGGGATAAATTTCTTTCGCTTTGTCACAATTCACGTGTTTGACAGACAGACAGACGGAGAGACATTTTGCTCATGGCTAAGACTGCCCTGCATAGACGCAGTGCGGTAAAAAGTGTCTATCAAATGACTTGCCGGACACTTTGAAAAGCAGATTGGCCACAGACCTCACTGGTCAATTCAATGTACATTCCGACCGTAGTCGCTGATGACACTTAGCAATGGCGCAGTACGATACAGCACTGCATATAAACCGTAATTACCGGAATCCCTTGCTGTCTGCTGTGCCACTTACGTAATAATCGGTAGAAAATGATGAACTTTTAACGAGAGACAATAAATCCATGCTGCGTGGGAGGTCGCAAAAATTTACTACCAAGCCCGGTAGAGATAGATACACACTGCCGAGGAAAACGTGATTTGGTTAGAATTCCATTCGATCAGACGCCTTCGCCTTGATGCAGACTCGCAGTGAGCTGCTGACAAAGCCTAACAAAGGTTACCGCTGTACCGCAGACTTCATTCTGCCTATACTCTGGCTACCAAACAGCCTAGACCTTATTCCAGTGGATCATAAATCTGGTCTGTGATGCAGGAGATGGTTCACGAGAAGAGAATCAAAGACGTCAACGAGTTGTGTGAGCGCAATGTGTCGGCATGGACAAGCTCGATCAGCGCGTCATTGTCAACGAAGTCACGCAATTACGCACCCGCTAGCAAGCCTGCTTCATTACGGAAGGCAGGCACTTTGAATAATCCAATCCAATGCAATCCAAATCCGCAGGTGGAGCCTCTTTGCCCGCATCTCAAACGACAAAAAAATAAATAAATTACCATTCAATACGAACTGCCACGATTCCGGTAGCTGTGCTTATCGGTCTTGACATGCTTTAATAGCAACATCTGTAGTAATGTGTTTGTTGATTTCTATTACAATAAAGACGACATTACGTGTGATTTAATGGAATTGTAAACAAACCAGGTTGTACTTTTACTTTACATTCTACTCGGTAGCATGGGTCTGTCCTTAAGGTGTGGTGGACTGGTGGTAAATTTTACTGCTCTTTACTCAGCATGGCTTGACCTATTTTCGATTGACTACCTGCGAAGCGGCGTGGTATATAAATTTCGGTCGTGTGTGTCTGTTTGTCTGTCTGTCTGCTTGTACACTGTGTCTCAAAAACGTGGTGTCGAATTTTTGCAATAACTTCATAAACTGTTAACCGATTTTGACAATTCTTCCATTGTTAGAAGCAGCAATAAATTATCTACAAAGTATAATATTTTTCACTGCCTCTTGAAGATACCGCTGTACTACCGTGTCCGTGTGAAACATAAAAGTTTAAAAACATTGCGATTGTTCCACCATACTCGTTGATGACAGACCTGTCAGCTCAACAAATAAATTTTTTAAACATTTAAAGAAAAAAATTACTTTATCTACTTACTGCCTTGTCCAGCAACGCGTTCACCAATCATAAGTTCACGAAGTTGAGGAACTGTTTGACATTTGTCACGGCCTTCAACAGAGTGCAGTTGATAGCGCAATTGATGGAGAGCGCGCCTTCGCGCCTGCGTACAGACCAAAGGAGGACATATTGTGCTCTGGCAATATGCTAATCGAGTGAGTGAGTTCACGTTCGCTAAAAAAATAATAAATTAACAAAGCTTAGACCAAGAATCGGTGAGGAAAAAAAAGAAAAATACACTAATCATGTCTAACAGCCTTATTAAATGCCTTAGTTAAGGTTCTGTTGTGGTTAAGCTGACACAGTTTATATCCTATTGTGTGTGTCTTTTCATGACGTTGGAATTTGGCTGCCTTACTCAACTGAGTACTCCGCTACTATTTTTGACAAATTCAAATCACGTTAATAAATGCATAACTGTTTTTTACCTTTCGTCGTCAATACAGTGTGACTCAATTTCTATTGTTACTAGAACTTTACAGCGTGAGTCAAAAAAGCAACCCTCTGTTCATTTTACTGTAGTGTCTACATAATGTTGAACGATTTTCACAATATTTGACATAGAGTATATTGAGAAAATATGCAACACAAAAGTTCTTGATTTTCTCACCTCACCGACACAGTGCTGCTGCTCTACCTCGGGATAAATTAATTTTAAGTTTTCAGTTTATTGTACGTTGATTTTTCTTCGGTTGTATGTGGGTGGCGCTGAGATGAGGATGCAGACTTTGAGATAAACAGAGTTACTGCAGATGCTCGAAGTGACCACCACTGGCAGCCACGTAGGCAGTCAAGTGCTCATACGCAACATCTGTATTCTCATCTTGTCGGCCGCTGAAATCTTTCCCACAATGAGCGCAATGTTAAATTAGAGAATAATATTCGAAAAAAGAACTGTTTATTTGGTTTGCATAATTAATGACGTCATTAATTATACTGTTGATAAGATAGTGCTCGTAAGTTTGAATATAAATGAGTATCGTATGCGTAATAGTACCGTGTCAGTCTGAAGATTACACATAATAATAATAATAAGAAGAAGAAGAAGAAAATTTATAACGCGCACATAGTCATGAATCATGAATAAGACCACAAAATGGGGTTTTATGATTAAATATGTATAAATTAGTCATTTTCAGATGTAATTCAACAAAAGTTGATGTTAAAGTGTATATTTTATTGGTTAACAGTTATTTAAAATTTCATTAAAAAATTTGCATGCATTGCTGAAATATGAACAAAAGTTAAAGAGGTTTTTTCGACTCGCCCTGTACATTAAATTCACTGCGATTACTTAATAACTGTACCTGCAGCAGTTTCAATAATTTGTTGTACATGGTGTATTGTGTTTATTATTACGTATCTTTTTTCTGTGTTTGTCTGTCAATAGATCTGTTAATGTTTATGGACACTGTCGTCTGCGTTGAATAATGTTATCAGACTGATTTCATTATTTGTTTGCCGAACTCACGGTAAATTCGATTCTGTAAATAGTAAAAGAATATTCTTATTCGCAGCTTTTCAGAGCGCCAGCTGTAACGCTGATGACGGGTGCCATGTGTTGTATGACACGCCGCTCACGCAACACAGACTGACACACTTGTAGACGAACACATGTCAGTCACAACAACATTAGCACAGCAAGTGTAATGCGTGCAATATTTACGTATTTACGCCCGTACAATTAACATTAATAATACAACACGCATCACTGATCTGAACAAACTGAATTTAACAGCGACTAGATGAGAACGGAGTGAGCCAACTGGATCATGTCATAATTGCGACAGCCATTCGTCAGTGGAGTCGTCCTAGCTACAGATCGCTGGTGCCTGTTTTGTACACCTTGTCTTTCAATATTTCCCACACGCCCGTTATCAACTTGATTCAAATCTGGCGAATTTAGAGGCTACAGTTGAGGTGGGATAAATTCTGAAGTTTTTTCCTGTACCAACTCAATGGTAGCGCGCGTCCGATGAGCATTTCAAGTTTCACAAGGTAGCGTAGAGACATTATTCAGGTGAGGTGGAAATTATTCAAATGATTTGCAGCAAATTTATTTAAAAAAAACGGTGTACCAAATTTCACCAGAATCGCCCCAGTTTTTAGGAGACATTACAAAACATCATTTTGGTCTCATTTTGTATTATACACACTGTATTTACAATGTTATAAAATGGACTCAGTGGCAAGTTCATGGTAGGCTGATGCATTATGGGTTCACATAGCCGGCCCACGAGAACGACTGGCAGGATAGACGGCCTCAAGTGGCAATGCAGCGCTAATTACAACCTTTTTATTTTTTTCTTGTCGGATAAGTAACCGTAAAGCTAGAGGCTCTGAATAAGCCCCCCTCCGAACTGCACCAATTGGCCCTCAATTTTCTGGCGACTTTTTTGTTGTCACCCTCCTCAACAACGACCTTTTTTAATCCTCACTGTCCAGGAAGTTCATATCTCTATGGGCCCTTTACGTAGCCCTTTCTAGTCTGACCCTTCCTTTACGCCAACACTACCAATAAAGCCCTTTTAGCCCCTTTTACTCCGTGATGGGGTCCTTTTACCGCAGTGCCCCCACCCGGTCGGGGGCTTCGAGGGTGGTCTGCGCCTGCTATGGCTCGAGGTAATCCAACGCTAAAGTAGCTGTAGAACAGAATGCAACACATGGTGTACGAAGAGCTTCATTCTGCATTACCTCTAATCTGCGCTGTCTGATAAATTGATGTGCTGTTGAGCCGTAAACCTTAATCCAGCCTTACTGGCTGCATCAATCTTTGACAGATAGTAGCCTAAACAGAAACTTTCCTGTTAACACTCCATCGGTTAACTGCTAGTGCATGCATTTTTATACAGTGTGTTTCAAAAACGTGGTGTCGAACGTTTTGTAATAACATCATTAACTGTTAACTGATTTTATAAAAATTCTTTCACTGTTGGAAACAGCAATGAATTATCTACAGAATAAATATAATCCTTCTCGCTAATTTGTTACAATCTCGTTGCGCTACCATGAAACACAAAACTTTAAAAATGCTGCAATTGCTTTACCAATCCTTGACGACAAAGCTGTGCCGAACTTTTATGATAACTTTGTGAATTGTTAACCGATCTGAAATTACTGAAAAACACATTCTACGTATTTAGAACATTGCTTCACTGCTTCAATGACTGCTCACTCAATTAGTATGTTATCAGAGCTCAAAATGTCTTCCTTTGGCATGTCCGCAGGCGCGAAGACGCGCTCTCCATCAATTGCGCTATCAACTGCAAAAGTGCACTCTGTTGAGTGTTGAAGACCGTGCTAAATGTCCAACAGTTCCTCAACTTCGTAAACTCGTGATTGATACACGCGCTGCTGGGACAACTACTGTATGACTAGTTTTTCTGTTATACAATGCATTCGGAATTAAGTAAGCTTTACGATGTCACAGGATCTGGTTGTCATGAATACTGAGTCAGACCTGAGTGCCAAGCTGAACTTGGACAGCACTGTCAATTTTTAACGATAAGCACCACTTGAACTTGCACTTGCCCGTGAATTCCAGTAAGAAAAGGCTAAGGTCGAGATTGCATTTAAAGTATTTCATAATTTCTGCCCTACGCTTGCACAGACATTCAGCAGTTCAAGACACCGTTCTTCTAATTTGTGCATTTTCCAATTGTACTCTATAGCGGGTTATTTTTTTTCGGGCACATAAACACATTATTGATCCTAGGCCTATACTGTTGCAGTCTTCGATACATTATAAACTTCACGAAGAGTGAGTCAGCCAATAAAATTCTGGGAATGAGACTAAATCCTTCCCCAAAACTCACGTTCATTAGCTACTCATGTGGTTAAGTGTATGACCTATATTTATCGCACGCCTGTCTTCACTGTGGTATTGTGCCGGGGTCCCGGATCTTTAATAGCTTGGGGTTTAGCTTGTGGCTGTTCTGTAAGAGGGGCTTTGATAATTGGAAATAATCACATGGGAAGCAAAACGGTTATGCAATGGCGCAAGAGGTTAGCCCTGTACCCATCCAGCATATGTGATTGAACTGCTAACGCGATATGACACTGTAAACATGCTGATCAAGCAGAAGTTACTATTCTGCAGCGGTTGTCACAAACTATTTCCTTACTGCATTCAGAAGCGACAGCCAGATGCTAAAGCTGAAAAGGCTGCTCCGTACACGGTGATATGCGGCTACTGCTAGGATGAAGGAAAACAACGACACTGTGGACGAAAAGAGACAAAAGGTTCCAAAGTCCAAAGTGGCGCTTAACTCCCCCTTTTATACTACTCACATGCATATATAGATAACGAAACATGCGACCATGCAGACAGACAAGCGTCAAGAAGAAAACAACCAGCTTTTTATTCTCCTCGAATTTCCGCTCTAGAACGTTGCTTGAGCGGACGAAGCCTCTCGAGACGAGCGTGACAGTTCCTCTATTGCAAGCAGTAGCACTGCAGTATAGGCGCTGATCAAACACTGGAATTCGCCGAATTTTACGACTCGTTGGAGACGCTATGTGCAAAGCCTACGCGACCGGTTCTATGAGTTTGTCACGTCGTAAAAGCTAGCTTATCAGGCGCACAAATTCCGTAGATGGGAAGATCTGCAGGTCGTTCAGGTGCTGCCGCGCGGTAAACTCCGTGCCAGCATGTCCACCACCCACAGTCTATACTGGCCGAGCTGTCCAAGCGCACTCAGGCCTGCTCTAACTTGGCTAAGCAATTTGCATACATGCGGTGGCGCGGAAGATTTCATCACTTTATACATGTGTAGGAGTCAAGGCGTTCTCGATATTTGCATTTTCTGTTAGTTTGAGTGCCCTTGAATTGGTTGTCTCAAAGTTTACTTAGAGATTTTGTAAGTCCTTTTCGGTTCATAGGCAAATTACTTCCCGTGCCCGTAGACAAGTTTTGTTTGTGGATCTACGCGTTTCAGAAAATTTCCCACACTTTTGGTTTCGGGGTCGCGGACCCCCCCCCCCCCCCCCCC
>Ga0049105_1000181_pt1 | contig 17111 bp, 11 predicted proteins | sample WorMetvaBAHAMAS1_FD_61260 | JGI IMG/M metagenome (GOLD analysis project Ga0049105, IMG submission 61260) | Worm MetaG Olavius vacuus BAHAMAS.1 | ecosystem: Host-associated > Annelida > Digestive system > Unclassified | place: Germany: Marburg | collected 2013-04-09
GACTTATGAAACTCGAAACTTGAAACAGTAAAAACGATAAGTACTTTTAGGAAAATTAATGCCATTTTGTTAAATATTAAGTTAAATCGACCAAAACTGGTAAGCATGTGTGGATATATACTGGCAATAAATTTGCAAAATTTCACGGAAATATACTTAACCTAAGTAAAAATATTGCAAAAAGTTTTAGGGGGGCTACTTTTTTTGACTCACACTGTATGTGCTGTTAGTTGTTGTGAAAACGGGAATAGGTTTTGTATGACTGCAAATTGTCTTTTAACATAATAATAATAAGAAGATGAAAAAGAGCTCAGCTATTGTTGAAATGGCCCCGCAATGATGTATAACCCGTTGGCGTGCTTAACAATGGTGTGGCTCTGTGCACAATGTCATAAGTGACGCCATCTGGCGAATGGAAAAGAAAAATATCACGGCCTTTAACTACGTTACGCGGTCGAGAAGAGGGGCTGGGTCAGCTTTGGTAAAATAAAATTAGGGAGAAAGTGCGCGTCAGCGGTCATGTATCATAATGTTGTCAAAAATGAAATTCATTTATCGCAGACACTATGGGTCTAACTTCAAGCACTTTGACGCAGTTGGTCCCCAAAATACCGATTTCGGTGAGCATCACGTTTAATAAAACATAAGACCTTCCAACTGTCGTCGGGCAGCCTAATAATAATTATAACTGTACACGTACTGAAAGATTTGCCGAGGCATGATTTTTGCGTAGCATGTTCCGGAGAGACGGAATTTGCATTGCCGTCGTAATCGGAGTCGTCGTCGTCGTCGTCGTCATCACTGTCATCACTTGTGCTGTCATCATCGTCTGACTCGTCGTCGGAAGTTCTCAGATGACTCTGTTCTGCTGCCGCTGCGTCTGCTTACAGCCGTAACAACCGCTCACGCGTGTCATATATCATACAGGCATTTTATGCTACCCTGGAATGTTTGATGATAGGCGGACAAATAATGTTTCGAAAAACGTTTTAGTAACAGAATCCATTTGTAATGCGCGCCCTATAATAAGAACAAGGATACACAGTCATTGATAAAGTGTTCCTAGTTACAGGTAACACAGAATAATAAGCAACAAGCCATGGACTGCTTGCACAGTTACAGCTGGCAGCACAGTTTCACACAGTGTATTTATTCCTGTTCGCTTGATGGCAGCACCGTTTTGGCGCCAGCCTGGTTAACATACACACAGATAGACACACAGCTTTTGACTGGTTATACTATTAGCTCAGCCAACTGAGCTAAAAGTGGATGAAATGCTAGTTGTTAAACAGCAACGTGTTGCTGAAGAGTGACCAAGTTTTGCTGGGCTCAAAAGTCTCGAGTAAATAATGGGCATACAGCGAAAGTCACACGGCTAGAAATAACTTGAGCCAAGATTAAAACTTTCTATTAAACTCGTAAAATTAACGTCATTTGTATTAGGCTATTATTATTATTATTATTATTATTATTTATTGTCCTGGTACTTCATTCCCAGGGTCTTAAAATTAAAATTAAAATATTCACTGATTAGAGTGACACTATCGCGAAGAGGCTGCAGGGGCACTCTAGCTGCGATAATAACGTGTAGGCAACGCTAATGCAACGTGTAATACAAAGAGTTGTAGTTGTATTGTATGGCTGATCAAACGCGACAAACCAGTGTTGCAGATCTGCAGACATTCAGCGTTAGCGACAGCCAGCAGCTTGGCTCGGCGCGGTGGCACCGCCGATGGTGATGACTGACCGTCTATCTCGGCTGCCTCGGACAACGTGTGCGGTCCGACCCTGCACGCGACCACCCCATGTGTCGCCGGAGCTGAGTCAGGCTGCTCGGCCCGGCCTCGCGGCGAGTTGTCGGCGGTGACAGGTGCGTCTGGTGACCGCGGGTCGAGGTCCCGATGTCGGCGGCGGCGGCGACGACGGCGACCAGGAGTAAAATCAGCAACGACCAGCGCTCGAGGCCGATCGGCGTCGACGTCGCCCGGGACGGACGACTGGCGGGCGGCGTAGTGACGTCGCAGGCGGCGGAAGAAGCGAGCGACGCGGCGGCGAGCGCGGTTCGCAAGGTGCTCGAGAAGGTGAACGAGTTCGACGTAGCAGCCGCCGACACCGAGGCCGGCGCTGCTAGCGACAGTACTGCTCGACTGCGACCGATGCTTGCTACTCCGTCGAGCGCGCTCCGCTAACATCCTCTCAGTCTCGCGGCGTTTTGTCTCAGAGAACTGCGTCGCGATAACGACCAGACAGAGATTGATCATGAAAAACGCGCCGATCTACCATCACACCAAACAGCACAGAACAGTCGTCACTGCCGTCTCCAATGCCGCTTCACCATGTGCATTACATTATTAACAGAACTATAATTAAAGATTAAATGCAGTTATTAAACTATAGTTTAGGTTATCAATGTCTCTCTAATGGCAGCATAACAGTCGATCAGTCTAAGAGTTGGCGGCAGACTGATACGTTAGCGCTGACCAGCCCCGTGCATTTTAGTTTGTACGGGGTTGGTCGGCGCTAGCCGTAAGTCGCCATGTTTAGTTATTATTATTATTATTATTATTATTATTATTATAGATATTATCACTAATTTACTTGTAGAAGCCGATGTGTGTGCTCAATAGTACGACGAATCGTAAGTCGCGCTTGCATCACGATTGATTCAGCTTGTGGTATCACTAGTGATATCCCACATAGACTACTGCAACTCAACGCTAGCCGTACTTCCAGCATACACTAACAATTGAGCAACAGCTGTTCGGTTTGCACACGACGTTGATCTACCGTCCAACATCATCATTTCTGCGCTACAACAACTCCGTCACCGAATTATTTTAAAGCTTGCTTCTACAGTTATGCATAACACTTCTCACCTCTGTCCGACATTCATCATTGAGCTCGTTATATTTCATACAGACAGTTCTTTATGATGTCATCTATGATAATCAAAGTCGAGATCCGCAATCGTTTGTGGCACAAGAACGCATCTTGCGAGGACTGCGTTCTTTGTCTGTGAGCTAAGCACTCTCTTGCTACCATTGAAAACCTATTATAAGACTGTATTTAATTTTTAATTTTACTATTTCAAACAACAATGTGTGGCTGAGTTACACAGAATGGTTCAGTGTATTGTACTGTATGCAATCACATTGTTTAAACGGCTTCGTTAGATTAGATCAGAAGATTCACTAGATACAAATATATTCTCTCTGTTTCACAGCTATAGTAACATATTACATTAACTCACACTGAGAATTTGCAACTTTCGCAAACGTCATTAATCAAACCAACACATATACGCACGCTAATGTTACTTAGCAATAACATAAAATATGATCCAGCAAATAAAAAAATTACGTACTACTTAACGTAACGACGAAAATGAATTGGCAACTGAACACAGAAAGCAGAAATAATCGAAAGCAAATCAACATCAAGCGAATATTAATCACATACAGCGGACGACACTTATCTAGTAAATAAAACATTATTCGTTATTACACTTTACTGAATTTTATCGTTGCATACTGATCGTTGCGGCTAGTTGGAGTTAACAGAAATGAACGTCAGTTTCGTTTACATCTGTTTCGAAAGCACAAGTTCAGCCCAGTGACCCGCCCGACGACATTAGCCGGTTATTATAAGCCAATAAAAGTTTATAATCGTTCACGTTAGTCTTAGTTAAAAAATGATCGAAATGCTGTTCAATCCATTCAAATCATCACTGAGAAAGGGAGGCAAGAGTACCACGCTCCCCCTGAGCCTTGGCTGGGTGATCATTTCCATTTCTTGGCTTTGTTGTGCCTATTTAACATTCAGTAACAATGCCAGTTTTATGCCGTCGAGTCCAAAAAGATTTAAATCTAAATCTTTGCCCTGCCCAGGAGATCATGTAGGTTTGCTGCACACTACACAGGCTTGTTAATAATAACCAAAACCTATAACGATATCCCATGATGTCCAAAACTTGTTGTCCAAAAGTTTTGGCCTGTCCCGACAGAATTCAAATGTTTGAAGCAAACAGAGAAGAAAATAATCGACTAGAAAATGTAGCAGTTGCGATGCATTGCAACTTGAGGCCGCCCGACACCGAGTCAGTCATTTTCCGCTTTAAATGTGACGCCGGTGCCAAGTTTAAAGTCGGTCAACCTATGTCACGCTCTTTTATAGTGTTTCACTGCTTATACCTTACGTAACGCCCTGAAGTTTTGTTCAAGACTTGCGTCGCGATGAAATTCGTGGATGATGATGATGATGGTAACGCTGTGACCTTGACCTTTGACACTGTAAACTTAACCTTTGCCCTTTGACCTTGAACACAGGCAGTGACGTGTCGAAACTCTATACCAAATTTGAGTGAAGTCGAACAATCCGCGACGGAGTAATTGCGATGTGAATATTTGACCTTATGACCTTGAAAATATGTCACGTGTTGTACTGTACTGTAGTAGAAATAGAAGAAACATAGTATAGGGGGCCTAGTGACTGATGACCTTTAATGGCTAGCGCAAGGCACTTAATGCGCCAGGTGCGAGAACTTTACCGGGGCAGAGGGTATGGGGTAAAGTAAGACCAGCAATGTGAGTGACTACATCAAGAGTGCAATTTGAGACAGCAGTCGAGTATCTGAGTTTATCATTCTGCACATCGGCTGATAAATTACGAGATAAAAACTGCCCGCTGACAACGTGCGCCGAAAATTCCTCTTTAAACCAACAGACATCTAACTAGTCCTGCAGCTTGCTAGCTGTTGCCGCTGATACGTGCCATTGGTACTTCCAACTGAGGTACAAGTTGAACAAACGCCTCTATATCTAAACATGTAAAAAAACTGTCACGAATAAATGCATGCAACTAAATAGGCCGATGCTGTTTGGTGAATATTTGGTGCACCTTACACATTCTAGCGGCGTTCACTACAGTTCTACAGATGAACCAAAAAACCGGACCATTTTTATAAGTTATAAATCCTGTATATAACGATACAGAATGGCGTTCCATATATTTAAAATGTTAAGTCATTTATCAGAGTAAGAATGGTACTTTGAATCATGGGCGCCCGCAGGCATGGGCAAAAGGGGGCACTTGCCCCCTCCTTCCTCTGGAAATGTAAAGTGTTTTGTTTGCATTAGTAGTCACAGCAAAACGCTCAGTAGACGAATTATTTATGCATTATTTTCACGACATGTCGTCGGCTGGATTCCGCTGGGATACTTTCTTCCCCAGACCCTTAATTTACCCACCCCTGGAAAAAATTCTGCGGGCGCCCATGCTTTGAATGTCGCCACATTTAAATATTCTTTATACAAGTTCAGAATACAGAATATAAAAAAGCAATTATTTCAGGCGATGACGCTCAATCAATTTTTGTATATGCCTAGGTTTCCTTCAAAATTCACATTCAATGGCGATTATAAACATGTCAGTTGAGTGAATTCCTATTGAGCATGTCAACCGTACGTCCTAACTGCCACGGCCAATCTTTTTATCAGTTGGTATATCGCCCCTCTGTTAGGCCTAAACTCGTAAACTCCACTAGTATACACATGCTTCTTTGTTCTTTATTAATGCACTTTATCTATTATCACTGCACTTTTCGTATTTGTATTTGTGTTAATTTTGTTTGCCTGTTTGTATGTTATTAGCGTACTATTGTACCTTTGGTACGAATAAAAATAATAATAGTTATTGAGTCCTGATTTATCTTATCCAGCAGTCAGGGAACGTAACGGCGAATTTTAGTGTACTCAACTCAACTAAACTTTGTTATGACACTTTTGCAGCCTGGACAGTTGAATTGCTAAATATACTGTGTCTCAAAAAAACAGCCATCTTATTGTGATGATAATTTCGTCAAATGTTAGCTGATTTTCAAAACTCTTTCACCGCTAGAAAGTCTGGTAAATTTGCAACAGAACAATTTATAACATTACCCACCACACCTAAAATATGTTGCCGCACTACCTTAGGAAACTATGGCACTAGAATTACTTCATTGCAGACGTCACTGCAGTGTTTGTAAACATGGTTTTCAGCGACGAAGTTGTAAGATTTTGATCAATAATTTGTATCGATGGACGGAATATAAAGCGATAAAGTTAGTAAATGCACTTCCAAACAAATAGTGGACAAAAGTAGCATTAACAGGCTGAAAAAGTTAAGAGACACCGGCACAGTCAACAGACTCGCAGGTAGCGGCAGACTACGAAGTGCCGCACTGAAGAAACTGATGAACTGATTAACGATCTGGTTGTGAGTCAAAAAGATACGCTGCAGATCGACTCACAGAACGGTCTGTGAAATCTCACGCGAGACAGGCATTCGGTTAAGATGTTATGAAATTGTCACCATGAGTTTCGTAGCTGCCTTTAATGGGAACACAGTATAATATGCAGAAAAATGCAACAAATTTGAACGTTTACGTTTTTCGAGGTAGTGCGCAACATTTTTAGGTGTGATGGGTAATGTTATATAGGCTGTACCGTTTTGTTGGAAATTTAACAGCCTTTCTAGCAGAGAAAAATCCGTTAGGATTTGAAGAAATTATCGTTACAATAGTGTGGCGCATTTTTTGAGACACAGTGTACACAGTAGCATAATTTAGTAGCAGTACATCAGCATACTTTTTTAACTGAAGTTGCGCACAGAATATTAAAAAGTGGTGACATATAAAACAACCAGTTTTAGTCCAGATAAAAACTGAACACTTTTGATATATGGAACGTAAAAATGTCCGGTTTTTTGGCCCACACTGTGTGTAAGTCCGCATGCCCAAACGAGTTAGCACGACGAAATCGTGATCGATCGCAGCATGCCGGGTCAAGGGTTCAACTTACCACGATTAACGCGGTAAAATAAATCCAGTCCCAGAACGAATGAGCGTCTTGTACATAATACATAATATTTACCCAGCCGGCCAAGCTGATAATCTGCACAGAAAAATAAAATAGTGGACATCACGTTACGTTACGTTACGTCACATCACGTCACGAAAACACGAACGAACGAACGAACGCAACTCTGGCGAAATAGTTGACAGACGCGCGATCGCGCAACACTTACCACGATCAGCGTCGCGAAATATATCCACGACCAGAAGGACTGCGCATCCTGAACATTATACATTATATCTACCCATCCCTCGAGACTGATCACCTGCCAATCAACACACAGCATGTACAGACCAGGACAGTGCGCATAGGAGATATTCAACCTTCTGTTGCAAGGGTCAGCCCGTTTAACTTATCCATCTAACCCCACCCCCTGTCCAGACCACATGTCCACTAAATGACAGCTACATATGCCGGGCGACTAACGGCGCTAACGAGAGTTAACTTCTAATCACGTTTAAAATTTAAAAAATGCTTAAATATCCCGTTTTGCTGAGCAAATTAATTAGAAAATACTTCTCTTTGTCATTTTTATGAACACGTTTATTATACTGCTTCACTTTAAAATTTTCAATAAATTGTCCCATGCTATGACAGCCTTTTCGCACCCATACATCGGGGCACAAGCACATATAGTTAAGAACTGGTCTAAGTCTGTATCACAACTACAAAACTGCATCTTAACTCTATCAAGGTGGCCAGCTTGTTGGGCCTATGCCTGTTCTGGCAGCCTGCCACTTGATTTATATATGTTCAATTATTGCATTATATTGCTATTCGTGTTGTGGCGAATAAAGCTCTCTCTCTCAGAACGAAAACTGACTGGATAGGAATCTATCAGCACGAAAACGCTTCTGTTCTGGCACTGGCGGGATTGTCATCCTCACATGCAGTGCTTGTCGCAGTAGCATATTGTTGGCTACAGTTGACATAGGCGTAGCCAGGATTTTCTTTGAGGTGCACTTTTTCTTCAAAAAAGTTGATGACCTTTTTAGTCGTCGCCACCAATACACAATTTCCTAAAAAATGACTTCTTATTCTGCCTGGGGGTGCACTTACAACTTACCCCTATAAATTACGTCAAATTTTTTATCTCGCTCTGGGAAGGGTGCACCTGCAACCAGTGCACCCCCAGGCTATGCCTATAAAAGTTGAACAACGGACTTCAAAACTTAGAGCGACCCGATGACCTGTAACGCTATTGAAAATTCCACGACGGGCAGCGATGGGCGTTGTGCATCATTCTCACATGCACTGCTTGTGCCCCAAAGATCATTCATGTTCGTTCAGTGTCAGTGGTGCTAGGGTGAGTTACAGCGGACTAAACGACCTCGAGGTCTAGGTGCTCTTACTTTAATGCTCAGAATGCCCGGCCATGTGCTATTATTGCTATACACGCAACACATGTGACACTGCTAGTCAGTAGTAATCGAAATGATAATAAACAAATCACTTAAAATATAGACTAGCATAATGTCAAAGCAACGCCATATATCAACTGCTATCACATTCACATGTAAATCTTATAGGAAGTTTACGCTACAATACAGCAAAAAGTCAAGTTATTGAACATGCCTTACGACATCGTATAAAAGAACTACAGAGTGGTTACCACTTTGTAACAGTCCAAAAAGCTAGCCACGACAATCTTATCAAAATAAAAATGATGCTAAATACTTAAATCTCTTGACTATCATGTGTCACACAAGTATGTAATGTATATACTCTATTTACTATGTTGTTTGTGTTATTTAAATTTGTTCAAAGTTCTTCGTTCACTTTTCTGTGTACAAATTGCTACTATTGGCTAAAACAATGATATTACTCAAGCACTACCGAGGAGATGTAGAATATTTAACTTTAGAAATCGTTACATGACAACGACATTGTCTGATACTTAATGCTAGTTTTTCTTGCATATTTCATGCAGTTGCAGTTAACTGAGATGGCAAGCGCCCCTAACCAAGCGCCTCTAAGTCAATTTGTAAAATTATGGCGCTGTGTAAGTTTTATTGTGTCTTGTAAGCTCGTCAAGACGTGGCTTACTATTTCGAGCCACCCTGTACACGTATCGCAACAATGTCGGGAATAACAGAAAAAAGTTGAAGAAGTTTTGTTCGGCGGATCGTAACCGTTGCGGGAAAGACACCCACGGATCATTTTCTGACCTGGAATATGGCAACCCAGGCAAGCCCGATGTTGTCGAACGATATGGCGCCGAAATACGGGTTGTTGCCAACCGGCCGACAGGAACTGTAGTACTGGTTCCAGTCGATGCATCCGGCATTCGTCGGCGGCAGCGACGTGTGCGTGCCGTTCCAGGCCAGCTGGACGTCGGTGGCGGACAGGTTACATCGCCGGCCACGATACAGGTACGGCGGCAGGTCGTCACACTTGGTCATGCCGTTCTCATGCGACAGACTACAGATGTAGTCTCTCTCGTGCTCGCCCAAGTAATACTTGCTCAGGTTAAATCTGCAGTTAACGAAACAAGCACAACCTGCTGGACGCACCAGTGGCGACAGACGATCTACGGGCGACGACTGCCGTACTAACTATGCGGTAAAATTGACCTCGGATTTTATTACGGCCGCACAGTGAATTTTTGCGGTTGATAAGAACATAGTAATATGATACGGTTTGCAGTTACAAAGTGCGCTCAAAAGCTCGCGAGTAGCCAGCTTAGTCTGACACATACATGAAAGTAGAAAAACTAATAAAGTAATAGAACTAAAACAGGAAAAGCTACAAAAGGTGGCAATTAGCGCTGCAGTACCACTTGAGGCCGCCGGTCCCGCCAGTCATTCTCAGCTTTAATTACGAAGCCGGCGCAGGGGCCCATCATGCACTTGCTTACCAAATTTCAGCAAAATCAGACAATCCGCGCCTGAATTATCGCGATTTCATCATTTTCAATAGGCAGTACCGTGGTAATGTATGTAACACATATTCACGCCGACATCGACGCATGCGGATGCCAGAAGACGTGACCGGCACCTCGCAGCCAGAAAATGTGATTTACACTCAAAACCACACAAGAAAGGACTTCAAGTGCCGACACGTCTGCCGGTTGCCCCGATGCACTTGCCCGAAGCGTAATGCCTGCTGCTGATGAAGTGCGCCGAGTGCGACCATTAAGTTAATTTTCGTCAAACTTTGATGTGACTTGTGCGGTGTCATCGCCGAAATGCGTCCGGGTGGTCGTATCTGAATTAGCCACACACGTCGAGAAACAGACCGGTAACGGCTGTACTAGAGGACACTGTAGCGGGCATTAAAGAATAAAGAGTAAAACGAAAGATCGTACTCGACCGCACTGGACCATTTCCATGTTAGCTACTGTCTGCATTTCCGTAATACTATAAGACAGTAAGGATGTATGTTTCTCCACTCCCATCTGGAAACTCGTTTACTCACTTCTAGATTGTAATGCGCTCCGTTTAGATTGTTTTCTTTCCGTGGTTTTCGTCTGAAAAAGTCCTACAGTCGAGTGACAAGCGTGCTTGTCGCGCGGCTTAAAAGCGTCATACATTGTGGCAGTAATCGCTGAGTGCTGACGCCGATAACGCTTTCAAAGACTCAGAACGGAGAGGGAGATGCGCGGATAACGAGTCAGAGATTGTAGGAGACGAGACAGAAGAAATCTATCTAGATTGTTACAAAGGAGAATAGCTGTGTGTCGCAAATCCCGATCTCTGGCAACTGAGAACTCACGAAAAACACTAGAGCTCGTTGACGAAATTGTCGTTTTCCGTCAAAAGTATGGGTTTGTCCATTTTTTATCCCAACATAAAAAACGCAAATAGACGTTAAGAAATTTGAATGAAGAATATTGTAGTACTCAAATATCGTGCGGCAATGTTTATTCACCGTGAAGGTAGCAAAATTAGCAATTAACACAGCTAAACACGTGAATAAAGATTATTATTCATATGGTTATTATTACTATTAGCATCATCATCATCATCATCATTCTCATCATCATCATTATGAGATGCAAAACAGACGCGTTTAAACCCCTTAATCCCTGTAGATCCACATCTGCATGGAGACAATGACAATGACTGTGTCGTGAATGATCGCGAAATGATCGATCTTCGTTGTTTGACAACGAGGTCGACTAATGCTCCTGTCTCGTTGGCCGGAAAGCCTATCTAACTTCCGCGAAGCAATCCAAAAATACTCATTCAGTCTGTCGTCAGTCGTCACCGCTGACGCCGATAACGGTTTCAGAGAACGGAGAGAGAGGGAGGCACGGATGACGAGTCAAGAGATTGTAGAAGATGAGACACAAGAAATCTATCACACAGCCGACCGATAGATCAGTGCAACTGAAACCATACATGCAAACGAAAGGACGGGACGGAAGCAATGTGTCATCCTTGCGATGACGGATCGTTCCGAATGACAATGGTAACTGTCGTCCATCACTACGTATGTCCCGGGAACAAGTCGCTCTTTGACATCCGTCAGCGCATCGCTGTCTGTCTCTGCAACCTCATAGTCGTACCAAGTCCATAAATAAGCCGGTGACAAGATGTTTCTTGTTGATGTTCTGCCTCTGTCGTACTGATCATTTTTGGCGTTAAACAATGAACAACACTGTCCAACTCAGTGAGTCAAGCATTACAGCAGGCGGCCTATTTTATTGAATGCGCTAAGATTCTCGTTTTGAAATACGTTGGCCTACAGTGTCTACACTGTGGGTTGTTTTTATTTTGTCCAGGCATCGTATGCTGTTGTTGACAAAAGACTACTTAAACGAACTATACGACCCAGCAGTGTTTAAAATTTCTACTACTAGTAGTATTATTATAACTACTATACTACTACAACAACAACTACTACTACTACATATCAACACCACTATTACTGCTACCATTAGTGATCGTTGTAACAAAGCAAATTAACTGTTTAGTTGTTGGCCGATAAAATAAATTAAAAGTACTGGAAGATGGATGGTACCAGCTCTGCATTTGGACTAATTTGATGGCTGTAACGGAAGTCAACTAACTGTGGTTTGCGTTCGTATATAGCAGCCTAGAGCCGAGCATTAGTTCGAGAATATGTTTTAACGGCGTCTGCGACCGTCATACATTAACATAGAAACTGATATTATATTTATGGAGATAGAAGGGAAACGTTAAATTAACTGGCTTTTACTACTCTTTAACGTCGTTTTACATTTTTTGCACGTCGCATTGTTTGAAGTTTGAATTCTAAGGTTTACCCCAGTTTGAGCAAAAGTCAGACATAACTGACAATATTGTATCTAAACGCACCACGTTCTTCTGTCTAAATATGAACAGCGCCGCCACTATGCAAGCGTAGGCTACAGTACGTCAATTACAGTACAGTTTATGCGTACGCAGCTTTAGCAAAAACATGTGGTGTTCGGCTGCGCACGCCGCGAATTTCTGGAATATTTTACAATTAACCACTGCCATCTCGACGAACCAGTGTTTACGATCCTTTAAGATCGTACATGTCTGTATGTGTGAGGTACAAGTGGGCGGCGACACAGAGGACGAACGTGTGCTTTTCGGTCCCAAAATGCGCCCACCGAGTTCAAAGTGTTTAAAGTCGGCCTGGAGGTATTCGACGCGTGACGGAAAAGGGCGACGTACACGATGTGATCTAGACTGACCCGTCAGCGGAGACGTTCTCGGGCAAGACGAGATAGCAGCGGTTGCGCAGTCGGCCGGACCACAGCTGGACGCCGACGATGCCGAAGATGAAGAACACGAAGAAGCACAGCATCAACACGTTGCCTAGCATCGGAAGCGTGTCCAGCAGCAGCATCACCAGTATACGTAGACCTTCACACGCCATCGCCGAACAATCAATACATATAGGTAACGGTGAAAGATGGGACACTTGCTACAGTGCTTCATATACAGTGCTGGTGCCAGACAGGCGTTGTAATCTCCGAAAAAGTTACTGATTGGCAATTGATTATGGTATCGATAAATTATGCGGCCATACGTAGCTAGATTGCTTACGCTAACTGATCGTTGATCAGAAGCAATATACGTCGAAATGGAATACTTATGTGTCCACGTATATGTTACTTTCCTTGACCTTATGACCTTGACTTTTAACCTCGAACTTCGGTTGTTGAAAGTTCATGACATCGTCACCACAAATGAAATTACATTCGTAAGCTTCAGCGCATTCTGTACTTGAGCTTACGGCATCGCAGTTTTGGCAACTTTTGGCAGCGGTTGTCGTGGAGAGTGATGACCGTGTACGCGTATTTGCTCAATGCGCATTGCCGGACGGACAAAGTTGACACCAGACAATGTGATCATCCATTAGTGAGAAATAGTCAGAGACAAGTGACTAGCTTCTTAACGGATTATTGGCACATTTACTGCCATAGAAATGTGATTGAGACTGACAAATAACAAGAAACGTTTAATTGAAAGAGTGAAGATAATTGAAAAATGTGGGAATAAATAATCACAGTGTGGTGTCCTTCTTTACACAAGGTTTCGTCTTTGCTTCCTGCAGTATAATGGACTGCCGCGTTCTGATACGAAATGATACGCATCAGTTCGATTATTCAGTTCACACAGCCGTGCAGTCGTTCGCCATGTCAGCCGTTGTCAGAACCGAGTGAAGCAAAGTGCAGATCGATAATAATTATTCTCGAACGGTCGACTGCGGTTTGTGTTATCAGTGGAGCGAGCAAGACGGCATCCGAGACGGCAGAGGTTTGCTGGGGATCGTTAACATTGCCAGAAAAAAACACAACGGGGATTCATTGTTTTGTTGCTTCGGGTGCGCTTTTAACAGTCCTTCAGTGAGGTAACAACAGTTAAAGCGATTGCCCATGTACGTGTATGATTCGTTATTATTCATCTTACTTAATATTGAATTTTATTCCATTTTGCGAAATATTGGATTTCGAAAGGCTCGCAGAAGCTGAAAATAACCCAGGTCATTCAAGGTCATCAGTGGTTGTAGTAGTAGTAGTAGTAGTTGTTGTTGTTATTGTTGTTGTAGCAGTAGTACACGGAGCATTACAAAACAAATGGGACAGAAGCGCCGCACTATCGGCAAACAAATTTAATATGTCTTTAGTCCGTTTTTGAACAATTCAGTAGATAGGTAAGGGTGTCGGAGCGAGAATGGGAGACTGTTATAGCGTTATTCAATAGATGTGAAGCCACGATGGCCGATACGATTTCGCCACCTCATTGACTCGGTTGCGTCTCGACGAGTCCCGCCCGCTTTCTCAAACCGTAACAACGCAAACATTTAAAAAATCCCTGAACCGTGGCACGGTTCCTCTGGCGTCTGCCACGCTGTCGACGGCGACCATACAGACGGTCTGACAGCGCAGCAGAACGCGGTCGTTCTTATCGCCGCCAGACTGACAACGGCAGCGATAGCATTTGATGTTGTCGCCGCGACGCACGCGGCGTAATCGATTTGCGAGGCAGTAATATGATCCACGTGATGCGCACCGTGAAGGATGTGCTTCACTTCTCCGTGATTCATTCATTCACTCGCTCATAAACTTTACCGAAAAATAATCTCAGCAGCACAAAAAACATGTACGCGTATCATGTACACGTGTTTCACGGAACTTGTGCAAAGAATATTTAAATATGGTGACTTGCGTTACGCCGTCTTACTGCCTTTCTTTGTCATCACATACAGGAGTTACGCACTTTTAAAGTGGGTTAGTTTTGACACAGTCATTGTTGTTGTTGTTGTTGTTGACTATTTTGCGTAGCATTTCTTGCCGTTGACAAATATTATGTTCCGGATTCTTGCAAAGTAGTATGTTGGATATCTCTTGTAATGCGGTGTTCTGCAGGGCAGTAGTTGAGAATTGCCAATAATTCATCAGCTTCGTGTTCATGCAGTCTATTTAACTCTCATATCAGTTCATTGCATCAAATTACAATATATGTCATTTACATTATCCAGCGTTCTCTTTCTTTTCTTCTTCTGCTTCTTCGTTTTATTTTTCCTATTCTTTTCCCTGTCCGTCACAGGCTTTATAGTTGGTTGACAATAAAACGTGATAAATGCCCCTCACGTCGATATCTCTGACAGTCTTTTTGCTGGAACTCCAGACACGCTGATTCCTTTTTGTTCGACTTCCAGCCCAGGTCTTTCTCGACGTTGTCAGTCCATCGCATTGCTCGAGTTCTATCCCAGTTGTAGTGCATCATTAAGTTATGCCAAACAATTCATTCACGTTGAGCACCTTCTTTCGTCTTTCTACAAGAGTATAGAGCTCATGCTCGCTAGGCTGTCTGCACACCGACACGACGACAGCTGTGTGGGAGGAAATGCATCCAGTTCTAGGCACAAGCAGCGAATGTGTAGCAGTTTATGAGACTTGCTATACTTGCTACACGAGCGTAGCTAGTGTAGCCAGTATATCAAGGCGGCTGCTGCAGCTGCAACATCAAAGTTCATCAGCTGACAAACAACAGGTGCGCGCCAACGAGCAGTTGTACGCGGCCACAAGTACATGTATGCTTCATCTCGCTATCTGCACCTGTCCGCAGACATTCGCGGTTTTCTGTCCATTTTATGGCTACTACATGTATGATTCCCATCTCCCTGGTTGTCAAGTTTTGTCCCACTATTTGTATCTTCCTGATAATGATAATTATGAAGTTTCAAACAGAATATGGATGCAGCGCGGTAATAATGAGCATCTTTGATAAAGTCAATGATGTTTTCATTGTCGACGCTTTCAAAAATGTCTTTCAAAGAAGAAGCAGCTGAAGTACTTTTGCCGGATGTCCTGCAGATCCGAACAATCCAGAAGTATATGCTTCACTGTCACTGGAGCATCGCAGGACGCTCATGTTGCTGGTCCTCTCCCAACGAAAGCATGTGAGCGGATCGTGAGCCGCCAAAAAGCGTGACCCCCGATCCCCGCTCCGTTCGCTCTCCGCGACCTCCCGCTCCCGCTCCATCGTTTTCTCCCACGCCCGCTCACCGCTCCACCCGATTTTCGGCTCGCCGCTCGGTTTTCCGCTCCGCTCACATGCTCTGCTCCATAGATAAGAGTGTGTTAAGCGAGAGTGACCAATTTTCAACCTATTAATAATTCACGACGTGAAGTGAGGTTATCGTGGCACGAGTGCCAACAACTAGGTAGATCGCGCGAAGTTTGTTGTTTGCAGCACTACTCTAAATGTCTTGCCATTCCTCAAGACAGAACTTAGAAGCACGAGGTATGAGCTCGCAAACTGGCAGTTTCATGCTGGTACCAGGCAAGCAGAGAGCAGTCTTGGCTGCAGTGTCGGCTATCTCTTGCCCGGCATGTTTACGTGACTAGAAATCCAGCAGAATTCGATCGTGGGCTGCTCACTACACTACAGACTTCACTTTCAGATCTGTATTATCAATGAAGTTAATACAGTTCGAACGTCACAACGCATCAGCGCCATTGTTCATAGTGTCAGTCTGCGTAAGACAAGAAACTCATCAGGAGATGAGAGAGCGAACGTAAACTTTCTTTACGACGACATCGTACACGTACTACAAAATACAATAGACTGGTGCATAAATTCCGCCACAGATCGACGCGGCGGTTATGTGTTAGAACGTATGTTTACCAAATTCAGTGAAATAACGCAATGTAACGGCCATTACGCCGTTCAAGGTCATTCACGATCACCGATTTTGGTACCCCAAAGCTCATATACGACTTCCTATTAGTGATTAATACTAACTTACCTTTTATCTTGCACCGTTTCCAAGTTACGGCTGATTATTCGTCAAATTTTCGCTAGCGAGAGGGGAGTGCCTCACTTTAACGCTATCGCTTGGGGAGATCGCCTTCCAATATCGCCATAAATGATATTATAGTTAAAAACTACACTCTTTAGCCTACATTTCTGCCGCAGAAAGTATCCGTGTATCTTCAACCACTTTTACGCAATCCGCCCAGAAAGCTACCGAATTCAAATTACGCAGCCGTTAGGCCTATTACGCCGTTCAAGGTCATTCAAGATCACCGAGTTTGGTACCAATCGAAAGCTCATATGCGACTTCCTATTAGTGATTAATAGTAACTCAGTTCCTATCTTGCACCGTTTCCGAGATATAGCCTTGCAAAGATCCAAAATCGCTATATTTGGCTACCCCTCTTTGGTTTAACCCCTCGCCGGAGGGGTTCCCCTGGGACGATCTCCGTAAAATTTTTATCGAAAGGTCACAGATGGCCAAGGTACCAAATGG
>Ga0049105_1000182_pt1 | contig 17102 bp, 8 predicted proteins | sample WorMetvaBAHAMAS1_FD_61260 | JGI IMG/M metagenome (GOLD analysis project Ga0049105, IMG submission 61260) | Worm MetaG Olavius vacuus BAHAMAS.1 | ecosystem: Host-associated > Annelida > Digestive system > Unclassified | place: Germany: Marburg | collected 2013-04-09
TACTTTTGCACACGCGTTTTGGTCCTGTACATCGTGTTGCTGTCATTTTTATTACCAAATGTACTCGGATAACCCACGTCAAGCAGATACGGCGCTCTATATACGAGTATATACACACACTGTGTCCCAAAAACGTCCACCTTTCTATTTTTCTCTTGTCATTTTTATTGTTAAATAACTCTGTCAAAAATTAACCGATTTTAATGATTTTCGGTGTTTAAAATCCTAAGCTTTACAGCTTGTACAATTGCTCACCTTACCTGTATACTGTAGCCACTTTACCTTGGGAAATTTAAGAAAGTCATTTTTCGACAGTATTATTCATACTTTATTATTTATTATTTATTTATACATTATTATAATTATTATTATTGCTAATCATAATCATATTTGTACATCGCCACACCCGTAAGCAGAGGCAGCTACGATCGTTACCAAGAACTATAAACTAGCGAGTAGTGTTGCGTGTTCATTGACTATAAATGAACGACTGTCTGTTTGCTCTGCATGGTAAGATGCCAGAAATTACTGCAATGAATCAGTTACGTTCAGTCGAATCACGTCCAACTTGCGTAACGGCAGGAGTCGTTTAACTGGCATGCAACAGACGGACATGACAGACACTGTCAGTGAATTATGGCACGTAATGAGTGTTTGTCGCCACCGGAAGTACGGCTGTGAAAGCAAAAACATCGTAAACGCGGGACGAAAAAGCTCGTAAATTATCACTCGGCGGCATCATCGCGAATACGCTCGCCTCTTAGAAATGACAACGATGCAGCAATTAAGACCGTACAGTATAGCCACTTGGCGAACCTGTGAAACTAGCTATTAACGTTATAAGGTAGTCCCATATTCGATAGGAACGCTAGGGGCGGAGCTTACCCCGGTCTCTGGCGCAGGTGAAAGTCATAAATCGGTCACCAGGTTGCCATTAGCCTACTTTTCCGTTGAGTCCATAAATCACCAGACACCCCAAGTATAGGTTCACGGTCGGTACGAACCATTATTGTCATACAAACATACATATCAGACATGTATTTTTGAGGCTAAAAGGTGAAAAGTCGAGGTCATAAAGTGACGCAAAGCTCGGACACTTAACACGGCGTATTACAATATTACAGTGTTACTATGGTGGCGTGGTTAGTTTCTAGTCGTAGAACATCGCCGTCGTTTAGCCAATGCCAAATGCTTAGCGACACAAGTGTGTGAACAACTTGCCCAGACTCGTTACATGACAGTGAAACGGCCGGAAATGGAAACAATGACCCCTCCATCACAAGCCAAACGCCCTGTAACTATTACACTACCACTTCATTTCCATACTATCCGAAACGACACCGCAACCGGAAATCGCTCTTTCGTTCGTGCTTGCTCATGGTTAGCTAATCAATAATCAATAATAGCTGTTAACACTGCCATACATCCTACGGTTAATAGAACGTCTGTCCGTCCGTCCGTCCGTCCGTCTGTCTGTCACACTCGTGATTCACACCTGTACGTGGTTCAAGATATCGAAATATGTGCTTTGCATCACACCATAGAACGACATCTCTAATTTATTAAGGCCAAATTCACAATCCTGAATTGAAGGGTTAACCCTGAACGAGTGCGTTAAAGTTTAAACAGAGGATATCCTCGTCGAAAGCGAAAATTTCACCAGTAATACGCGAAATCTCGGAAGGGGTGCGAGATAGGACGTGCAAGTTAGCACGATTCACTAAAATAAAAAGTAGCACACGGTACCTAAAGTGGTGACCCTGATAAACTTGAACCCGTAGGTAATGCCGTTGTGTGCGTCTTTTTATTGCGCGTCTGTGAACCGCGCTATTGCTAACGATTTCTGTCTATCCGTCCCGTCAGTTACACCCATGAGCCACACCTAAACGGTTCAGGATATCGAAATGTATTCTGCACCACATGATAGATTTTAGTTTCTTGAGGCCAAATTTCATGGTCCTCAGTTCAGGAGCTCACCCCGAACGAGTGTTAAATAGGCCTAGAGGTATCCCCTGTGGAAAGCGCAAATTTGACAAATAATGTGCAATAACTTGGAAACTGTGCGAGATAAGAGTTTGTATTAATCACTAATAGGAAGTCACATATAGGCTTTCGAGTGGTACCAAAATCGGTGACCTTAAATAACGATCGCCGACGCGCACTATCTCTGCGGTAGCTGAGCTTCTTGTCACAAAAGCGGCAGCGTTCGGAGTCAACTACGTTAAACTAACTGAAAGCCAGACCAACAGTGTCTGCTACAAACACGTAGTCCAGCCGAAAGATTCCAGTTTTCGGCAATGCATGACCGCGGACAGGTTTTTCTCTCCTATTTTTTCACAACCGTATTTCACTATTCGACTTAAGCGGCCAGCTCAGCAACAGCTGAACTCTTGTTAGCCGTGGCTTTGCTGATTGTTAATGTCAGTCAAGCGATGAGAATACGTACGGTACAGTGATGGTGAAGAGCCATGCCGATGAGCCTTGGGCCACCAGCCAACAGCACTGTCGTATTATGATAACACATCCCGAGCTTCATGTCACGTTGTGACCTTCATCGTTTGACCTCAAAACTGCCAGTTTAATATGTATAGGCAGTATTCGTTTGTACCAAATCTGAACCTTTCCCGGCTGTCTGTGTTTGCCACACGACATGTAAATGGCAGCTTACGACATCGTGTAAACGTCCTTGAAATGACTCGAGACTGTGACATGATATCGACAAAACAGAATGACCAGATTACGGTGACGGTTACTTAGCTGGGAGACAGCGATGAAGAGCCCTGGCGAAAAAATAACAATCGACACTAAAATCCTGTCCACGATTTCCCATTTGTCGACGATAGATACTGCCTTATTACTGTTTTTTTTTGGGCGGGGGGGGGTTCAGCATTTCGTGATAATTAGCGAAGCGAACGACCTAAAATCGTACGTCATCTGTCATCAGGTCATCATTGATGTCATTAGTGCCTACTAATTAGCGCGCATCTATAGGTTAGAGCGTATACTACTGCTAAAGGCCACCTGTCCGTCGGTCGGTCACGCGTAAGCCACGCCTAAACTGCTCAAGACATCGAAACACTTTTCACACGGTGCGATACAGCGATGTTTTTTGTTTCTTGAGGTTAAATTTGTAGTGCTGAGTTTAGGGTGCATTCTCAACAAGTGTATTAAAGATGGGTACCCCCTCTGCCTCTCAACAGCGAAAAGTTGAAAAATAATCTGCAATATATTGGAAACGGTGCGAGATAGGATATAAGTTAGTATTATTGACTGATAGGAAGTCGCATACAGGCTTTCGGTCTGGCGGTGGTGGTCTGGCGTAGTGGTTAGCGCGTTGGCTTCGATCAACGAAGTTAATCAACGTCGGGCCCGGTAGTACTGAGGTGGGTGACCGTATACGGGTTCAATTCCCGGTGAGGGACATTTATCTCGTTATGTGACTAGCCACCCAGGTCAACTCAGCCTAGCCATCCCTTCGTGGGTAGGCGCAATGAGTAGCAGCCAAAGGGCGGTGATGCCTTGCGGCTGGGGAGTAAAGGCAGGTATGGTTCGTGTGTGGGTGGCAGGTAAAACTGTGTGATCCCCTCGTTACACACGGGCCATATCTGAGCGCTTTAGAGATAAGGAGCTTATAATAAAGCGCTATATAAATTCGCCTTCTTTACTTTACTTTACTTCTTCGTTTGGTACCGAAATCGGTGAGCTTGAATGACCTCGAATGTTGTAATGGCCGTTACTTTGCGTTATTACGCTGAATGCGTTGGCTTTTAAAGCAAACTACGTTAAACTGGTTTGCCCATATCGTCTGCGACAAAAATGTAGTCAAGAGAATCTAGTTTTTGGCAGCAGGTAAGACAATATATGATTGTGACGATATTCAAATAGATTACCGGGAACTAGTGCGTTAACGCGAGGCAACCTTCGTCAAAGGCAATAATCTGACAAATAGGCCTACTGCACTATAAATGGAACGTGGTGAGAGATAGGATGTAAGTTAATTTTATTCACTAATAAAGTCGCATACGAGCTTTTGATTGAGTGATCTTAATCGACGTAATGACCGCCGATGCGCGTTATCTCTGCGATAGCTGAGCTTTTTTATCATATTACTCTAGGAACTGCCGGCGATTGTCATTATTAACGCTGTTTGGCAAGATCCTCGTCGCTTACTTTAGAGATTCGTGTAGCGTGACGTCGACTGTCGTGGTGCAAACGGAAGCCCCACGGCACGCCTCCTTCCAGAACGACTCTGATGATCATTATGTTCAAATCTTCTTCTCGAACCTTCTTGCGCTACACTCCACTGACAGCTAACTAACAGTTCTACAACTTCATTCACACGTGACAAAGTTCCAGATAACAACTGAGTCTACAGCGCACCGGTGCTGTCAACCCTATAACGTAGCCTAGTGTATACAAAGTATCACCTGACGAATTTGTGTGCCAACTACGTTCCCGACTCGTAGGCTAAGTGTATTGAGTTCCCCGGGGCTTGTACACTGTGCTCACGCACATAGATCAAAACAGCGGCCCGCCGAGCCGCTACGCTTTACCGTTCAGATATAACGGATAGTGTTGCTGGCGAGTGGCGAGGTTACAAGGCCTAGTCAGTAGGCGGTCGTTATTATTACGGACATGGTCACAGCAACGCGATTCGCCACCAGGGGTCGCCACTTGCACTCGTTATAGGCACGTGACAGCGAATGACGCGACGTGGCGTTGCGATTGAGCGATTCGAACTGCCGTCGACAAATAGCTGGCATTCCATGGATAGCTGTAGACAATGCTGTAAATGAAACAGATAGTATCGCAGGCGAAGTTGCAGGTTGCTCGTATGTAATTGATACAAACGAAACGATGGCAATCAAATTATGACAGGCCCGAGAATAATATGCTGCAAGTCGAAATACCGTTTTCTGCCGCAAGTAACAGTATCCATTTGTCTATTTTATTACGCATAAAACAACATAAAATATACACACAGCTTAAACACAAAACCGTACACAAACAATTAGAAAAAGATAAGATGTCCTACATGTTCAGCTGTCAAAACACTGGCTCTTCAGATGTACTGTTTAATAACGTGCGTTTGGTAGAAACGGCTAACGGTAGGTAGGTAGACAATGTGCAATCTGGGAAACATATCCATGATGACTTATTGTAGCGTTTGTCCGCCTCTGGGTAGTCTAACACATGCAGTAACACAAACATGCACGGCTATTTTTATGCCATTGTCGGCGATTAGCCGCAGGAGCCATTCTGTTTTCAGGCTGTCACGACAAGGCGATATATGACCAAAAAGCACAAGGAATACTGAATGTCATGCGTTCAAACAGCACGGTCACAGACAGCCTTACTGACGAGGTCCGTCGAGGATCATCTAGTTTAAATACAGTTTTATCGAACAGCATACATGAGCCATATACCACATACCGTGGCAACTTGGAGAAGGAGCTGTGATTTGTCGATAGCCTATCAATACCAGAATTACAGAGACGCCACAACAACGACGGGCAGTATTGAAGGGTCATACTAATTACCGACAACTACCGACAAATACTATTTACAGACAACAGACGTGAAATTATGAATCAGCGCCGACAATTACTATTAACCTACAAATAAATTCTGTGCATGCACAGTTTGCATCAGTGCACAGCGGCACTGATGTAAAAGTTTACTACGGCTTCAATTACGCCTCCAGAACGAAAAAGTGCGTTTTCCGTGCATAATCGCTCTGTTCAAAGGCATGTGGCGAAGACACAGTGAAGTGCGACGACTGCTGCATATGGCAACAACTGAAACAATTCCGTCGTTTGGGGAACACGATACACCATTCGTCTGCACTACTCAATGTATCGGTCGACGCGACGCCGAACACTGGGACTGGTCGACGCCGTTGAACAAAACGAATTTCGAGCAGAATTACAACTGATTATTTATCAGTAGAAAAATCAGTTCGCAAGCGTCCGCGGAAATCATGAAAACGGCGCACATAAGTTGCAAATTACGCGCGCGGATTTTTATTTTTATTTTTTTGCGCATAATTCTGACGACAAATCCGTTGTTCCGACGTCACAACGGTCACACTTGTTGATAATTAGTAGGCCTATTTGTCGGTATTTTTCCAGTTGTGATCAGTCGGTATTTGTCGGTAAATAGCACCCATCGATAACTCACCGACGAGGCTTCAAAACCAGAAGGGGGCTGGGTCGGCCTCAGGGGTCCTTGGCCACAGATGACCACAGCAGACCCATCTGTTTGGAATTTCGTAGTCTGTCAACTTGTGAAGTCCATTCTTGAAGCTGTTTAAGGTAGCAGATGTAACTGTTCTATCGGTATTTTGTCGGTGCTCCCTAATTTCTCATCTGTTGTCTGTAAATAGTATTCGTCGGTGGTAGTTGTAGGTAGTTGTCCGTAATTAGTCCGAGTCCGACCAGTATTGAATGTCAGTCACTTCTTTCTGTTCGTTAAGACATCATATAAGATGTGGAACAGGTCTTCAGTTGTCGCTTTAAAGTATGCACCGTGATAATGTGGAACAGTCCGTCATTTGCTCTGCATTCTCGCTGAACATATTCGGGCAGCGGCTGTTTATCTTTTCGAAGAGTGATGAATACAACAACCGGCGCCGTTGTGGCGTGGCGTTTCTACGATTCTGGCTCCAGGCCAGTCCGTTTACTCTACAATGTTGACTTACTTGTTTACTTACTCAATCACATCTTACAGGAAGTTAATTTAGTTGTTTACTTTTCAACAATAACGTCTTGTTTATCTTTGTAGTTAATTTATTATCGTGTTGGGGTTACTTTCTTTTTACTGGCGTTTGGAGATGCTATGGTCTTGATGCCTGTGTTGCGGCTGCTGTTCGCTTAACTGCTGGTGAATACTTCGTGGAGGTGACGGAAAGTCAGTCTAAAGAGATGTAGCTCTGAAGCATATGTGGCGTTATGCCAGAACTACCGCGAACAGAACCGTTGCGGGATGTCGTCGTCTGTAGTCCTGCCAGTTCCGCTCAGCTGGAATCAAAACTGAATGAGCCGAGCTGCCTGAGTGTGTCAGCGTTCTCAGCCTGTGTCATCGTCATCGTCTGTACTTTCATTTTTCTTAGTCGAGACTACATAAAGTACGTCTTGATGTCGCTTGAGCACAGTGGCGTCGTTATTAGTTTCGTTGTATTCTTAATGTTGTTCACGGCGGTTTCATTTCCTTTCACGTGGGGCTACATCTTGCTAAATATTGCGGCCGGATATCTGTATGGACTTGTTTGTGGCGTCGTTATCATCGTATCTTGTGCAACACTTGGAATCATGTTAGCGCACGTAACAATTCGCAGATTCTTTGGGGACCTTGTGCGCTCACGACTCGTCAGTTCCAGCATGCGTCATGTTATAAGAGTCGTGGAGAGCGAACATGGATTCAAAGTCATTGCGCTGGCTCGGCTGACTCCGATTCCATTTGGACTCCAGAATGCATTGTTCGCTGTAAGAATAAAGCATTGACTGTTGTGATTGATGACCACAATATTTTGTTCTTCTTTAATTTATTTGCTATTGTATCGTTTACTATATTTCCCGTATTCTTGACTATCAGCTACCCCAGTCAAGACATCCAGTTGACTAGCCTGTTACCATCATAAGCAACAGTTCGTGCCCAGATCAGTCGTTTTTAAAATTCTGTTTTTTTACCTGGTTTGCAGCTGTGAGATAGTGACATAAATATATATTAATGTGTCTATAGGTATGTAGTTATATAGGCATGGGAAGTTCTCTTAGAACCAGAGGATGAAATTGAGAAGTTGTAGCAGCTAGGGTACTGTTTGGAGAAGCTGTGTAAGTTCATGCAACAGTGTACAGGGAGAGTCCACATTTGACACTACAGTGGTCCTTGTGATGATGTTTTTCACACAGGCCACTCTAAAAATCACTGAACTGAACTGAGCCATGAGCACAAAGGTGTTATATGCTGTGTGAGAGTGCAGGATGGACTTTCTCTGGTGTCCAGTGATGTGGTTCTTATTTCATTACTGATAATACCTACCAAATTTTAACTCTGTTTTATGTCAGATGTCCGACATCAGTCTGCAAAGATACGTAACTGCTTCGGCTGGCGGTATGCTTCCATGTCAGAGTCTTCATGCATATATTGGATCTACGTTACGATCTATGGAGGAAGTTGTTTCATCCAGTTCCAGTTCCACTGCTGCTTATATTGTCTTTAGTGGTCAGGTATGTGATCATATCTTACTGATTCTATTGCATTGTTATTTGTGCAATGTATTGTTAGTAGTGAAATGGAGGGGGTTTGGATGTGGTTGTGGTGCTGGGTTTGGTGCTAGAACTTCAGTGGCCAAACTTAATATTGTATCTGCCACGCACAACAACTTGGTAGCGGACACATTCTTCTGACTGGCCAGCATCCGCATGGCCTCTGAAGATGTTACCTGAGGTGACAGAATGGGAGGGGAGAGTGAAACACTAGCATCAGCGGCAGAATGATGAGTCTCTTCTAACTGTGGTCTCTGAGAAGAGACAGAGGAAGCTGTCTTCCCAGATTTCAGGCGATACATCCTCCCAGTTATGACCTTGAGTGACCTTTATGACCTACAATGCAGTGACGAGATTATAATAATAATAGCGATAATTTTAATTCCCCAATTTTAATCCCACGATTTCACTTACACAGCTAAATATGTCTCAAAACTGGAGCTGCCAGTCTTAAACTCTAGCCCTTATGCGGTTATAATTCAAGGCCTGAACCAAATCTCTCCTAATCCCGCTAAAATTCATGTTCAAAAGTTTTCTTAATTCCACTAAATGAACAGGACAAACCTGAACACTAGCAAATTGTTGTAAACACAAGCAGCACAATCAATGCAGACAGCTCTGAACTCACGGCGACAGCTTAGGGTCACGGCCAATAACACAATACAGGTCCACGACTGGAAACACAGATGACAACAATGACAGCCGAAAACGTTCGGAACGGCACAGAATGCGCTGACGGATATCAGACAGATGGCGGGCAGCGAGGACAAGCCATCCAGATGATGAACAGCGTTCCGAAATGCTCAGTCTATCGACGAAATACTGATAGCCACATGCGCCAACTCGATTACTTACTAAACATCGAATATCACCAAGCTCATAAACAGTAAGAATTAAAGGTACTGCTGTGCCGAGCTATTATATCTGGCCGATCTTTTCTGCGCGATATCCGGGTTAGCTAGTTCGCAGAATTACTTGCCTGGGCGGGAAAATAAATAAGTAAATGTGAGTTAGAAATGGTAAGTATACTGATGAAAAATGTGTAATTTGATGTGAATGAATGTGGAATGAAAATGTATGATAAAATTTGAATGGAAAATGTATGGAAATGAAATATATGATTGAATTAGGTGGAAATATGTTGTTGGTGAAAGGGAAAATATTAAATGTGAAAGGGAAATAATTTGGAGTTGGAAAGGGAAAAATATAATAAAATGAATATAATTTTGGGGAAAGGGATAGCACTGGTAAGAATCAGCCGTCTTACAGTATCATACACCACCACTGTTGCTAGTGTGTTTATTTCTTGCTATCAAGAACAGATCATTGGGACAAGCAGTTTGCTATCAGTCACTAACCCCACAGTTTATTGATTCCTATTCACAGTTCCACACTTCCTCATCAGCTACTGGAAAGGCTGATAAAGAGAAACCAACGGAGGTATATCTTAGAGTAAGAGTTTTCTAGCTTGCACTAGCTGTAATATTTTGGACTACTACTGTCTGGTGATGTCAGTCATAAACCCAGTAGTAGGCTGTAGTGTAGTCTGAGCAAGGTATTTGTGCAAGTCTTGACAGAGCCTGTTCGTTGATGAGTAGTAGTAGTAGTATATTTATTTCAGCAAGCAAACAAAACATGTAATAGGAAGTGATAAGAAGTCGAGTGGTAGATTGAGGTGATACTGGGCAGATGATGTAGAAGACTGGATGGGAAAGCTAAATATTATAGCTTTTATATGTTTAACTGCATACATTACATTTACACGACGATGGTGACAAAGATATGCTCCCATCCACTTTCCTGGTGTGGTTGATTGGGTTGGTGGTGTGTTTGCTGGCTGTTTACTGCGGGTCCAGTTGTTCGCTTTACAGTCGTTGAAGTGGCAGTTGATTGATGATTGTAAAGTGCGGCTGGTTAGGTATTCCTGTAAGACAAGAGCCAATGGTGCTGCAGCACTAAATGCGGCCGACCATTGCACTTGCTAACGAACAGTCGGACCCACAGTAAACAGCCAGCAAACACACCACCGCCCCAATCAACCACTCCAGGAAAGTGGATGGGAGCATGTCTTTGTGACCATCGTCGTGTAAATGTATTATATGCATTAAACATATAAAAGCTATAATAATAGTGGCACATAACAAGTCTAATAATGTCAGCAGTCAGATAGCTTGCATGAGACACAGATCACTAGAGACAGCTGTTGCGTGAAATGTTCTTTGACCCTCTGCGATGGTGACAACAAAGCTTGATGATGATGATGATCACTTTTTAAATATGCAAGTAAGTCTGAGCAATTGTAAGTGGCACTGAAATCACAAAAATATCGACACACAAGAAACTAAGTGTTAATGCTATTTAGTCTGTGGTGTGAGGTGGCATCATGGGCCAGGTGGCACATTGGGATGAGCGTTGAGGGTTTGACTCCCGACTGTAAATTGCTGCACAGTAACATTGGGCGAGTTATTCACACAAGAGTTAGGCTGATTTGCACATCGGATATCGGACATCTGAGTTAAACTGAACGTCAAAGAATCGGTAGCGTCAGTGTGCCGATACCGATGTTGGGACAGAATAAATGTGATTTCGCTCTAATATGCTTAAACACCATACTTTCATCATACAAACCCCCATATGATGAACAACAAACACACTACAATTAATTTATATATGCGTGCAAATGAACAAATACAGTGTGCTGATTATGCATTTAATAGCAGTATCGTCAGTTGGAAGCAAAACAAAACATACATACACTGTGCAGAAAAGTAAAGCAACCTTCACAGCGGTAAACATCGGTATCGGTATCCAACGTCGGAATTTTTTGGTCTAAATATTGGAACATCGGACATCGGAAATTTTATGTAACTCACCTAACTCTCACACTTACGAGCTTCTGTCACCAAGCAATATAATTTGGTACTGGCTTAAGGGCGATGATGCCCTATGGATGTGAAGGCAACTGCAAACTGATGGGCAGTAATGGCAGCCTACTGCTGAGTTTATTATTAATATCACCCATGGGCTGACTGCCTAGAGACTGAGATTGGCTCTGAGACTATGCTCAAGTAAGGTACTACCTTACCTTAGTATGAGAAAACAAATGTCATCTGCTGACAGCTGTGAAAGAGTCTTCCATATGACATTACATCTGCTTCATTGTTGAAAACTGAAACATTTATTAATTTCGGCAGTCCTGTCCCACTCCGGACATTGTTACGTAGCTTGTTTGTGGTTGTTCTCGGCATGGTGGTCCTAGCGGTTATTCACTTTGGCTGCCTTAAAAATTGTGATGTAATGTAATGTAGTGTAATGCGTGGCTGAACTAGCTGTCAGTTTGTGTGATTGTGTCGGCAGCTGGTGATGGTTGGCATGTTTCTTGCATTCGTCATCCGCAAAGCACGTGAAGAGTTCAGTCGTACCATGGAGCAAGCCCGCGATGACGCATTATTGCTGGGACCTACGTCAGCAGCAGATTCTAAGTCGGTTATGGTTTTGTAACAAATAGTAAGGCTAGGGAGTTGCTTGCTGCATGAATACAATAGCAGTTTTTAGTTTTGATTTTTTTGATTTTGTCAGATATGCTGTGCACATATCCGTTGTCCAGATTTCGTAATTTCAGTTTTGTGTGATGCCCGTGTTGTGTTGTTGATTTCTCCCAACGTGAGTTATTCAGTGATTTTTGTCAGTAATTTATTTTGAAAATCTGATGTGCTTACATACAGGTAAGAGCATTAGTGTTTACATTGATGCTGTGTCGAGAAATGTTTATGTCTAAATGACTGTTATGTTGTTGGCATTGTATATTGCGGCGTGATTTTGTGTTATCGATCTGCATACTGGGTGCTAGCCATGCTAATAAAGCAGGTGTTGTTTTGGCCGCATCTGTCCTTGTGTATCTGAGCAAAAACTGAGAAACCGTTGATCAAAAGTTGCTGTTAACTCGGTAGAGCATGTTATGAAATTGACATTTTATTGACATTTGACCTTGACTTTTAAGCTTGATAGAAGAAAACTTTCTATAACTTGAAAACTACTGATCATGGCTGCGTTAACTTACTCAGCAATGTATGAGCAAGAGTGTACGATTCAGCCATTTGGTGCAGTAAAATGGACATTTTACTGCAGCAAATGGCTGAATCTTACACTCTTGCTCAAGCATCGCTGAGTAAGCTGCGGCCCAGATTTAGTTGCCATTTTACATGTAATTTATCTTAGCTGGTTCTGTACGCCTAATCCTTAGGATCTATCTTTCTTCAGTGCTTTGATACTGTTGGTTGGGTCATTTGACTTGCAAAAATCCATTACTGATATGACCTATAATGTGTTTCGTGGGACATTAAACCTTGCTGAATCAATCTGTAAGTCGATGTATTTGATCTTCACCTTTGACTGTGAGAGCTAAGTGATGGCAACAGGCAGAGTTTGTGCTCCGCTAGCGAACAGTTTGAGTGATATCATGTCACGAGTGCTTGTATGCTTCATGCAGTATTAATTACTGGGGCTGATGACTAAAATATTCCCACTAATCAAATTTCTGTAAATATACAACTGTTAAATAGTCAGTTTTAATTAAAGCGTATTCGATAGAAACCATTTTGCTTTGTTGTATTTTCAGTATGGACTGTGGAGGAATATCTTGTTATATACAATGTAACATCATAGATATGCAGAAAACTGCATATGTACGACCTATGACCTATCTGTACACCAGAAATGGTTTTTGTTACCTTGCCCACATGAAAAGAATTTCTACCAGTGATACTCTATTAATGTCATATATTAAAAAATTTAATTGTTCACCTTGTATTGATTAACTGTATTATCACTGTCGATCAGTCATTAATTTGCTAAGTCGCATAAATTACCTGTATTTCTGTACATTCCATATCGGTTCTGTGCATCGACTCTGTAGTTGAAAGTTGCCTTTAATGTTGACTAACAGAATATGGTCACTGTTAGGTCACAAGTATGACATAAGCACATTACAGGCGAGATATATTATGATCGGCCATAAGATGGCTGTGATTCTGCTGCGGTTTTGCTGATGATGGTCTTTAATAAGCCTGTATGGCCATCATAGCTAACTCGCATCACTTTTGTATTTTACTTGTGACAGCACCTTTAGAGTGTGTTATTGCACAGATTGTTACTTCACGTCAGTGTTAACTTGAATGCTCGTGTGATCACCGCTGTGTGCAGTTTGTACTTCGAAGCATAAACATATCATATTGTATCATATGGTGCTATGGTAAATGTTATTTATTTTTGTAAGTCACTGCAGTAGTTTAGTGGTTCTTAGCCTTTTCATTGTTGATGCACCCCTTCAATTGATCCATAAAACCATCATATCCTATGTACCCTGTGTCGCAGAAAAGTAGATCACATGTTGCCACACTAATTTAGGAGAGTTAAAAGTTCAAATTTCACACGAATCTGGAAGGCAGTACAAATTTAGTTATTTTTTACATGCACCCATTTTGGTGCACTTAGCTAACTTACTTCTTTATTACTTCAATTTCAGTACCAACGCAGTTGATTGCCTGGAAAGATTTGTCTCCGACATGATGTAATATGTATCAAGTGAGATGTTAAACTATACTTGCTAACTAACTTCAGTTTCTGGTGCTGCTAAATATTCTTTGAAATTGCAGACTGGACGTTTTTATGTGAATAGATCTAAATGTTGCTGTGCCTTTGACATGGCATAAGCAGAGCATCATTGACAGTGCAGTCAGCAATCAGAGTTGGCATCATTGTCAACTGAGCATGTGTATCAGCAAACGATGGACACTTAGAGCAACTGTTCTGTCATTGTCAACATCTTTTCAGCCATAAAACAAGAAGCATTTCACTGTTTTGTCAACTATGATATGATTTTCCAGCTGTATCGTTTGTCATTTGCAACAAATTTGAATTCACAACTTCCAAGGTGGTGCAGCAAAATGCTTACGAGATATGATGGGGAATATTACATGGGTTTTGTTGGAATTTTCAATTTTGTACTCTTTCCAGTGGCAAGAGTTTTTGAAAATTGGTTAAGATTTTATGAAGTTACTGCATGAATTGGTGATCTGTGTTTTGGGGACATGATGTATATGACTAATGAAATCAGGAGGCTAAGGATATTAACTGCAGTTTTAGAGCTCATTACATTTAAATTTTAAAAATGCTCTCTTGCCTAGTAATTTAGAAATGTCTATTTTAACACATTGATTAACTAAAAGTTTCAGTTAACTGCCTTGTGTTACGAGACCCTTTTTGCTCCACTTTCACCTCCTCCCACATCTGTGGGCAGTGTGGGGTGCAGGCGGCCGCGGCTGCAGTAGATGAGTGTGAGTTGATCAGCTCTGCTGTTCAAATCTGTTGTACATTTTTATGCTCAGTTTTATTGCCGTACATGACTTACCGCCATTTCATAAATCAAATCATTCAGAATTGGTTTGATATTCCAGCTTGTACTACATGGCAGTGAGACGTGGCTGATAAAAATGAAGCATGAGGTAACATGAGGCTAGAACTGAAGTGAGTATGACCAGATGGATGTGTGGGTTTTCACTGAAAGAAAGGAAGAGAAATAAAAAGCTCAGAGAATTGTTGGGATTAGAATCGGTCAGCTTGGCGATAACGAATGGTAAATCGAGGTGGTCTGGACTTATGAAATATAAAGATAAAGCTGATTGGGTTTATGATAGATGTGGATGTAACTAGAGAGAATGAATTGAAGGAATCTCTGAGGAAGACTTGGACAGTTAAGGAGTTTTTGTCCATCCCGAGAGGATGTGCAGATTTGGTACAAATAGAGAAGGAAGATTGGGAAAATGGCTGTCAGAACTGCATGTGCACGTGGACAGGGACATTGACCATGTTTCAATACACTGTATAGTGGTTTAGCTATTTTCAGCATCACACGTGAATTAGGGTATGTTTTTGCATTACCATGTCCTGTGTAGGCGATGAACCTGTATTGTTCGTCATTGTTCTGTGAAGTGTTGTGGACTACACATTATTTGTTGGTGGTTACTGTTCAGCATTTCTGCTGCAGTTGTGTTGTTGTGAACTTGCTGCTGCTGCTGCATTATTTTATCAGTTATTTACAGTCATTAATTGACTATCAACTAGTATGTTGCCTTGCCTTGCCTTCAGCTCTTTGACATTGCAAGCTCTACATGGTTTCCGGCAGCTATTCTCTTTGTTGCAGTCAACTCAATCCATTACCTGTCCAGGTATTAAAAGAAGCAACAAAACTGGGGTTAATTTAATTGTTTTCTTACGTTTAGTTGTTTGTTTTTTCTGTGTTCATATTAGCTTGTAAATACCACAGCTAGGCAGTTCACTGCAAACGTCCCTCCAAAGGAGTGTATTAGGAAGATTATCTCCACAAATACCAGGTCGACAAGTGTCTTTGACATTGTTTTGTTTTGATATCATGACATTGTTTGTACCAGTTGTAATTCTCTCATCACCTCGATCCACTCCGTAGGCAGCCCGTGCCAGACTCCAAGGTTGTAAGAATCAGCTTGCTCCATTTCCTGGCTGGTGTCTTAAAAGACGTCTAAACCAGGCTTTTGTAGTTTTATGTTGTCTTAGTTTTTTAAAATATTTTTTTTGTTTTTTTAGGTGCATGAGTTATTCTGTTTCTCTGTTTTCAGTTGTCAATAGATGGCCTGGAAATACTCGTCTTCTGCTGAGTGGGACGTAATTCCATATAGGCACAATATAACGTGTCTGTTAAATGTGCTGTTGAAACTTGCATATCAGAAAACTGCTTTTGTGTTTTGAGTTTTTTGAGTTTCTCAGTTTTTGAAAACTGAGTTTTGTGTTGTTACCGTCATTTTGTGTATAATTATTACTGCTAACATATTTGCCGGTCGTCTTTTGTCGGTTTAGGTGTTTATTAAACAAATCTAAGATCTTGGACTTACAGTTTATAGCATGAAATCTATTTGTTTTGTGATCGGTCGGCAATATTATTTTATGTGCCATGGTGCATAGTTTTTGATTAGATTCAGAACGTAATATGTGCATATGCAACATGCATCTAAAACACAGCATGGTGAAAACTGCCAGCTCTCAGAAATGATGCAATGTTTCGTTGTGAAATTGTTTACCATTATTTACAAGTTTTGAGGGCACTTTACTGATTACGTTTTATGGTAGTTGAGAAATGGTAGGAACTGATATCACAAGTTTGCAAGTCGCCCCTCACCAGCCAGTAATGCATGAATCACATCCAAGCATACTAAAATATGTACACCATTTAATATTGGCGTCAGTGTACGTTGTAAATTGTTTCATACTTAATATTTTAGAAACAATGTTAGCATTTAATCTGATTTTGTCAAACTGTTATTTCACAAACTATACGTTCCCGCTCGTAAACTAGTAAATGTAACGAAAGATTTGATATACCAACATTTATTGTCATATTTGTTGGAGTTAGGAGTCCATTTTTCAAACACTGCACAGTATTTTACGACAAATTCAAACCGTTTTTACATGTGTGAGAAGTAGCAATACTAATGAAGTGCTTCACGTTGCCAGCGATGGAAGTGCACGGTATGGACAGCGTTAGCCATTTGCCAGCTGTATTAATGTTATTATAACTACTGACAGTGGCGTCACCCGGTGCGGTAACTGGTGTCCTATATTCTTCGTCTTTTCGTTTTTCGTTTTTTTCCCTAAAAAAGCGATGACCTTATTTTAGTTATCGTCCTTAGAAGTGACGACCTTTTTAGCGTCGTCCTACAGACTGCCGTCACACTCGCCACTCTCCACCTTTCCACGTGATCGTTTGTCCAGTGTTTTTGAAGTCTCAGCCGAAAAATATTTACA
>Ga0049105_1000183_pt1 | contig 17084 bp, 13 predicted proteins | sample WorMetvaBAHAMAS1_FD_61260 | JGI IMG/M metagenome (GOLD analysis project Ga0049105, IMG submission 61260) | Worm MetaG Olavius vacuus BAHAMAS.1 | ecosystem: Host-associated > Annelida > Digestive system > Unclassified | place: Germany: Marburg | collected 2013-04-09
GCTATTACGCCGTTCAAGGTCATTCAAGGTCACCGATGTCGGTAGCAATCGAAAGACCGTATGCCACTTCCTGTTAGTGATCACTGACATACTATCTCGTACCGTTTTGAAGTTATCGCAGATCGTCGTTTAAATTTTGGGCACTTTGCGTTTTACAGCGCCCTTTGGGGGCTTAGGGTCAACGTATACTGTTCATCTTAGGCTCATTGGAAAGCGCGTAGTGGACTTCCTACTGGTGTTAATTGAATTTTTTTGCCAGGTGTTTGTTACGGCTGAGGCGCTATGAGCGAAAATAGACTGAAAGTCGGCGATTTGCAAGGGGGTGGGTCAGTATCCGCCAAATTTGCACATACGGAAACAGCGAGGAAAAAATTATACAGCTCGACAAAACATATTTCGTAGCTCTCAGGCATTTTAAACTTGCATAAAAATTACAAACGGAAAAATTCTTAGGAGTTTGTGAGATTCGAATTGTTGACTTATGAAGGTGAGCATCCGGCCACCAAAGGTTGTCGCCGACAATCAATGTTTCGACGACGACCGCTTGAACATCAAGTTCGTCAGCAACTTCGTCGACATTCCAGATAACCAGGAAGCCAACAAAACGAAAGATGAGACGCAGAGTGGAGGCAAACAGAAAGAGAAAGACGACAAGACGAAGAAAGGTACTAAAGACAAGGCGTCGAAGGCTGCAGGAAAAGGCTCTAAGAACAAGAACATCTCTGCGAGACACTGGTCGACATCAGCGAGCGAACAGTCGGAACTGGAAAGCTCATACGACGACAATGAGGATACGCAGCGCATGTCAAATTCGAACAAACGAACGTCGAGAACTTGGCGGCGTTACGGCTCGTCTAACGTGTATTTCGACGACGAAGAATCCAGTCAGTCCAACCACCCGATGTCGTCTTCGAACGACGACGACGAGGATCAGGCAAGGAACCCGAACATCTCCACGGATATGGATAGCGAGGAGGATACGGCAACAAACATGAACATGACGAACATAAAAAACAAGCAGTCGGACGAGCAGCAAACAAACCTGAACACGACGGTGGACAACAAGCAGTCGGACGAGCAGGAAGAGCAGGAGATAGTGCTTCTCTATGGTCAAATACGACAAATAATTCGCGGTCCGACTGTCAACGAACCGGATGATGTTCAGCGTCTACTAAACGTAGTGGTAGCGGAGGCGGAAAAGGACAAGGAAACGCTATCTCCGTTAATAGTTGTCAGGAATGCGCCGCCAGTTATAGATCCAGTCGGGGTAGATGAACAGTGCAACATGACGACAGTCTCCCGGCTTAATGATGGCGGCAAAGAAGATGACTATGGCAGGTCTTCGCGTACCACGACTCCCTGCATCAGGTCAGCGGCTTCGAGGCAAGCTGGAAGAGCGGCCTATGCCCGCGCAGCGAAGATGAAGCCGTACAAAACGCAGTCGGACGATAACGACCGCAGGCCCCTATCAACGAAGACATCGACGAATAACGTCATAGCGACGCCGTCGTTCACCAGTGCTCCGCAGGTTCCCAAGCTCAGAGACAGCGTGGATGATGTCAGCGAGACGTCGTCGATTGATGAGAAGGGACTGGTCGTGGCCAGACGCACCACGCCGCTGTACAGTCGCGGGACATCACCGTGGTTGACAGACCTGTCGTGGACAGACAATCACAGCAAGGGTCAAGCAGCAGCAGCAGCAGCAGCAGCACCACCACCACCACCACCACCAGCACCACCAGCAGCTGAGATGAGTGACTCGGCGTCGTCATTGTTGTCTGATGTTCCGCTGCCGCAGTACAGTCAACGTCAGCGTCAGCAGCAGAAGCATCACGTGCCGGTAAAACGCCATGGTAGAGATGCGACGACGAGTTTATGTCGCCTTCCACCACCCAACATGGCCGAGATGCTCAGCGAACTGGAATATATGATGGCGCGCGCAATCGCTGCCGAGCTTCCACTCAAAGCCACCGTAGACGAGACTGAACGGACAGCCTTCGCGAACGTCGCCACCGAGTCGTCCATGTCGCTGCCGCCTGTATTGCCGACTTCCGTTCCACCGAGTCAGCTGGCACCGTGCCTCAAATACCGCTCGGCAGCGGCAGGTCCCTCATCGACCTCGCAGGCTGCCAACCCGCAACGGCGACGCAGAATTCGCTTCGCCTCGGAAGTCAAACAACGAACACTCGTTTAACTAACATCGTAACGGTGACACCGAAATCACAGGAAACACAGAAAATTCGAGTCAAACAGCATGTAAGTATAAGTCCAAGTACGTGTAGCAACGAGATGAAACAAACATCAAGGAAAGTGTGTGTTCAGTTGTGGTAAATAAGCAGGTTGGAACGAAACGACAAAATTGATCAACTAGACACTAGTTAATCACTTTAGGAGTTCTTAACTGGCGTGTCAGAAACGTCAAATATGCTGTAAGAGCACTACCTCTCTAATTAAAATTACCAAACAACATGGAACAACTGAGCAGCTTTTAGCTACGCTGGCTGAACTAATAGTATAACCGGTCAAAAGCTTGTCTGTGTGAGACTGTTAATCTGGGGTTCATCACCGCTAAACGCAGACTTGTAAAATTCCACGCACGACGCACAAATCTACTGGCATAACAACTGGTCACAAACCATCATAGAAAATGCTGTGCTGCCAGCTGAGCTTCATGACCTATGTGTTGCTTGTTAATTTGAAACGTAATTAGCAATTAACCGCCACCATTAATCACCAGTGGACACACGTCGGTAATAGGTGCGCTGCTGTATGTACTATACACCGCCGAACTGTCTGAAGTCATCATGCGTCATGGGCTGAACGTTCGTCAGTATGCAGACGACACCCAGTTGTATCTGAGTGTACTATCTGATGACACATCTGTGGCCGCCGAGCGTCTGGACGCGTGCCTCGTCGACGTCAAAGCATGGTGAGCTTAGAGCCAGCCGCCTGAGACTGAACCCGACCAAGACACAAGTCATGTGGCTCGGGTCAGGACAACAGTTGGCCAAGGTGGATACTGATGACGTGTCAACTGGCATCGCGAGTCCATGTCCTCGATGCTGCGCGAAATTTCGGCGTCATCTTTGACAGCCAGCTGTTGATGTCAGCACAGGTTTCAGCCGAGTGTCGTACTGGCTATTACCAGCTCCGGCAGCTGCGTCCGCTTGTTCGATGCCTGTCTGAGGACGCCGTCAAAACCCTGATGCAGGCTTTCATCAATACTCGGCTGGATTACTGCAACTCGCTGTACTTCGGCATAGCAGATGGTTTGATGAGCCGCCTGCAGTCGCTTCAGAACGCCGCCGAGCGTCTCATCACCGAAGTCAGGCGGTGTGAGCACATCACGCCAGCGAGTGGATTTCAAGATATCCACCCTTGTCCATCGTTCGTTGACTGGCGCCGCTCCTGTGTACCTAGCTGACGAATGTACACTGGTTACCGCCGCTGGCCGCCGTCCTCTGCGGTCTACCTGCTTGGCCATTCACGCACCAGTTCGGTGACCGCTGTTTTGCCACCGCCAGGCCAACGCTGTCGAACAGTATGCCTGCTGAACAGCTTCAGCAACCGGTTATCACCTTCGGACAATTAAAACGATGGTTGAAAACGTTTTGGTTAGTTCGGCCGCGGCGCCCTGTGTCTGAACGTTAAGGGTGCTGACTAGAAATCTTCTTACTTACTTACTTACTCACGTAGTTCGAATAGACGAGTTACGGTTTGATGAAGACTTAAAGGTGCGCAGAAACCAGAAATGTTAGGAACCACTGCTTCAAAGCTTGCGTGCTATGCTAATAAACAGATCTCTGTCTATACAACATTTGCCATTTAGAACAACAGACGCCCCTGAATGTAGCAGTCTGCTGCCACCAATACTGCCAACTGGTGAGATCAAATTCAAAGAAGTTTTTGTACAATAAGCAAAAGAAAGGAAGAAAAGTGCTGTGATTTAATGTGCAATTTAAACGCTGATTATATCAGCTTAGTCTATCACACGAATCAAACAATAAAGCTAAGTGAGAGAAAGAAAACAAAAACGGTAAGGGAGACTACAGGTGGAAAGATTTGTCGAAAAGGTTATGTTTCGAGTCTGGCGTGGAAGAAAGGAATGATGTATAGTGAAAGTGGTGATGGTGATGATAAACTGGTGTAAGATGAGATAACAGTGAACCATCATCAACAGGTTGGTAAAGTTCCTTAGTAGAAGTTCATTCCAGAGAGAAGGAAAGAGAGGTTGTTGATTTTCAAAGAGGAATATACAGTGTGAGTCAAAAAAGTAGCCCCCCCCCAAAAAAAAAAACTTTTTGCAATATTTTCGGTCAGCCTAAGTATATTTCCGTCAAATTTTGCCGCGTTGCCAGTTTCCACACATATTTACTAATGTTGGTCGATTTATCTCAATATTTAACAAAATGGTGTTAATTTTTCTAAGATTACTCATCGTTTTTAACGTTTCAAGTTTCGAGTTTCATCAAGTCGAACTGCTGTGACTTCATCGCCAATGATGAGTGGTATGTCCAATTCACCTGACCTCAGTCCACTGTATTATCAGGTTTGGGGGAATGCTTGAGTCTTATTCCAAGCTGCAACCGAAGCTAAAACAGTTCCCAAGTTTACAGAAGCACTTTAGCTGATTTGGTCTGCCTTGCCGGAGAAAGTCACTGACAATACTGTGAAATTCTACTGCAAGTAACTGCAGACGTGTGTCAGCCAACGGTGGAAATTTTGAACATATAATGTGACTAATTTGTATAACAGACAGGCCTACTAACTGTTATGTTTGATTAAATGTCATTTGATGTGACTTGTTTTTAACGAAAAAAAATCATGAATTTCATAACAAACTAAATTGAATTCTGAAAATTTGAGGGGTCTTACCAGTAAAAATGATACATTTCACACAAATATTCAGATAAATGGACCAAAATTGATGTAAACATAGGAAGATGTTTGGGCAATAACTACGATAATTTTCAATTACACATATTCACCATGAGAGAAAATATCGCAAAAAGTTTTGGGGGTCTACTTTTTTGACTCACACTGTAGAGGTGGACAAGCAAAGGTGACAACATCAGAGGAACGAGTGCTGCGATGTGGCTGAAGAGAGTTAAGATCATAGAGATAAAACGGTTTGGTAGTAATAAGTGACTTTGTAAGTAAGACAAAGTATCCTACAGTCTATCTGTTCTTTAATTTGAGCCAGTGCAAAGACAAGAGAGAAGGGGTTATATGGGAGGATTTAGGGGCTCTGACGATGGCGCGAGCTAGAGAATTTTGGATGAGTTAGACAGTTTAGCTGACATTCAGGTAGATCATAGTAAAATGAGTGAGTTATTAACAACAGCACACAGTAGGTAATCTCTATCAGTGTGATGTTCTTCAATAAGGAGTGTTTGTGCTTCAAATACAAAGCACTGAACACAGTGCAATTACAAATTTCATCCACTATATTCCAGATAAGTCATCATATAAACACACTATGAACAGGCAGCTACACAGATGTAGCAGCATGTAACAAAATGCAACAGTTACACCAACGAGACTGCCCCCTTAACCAGTAAAACTACAGCAGAGCAACGGTGCATTATTAACAGCACCCATTAAATCACTAAAAACAGACCATATTGTAACAATGCCACATAATACAATGTTACACTTATACAGCACATAACGACGGTTCAACCCTCTCATTGGCTGTATGCAATAATGCACAAGCACACAATAATCACAGTCTTCATATCAAATAAACCACAACAGTCAGTATCCCAAATAACCACCATCACAACTGCCATCTATTACTACCGCAAAAAGCTAATAGCTTCTTCTACCTTACATTAATTATGTATATTCAATATGTATCATTATGTATACTCAATGCATGTTGAATATATTTACCAGGTTATACCATTAGCAATGTGCAAATTTACATGTTCAGAGCTTCCTTAACACAGTAAACAACCTGAATCTCTAGTACAGCCACAACTACTACCTGTCACTACAGCTATAGGGAAACAGTACAAACCGCTTCTTCAACCTTAGAATGTGTATCCTTGGGATCTAATAATACAATACATGTTGAATACATTATTAACTTGTTTTGCATGCTCACCACTGCAATACATGACTTTGTGGTCTCCAAGCCAGACTTGTAGGGTTTCAATGCAACCAGACTCAATGGACATAGAAATCACCAACTTGTTAATTTTTGAGAACTTCTTTGAAAAATGTTCTAAAATTTTTATTCCACTTCTATTGACGAAATTGTGACTCAAATATGAAAAAATTACACTGAGGAGTTTGTCAGTTATAAAGTGTTGACATAATTACAGCTGGCAAGTTTGTATACACGAACTAACATCATTAACTTCTTTGTAAATGTGGTACACCTTTATTTTAGAGTGTTCAAGTTAGTCGTGTGACAAAACAAATATGCATGTCTCAATGCACACACAAGAAACATATGTCCCCTCAGTAAAAATGTCAAATATGTGCAAGCACTCATTTAATTTATTCACTACGAGACAAACCTGCATCAAGCTACATCTGTATCACGTTGCAGCCAGCATGCAGTCTGCTATGAACACTGCATGACACTGGATTCAGCACCATTTGTATCATTCAAAATGCACAAGAAGCTCAGTCAACTGTTGCAAAGAAACCACAAAGTGCTCAATTTTATTTATGAATTTTGCTATACACAAAGCCACAAAATGCGTCCAATTCTCACTTCAAAGCATTTGCTCTGTGTAACCACTTTAACTATTAACCACTATTGCTGTGATTTGTCAACCGCTTTTTACAAATACATGATATTACGACACACTTTACAAAAGCATACACTGTCACTATACACTTCCCATTAAACAGTTTCCTTTCTTTCTTAGTTCAGTCCAAATGACATTCAAGATCACAAACTCTTTCTATTTAGTGAACAGCTTCTTATTAAATATAGGCGACATTTCATAAATGTTAAATCCAGAATTTTTTGAATGACTATCAAATGGGTCAGTCAATCAACGTCACTAACAACGATATCACTCTTGCGCTTGATACCATCTATGATGCAGTACTGCCATCTTGCTTCGTTAATAAGCAATCAGCCCTTGCATATAAACTGGGAGCTTACTTGACGGTGAATGATGTTACACATTACGTCAGTTTGGACAACACAGCAAAACCAGCAGCTCATATCCGACTTTCGATCAATGCCAATAATCCTTTCATTATTTTGGTATATCCACCCAGAGCACTGTCAATAACACAGCATTAGGCCAACTACAGATCACAAGTTATTACATCCTATACACAACTAATGCATGCTGCAACTTCCAGCTTCATTAAACGTGACGGGGCCCAACAGGTCACATGGCACCACAGTTTTTAACCATTCAGCCTACAGGGCCAGGAAATGAAAAGGTTCAATTTGCGGGTGATCTATAACATACTGCTTGATGGCCTTCGTCAGGTTCCAGTAGTCGAAATGACCTTCAAAAGTCACCCAAGATCACCTACAATTATGACGTTCATAAACCTGTATAACTTTCTAGTAGCATTTCACGGCAACTGTGAGTGTATCTTGTATTATTTCTGACATGTAGCCAGACATTCATTGGAAAATCAGAAATTGTTACATCCCACGTGTTTGACACCCATGCCAAGGGTGACCCAAAGAGAATTTTGCAATGACATCTGGTGTGATAAAACCATGAGGAAAAGCTACCAAAGAATCAAAAAGTTTAAATGTGCTTTTAAGTACTTTGACACAGACCACAAGTATGACAAAAAGAAAGACTGGCAGAATGCCTATTGTACATTACAGCTTGTGCATAACATCGCATGGCGGAAATATTGCATAAACAAATGATGGTGAATGATTCTGTGATGAACTACTACTGAACAACTTCAGAATCCACAAAATCTTGCCAAACGAATAATATCTTAACACTAATAAGGCAATACTTCTTTGACAAAATACAAAATATATATTTCATTGTCTCTGGGCAACATCATCATCACCGTGAAATGTGAATGTCCATTCATGCTGTCCATGTATTAACTAACTGGAATTTGCTCTACAACAAACAAAAGTTCAGTGACAATATGACGTATGCAATTCACAGCAACAGCTACTACCAACTACGACCAAAAACAGCTCAGCTGCTGCTGAGATGGCCGCACAATGTTGCACAACTCGAACAGTGAAAAGATGGAGTTGGTCTGATTCATATTTTGGGAAAAGTCACGATAGAAGTGCAGTGCATGTTCGTGTCATGAATCACGAAATGCCAAAAACTGCAATCTATATCGGCTACATTTTTGCTGCAGACACTGTGGGTCTTACTTCCGTCAGTTTAACGTAGCTGGCTCCGTAAGTTACCACTTTGGGTGAGCTGACACAAAATAATAGCCATTAAGCAGTTCAAGGTCACTCAAATTCACCACTTTTGGTACCAGTCAGAAACCTGTATGTCACTTCCTATTACTGAATAATAGTAACTTACATCCTATCTTGCACCGTCAAGTAGCAACAAAGGCTGACAGAAGAAAAAGCCAGGGATCTGGTGTCTATGCAGAGCAACTTGAGACTGTTGGAGCACACTGATGCCATCACATACACTGTACATTAGGAAGAATGATCTGTCAATGATCTGAATATGAGGAGGATCAGGACGATAATTAAAAGTCTAAATTTGGATTACAGGCATCTCCTAGTGAGATACTGAAGTGAACAGTCAATTATGCCGTGTTAAGGCTAGGCTAAAGACTGAGTAACTGCAGACTGTAACTGCCCTAATTACTGTCTAGTTTTTGAAACCCAATTTTGTATAATTATTCCAGATTGTGCACAATTCACAAAAAAATATAACTTTAACATTTATTGATAGTTTTAATATTTGTGAATATTCATGAATTCTTCAAGATCTTACTGCTAGTATTATGCAAATACTCATTCTGTGCCTACAATATACTTCTTCCTTCCCACTAACAGTTGCCTCTTTTACAATTACAGATGACACATATGGCCACACAAGCCTGAAATTTGCAAACATGCATTAGATAGTTATGTAACAAAACCCTTGACATGTGTACATAAAAACACATTTAGACATTATGAGGAAAATTAAAATACTCACAATTTTTAAACTGCTCCGATTTCCTTAAGCTTTTTCACCAAATCTTCTACTGTTTCCACTTTTTGACCAGCCGTCCTGGTTGGCGGATCCTCTACAGACAGGACTTCATGTCGGGGTGTTAGATCGACTCCAAGCTCTTCTGCTGACTTCTTTGCTAATGGCTTTTTCTTGGCTTTCTTTATATCAACAGCAAAAACAAATAACCAAAATATAATGAGTACAAATAAACTTAAAAATTTACAAGTACAATTAAACTTAAAAAATAAAAGATAATATAAAAATATAAATTCCACTGGTGCTACTACTCATCAGTTTCTGTTTATTAAGCCTATTTTCAGTGGTCATCACTGGTTAAGCCAGTTCTCAACAGACAACTATGGTTATTATTAAACCAACAGCGTCAAACGGCACTCTAGATAACATAACTGCATACACTCAAAAAATTTGTGGATTATGCCAGAAGAAGACGAAAACAAAGAGCGTATCAGTTACGCTTTTCATTTTGCCAAATAAAAATTAGCAACCACCCACGAGAAGCACCAAACTTTGCGAGTTTCAAATTTGATAGCAGATTCACGTATGCATGTGACATAGCACATACTGCTATCAGCAGAATCAATTACAGTAATTGACATGATGTACGACGTGTCATTTCTCTCTGTGCAATATTCTTATTTTTACATAATGAAATGTCAGGTGTCCTTAACTTGTGACTGACTTGCATTACAGTGATCTGCTTATAATACATAAATTAGTAAGCTGCAAACTGCATTAGTTTGTCCAATAAATTTCGTTTACTGCTCATATTTGTTGTCAATAATTGTGAAGCACAATTTGCACCGTGGAAGAAATTGTCAAAATTCAGCATCATTACCCTCTAATATTTTACTGACTTACATAATATTTATATGCTGTCCAAAAGCAAAGGTAATGACCCATGGCAAAAAAAATACCTGCAGCACTGCTGACAAAGCATCACAAAATATAAGAAATACGCAAATTAATAAAATCAGTAAGTAAATGAAAGGAAAATAAAACGGCAGAAACCGAAGCAGGCAGTTAAAAATAAGAAACCAAATTATAACAGCACATATTCAGCTGCATCATACCATGATATTTGGCAACGTAGCGTATCGCGGCTCGTTAAGGCGGAGGTCAGTTGTTACCACAGCTGGAAGCTTCACTCGGACAGTTTCTAAACCACCATCTATCTCACGCGTCACTGTCAGACCGTCATTCGTCTTCTCCAACTTTGATGTAAACGTTGCCTACAACAGAATATGGTGACAGTTTTCGAACCTTGGAACTTTGTTTTTAAAAATTAAACCTGTAATTCGTTCTGCACTCTTTCGTATTCATGCTTTACATGCCATACTACGGCCACTGCCCTATACTAGGGATGGATGGATATCTGATATGGCTATTCGGATCCGGTCGGATTTCCACTATTTGGAGAAATCCGACTCCGCCAGGATTACATGTTTCACAGCAGATCAGACAGGTGGTAATTAATGCATCAACATCGGTCAGACAGTCTGCCAATGCAGCCTGTTGACTGTCTGACTGATGATAAGCCAACAGTCTGTGAACTGCTGAAGCCAGCCAAACAATGACCTGCACTTATCTTCAATGTATGTAGAAGCCGTGTTTATGCAATGGATGCTTCACAGGAATACACAAATAAAGGAATCTGTCGATAATCGTTAAATGAATGAGGCGACCAGTGAATGGTTGGCACTCGGCAGTTTATTAGATGGCCTGCCAATGATGCAGAGTGCTATGGTTTCAGTTCACTGAACTGTAGTCTTAATTCGCTCGCTGGCGTTACAACATTAATCACGTGTTAATTACGTAGCACAAAAGTCAGTAAACTGTGTCCATTTCATTACTCCGAACACTGTTGTTCGTAATGGCGCAACATCATACATGTAAAATTTGGACTTAATTTTCTGTCAAACTTGAGGATGAAATAAAATTACAATGCAGTGTGAAAACAATTCGATGGTCTAACATGAAGGCATTTCGGACGTCCAGCTTCTTAAAGAAATGGGCGTGATGTGCTGTATTTGTGATTTCATTTATGGGCCCACAGTATTACAGTTACAATTAAAATTCGATCCGGCTAAATCCAGATGTGGCTGGATTTTAGGTGTCAGATATCAGAATCTGGTATCCAGCAGAAAATACATATCCATCCATCCCTACCCTATAATGACTGCCAGTACCGACAACACCTTGTCCTACATACAATGAGAAGACTAACATCGCAGTATGAGACCTGTTATCAGTTCTTGTGGCCGGGAGATTGAGGGGAAATGGATGTAAGGGACACTGATGCCTTGTTTACACAACTCAGCTGGGCAATGTTCAAAGTAGACAGCATGCCTGTTTACGCATTACAGCAGATGGTCGGACTTGCCTGCTGCCTGAACCTATCGACCCGATGACCCTGTTGGTATTACATAAACTGTAAGAAATGGGCCAGACTGAAGCTGTTTTCTCATTCTCACCTCATATGCTGCCACACTATCACAGTGAAGCTGAGTATTTCTGGCAACCATTTAACAGCCAGCAAAAGCAACTCCACCACTTTAACCAAGGAGCAACTGCTGCTCATGAATCCATAAAATAACGTTAAAGAAGCCAAAAAGACTGCTTCAAACTAGATGCACTTTACATAACTACATGAATAAACCAGAGTTATGCAAGAGCTCTGTTCAAATATAAGCATGTGTCATATGTCTTTCTTTCCTTTTGGGGTGACTGTGGGCACAGCGGCTGGTGTGACAGCCCACAGTCAGCACTGAGGCCCAGCTATGAGGCACGGCCCATTGCGCAAAGTGTCCTATGTCAAATTGTTGCAAACTTGCATGCTGCACAGTAATGATGATGTTCAATATGGCATTATATATGCTAGTAACGAGTCACCTGCTGGTCACAATGCCATCTTTGTGAGTGCTGCTGTGGCTGTTTACAGCATGATGTTTTATCTTGCAGTAACTGGGACAATACTATGTGGTCTTCTGCTGATAAAGTCAAAACTTGATCCACGATAAGCTGATGCTTTGCCCGACTTGTTTACATTAGATGATGTATAACTGACTGTATGTCATATATGCTGCTCTAGATGTCTGCATATTCTTTCTGTCTTTTAGTATCTGTCACTGTGTGTTTTTGTATGTGCTTGGTGCACAGATAATATTAATACTTATAATGAGCCATGCAAGTGATGCAATACACAAACTATCACACTTTCTGCTGATGAAACGAAGCGAGGAAAAACTCACCTGCGGCCAATCTAGGAACGATGCTGTCATCTGACCAGTCTGATTGCAATCGTCATCAATTGCCTACAAATGACAAATGTCATCAATGTCAACAAGTGTTACTGGTGCATGTGGCCCAACAAGTGCATGTCAATGAAGTAATCGCGTCAATTTCTGATCAATAGTTTTTCAGTGCTTACATGGAGAGACACGCAGACACACAAATGCACACACACTCACAGATGCTGTTAAAAACTACAACTGCTTTGCATATGGCTGGTGCACAGCTATGCAGTGTCTTCAAACCAGTTGCAGTGGAGACCCTGGACATAATCAATTCATCAGCTTTGCCTCCTTTTAAATGACCTTGGTAATAGGACCACTGTAACATCTCCAGCAAGGCTACAGTGATGACTTCTTCATTAACACAGGTTATTTTTTAAACTCCCTCACAAATATATTCAATGATGATGATATAATAATAATAAGAGTGAAACTGAATAATCCACAGCTCAGTTATTGACAATTTAGCACGTTTTTACTGTGTAATTTTAGGGGCTGGAGCATTTCTGCCCAACAGTGCTCAGCGGTGCGTGGACCCAACTTCACTAAACTTGGGCGATCATGACTACATACAAAGCTTGTTTCAGAGTTCGGATATCTTGCTGCATTTTCAAACGTGGGCAGCTCAAAGTTGAGTGATGTTGAAAATGACACCAAATTTCACACTTTTTGACCCCCTGTGAAAATTAGGGGAGGGGTGGAGGAGATCTCTATGCCAATTGTTGAAGCTTCACCTATGACCGAACGTCCAGAATACATTTGATAGCCATCCACTGAGCGGCTGCTGAGTTCAGTGGATTGATTAAAAAAATAAAGAAAAGAAAGTTCACGGGTAAAACTTAAAGCCTTAGTCAGGCAGCCTGAAAAGCATTAACCTATATCTTTGCTTTAATCAATGGCTTCATCAATCACACATTCACTAGAACAGATCGAGATGCATTACACGGCAAACAAACCTGCTTGCCAACAATAACTAGATCAGCCTTCTCTTCCGCTGCCAACTTGGCGAGGATCTTCGACACATGGAATGATTCAAGTTTCTCATAGGCAGCAGGATTCACCTCGACGTGTATTGCTCTGTCGGCTCCCATCGCCAGCGCAGTTCGTAACGTCTCCTGACATTAATTATAAACACAGTCACCATTAACCGAGCCATTGTGCACAATTATACAGGGTGGGCCAAAAAACCAGTCCATTTTTGAAAGTGTATAGCATAACTCCTGTATGCGATGACGTAAGAAGGCGTTCAATATATCAAAATGTTCAGTTCTTTATCAGAAGTAACAGTGGTATTTTGAATGTCGCCATATTTAAATATTCTTTGCATAACTTTAGAAAAATGATAATACACCGAAAATACCGATTAATTTAAGCATGATTTGCAATTAATGCACACGATTCCCTGAAAACTGACAATCAATGCTGACTCTGAACATCAGTAGGTCAATTAGGAATTTAAAATGTCTACTGTGTACCATAAACACCAACACAATCGCCCTCTTATTCGCAGTCGGTCTAGCACACCTTCTATTGCGTATGACTTATAGGCCTCAGCAGTTTAACAGGACACACTTCAGATGAGAAATGTCTCAGAAGTCTTGACGATACAATTTTTGTTGCAAAGCTCTCTAGAGTAAGGAACTGACCAGAGTGAGGTTCAAACTACTCGGTGGCAAGTTTTCTTGCTTCTATCAACTCCAGTACATGGGAAACAGGCAACATTTGAACAGTGAAATGTCTTCTCTAGCATGGTGTCGTTTCACTGCAATTGTGCAAAGAACCTCTAACTGTGGTAAAAATCAAAACATGGCTTTCACTACTATAAAGTACTGAACGTTTAGATATATGGATCAATTCACTTTGGTGAAATCCAATACATTGGAGAACACGTAAAGTGGACGTAACATGCACGCGCCGTTCAGTGAATACTGGTGAATTGTCATTTTCTGATGCAGTGTGGTTTTACCAGACTGATGCAAAGAATATTTAACTGCAACAAAATACAAGACACCGCTCTTACTGCAGGTAAAGTACTGAACAGTTTGATACATGGATCACCTTTCTGCTTCATTGTATACAAGAGTTACAAATTTTCAAAAATGGTTCAGTTTTTATGGCTTAAATTAATAGGTATTTTTGGTGTATTATCGTTTCTCTGAACTTATGCAAAGAATATTTAAACATGGCAACATTCAAAATACCAGTCTTACTCCTGGTAAAAAGGTAAACATTTTGATATTGAACGCCTTCTTACGTCATCATATACAGGAGTTATACACTTTTAAAAAATGGCCCGGTTTTTTTGGCCCAACCTGTAAAACAGCTGTTCATGGCAGCTATAACATCACACACGAGCAAAAGTGTCAGCTGAGTTTATGCATTTGTAAATGTAATGTGAATACAAAGTCACAATATCACTAAGAGATAGATTTATCTACACATTTAAAAACAATTATCTCCACATTACTCAAGATGCAAACTTTCTGAAGAAACAGATTTCAACAACAACGATGCACAATCTTTAACATGCACTGTTCAAAAGGTGAATATACATTATACACAGTTCAAAAGGTCACTTAATTTGACTGATGTGTCGAATTTCCTGTACTTCACCTAATTTTTAACTTCAATTGTTGTGTTCTTGCTGTAATTTTAAGAAAGTATGTGACAGTTTGTAAACTTTGCAGTTTATATCACTGCCCGGCTTCTTGTGCCTCATCTGTACATGCTACTTGTAGTCGTATTCGTTTGCTGCAAATAATAACAATAGTAAATAACCTGACACTGTTGCGGTCCGCAAGACACTGCAATGATTTCACTGGCAATGTTCTTCTCTTTCAAACGGACAGCTTCCTCGACGCCAATCTCATCAAAAGGATTTATGCTGTGCTTTACGCCATCAGTAACAACTCCAGTTTTGTCAGGTTTCACCCGAACCTGTACAGACACTTGCAGCACTGATATATGGTACCACTCTAATCATGCTAACACATCTATAAGCCAAAAACTACAGATGTGCAGGTGGAAGACAAAGTCTTCTGTTAAAGCAATGCCAACAGAACAGTACACTGCGGTCTCCCTGGAACTGCTGTCACAGATTACATGCCTCAGATGACAGCCTAGACAGACATGCAGCACAGACTGGACAGACCACACCTAATTTCTGTCTACAAACAGTGCCTGAGCCATTTGCCTGTGTAACACTAACAGCCCGGGAAAATTATAGTGGTTGGCCAAAAATGAGTCACGATGTAGCGAAATGAATGTCAGCAGCTGAAAACAGCTGGTACAACAAGACAGCTTTTCTTACATCACTATTTGAATTTTGATTACCACTGGAGGACAGAACTATAGAGTTTAAAGATAGTGACTGCAGAATTTATTCATGCCGATGTTCGATAATTTGCAGGAGTTATTAGAGATTGCAGTGCATGTTTCTAAAGCAATATCGTAGTTGAAAAACTGTCGAAAATCTGCTTCGAACTGGGCGGCCACCAACGACATCATCGTGAGATGATCTACGCATTTTACGCCTGGTGAAAGTCAAACTATGGGAATTGACGAAAACACTGTTGACAATAACTTCTTGCTAGCAGTCTCGTCGGGAATAATTTGCCGTCATTTACAGAACTTGGTAACTGCACGAAAAAATACATAAGACATTAATGATCGCAAAGGCTTACGGTTTGTGACCCCTCTTTTGCTTTAAAGCAAAGGTTTCTGGCAGGCTTTCAAGAAATGGAAATCCGTGATATTTTCTGAAAAGAATCGAAGTTATCATGATCACAGCAGGCACATCTACAACCGGAGAAAAACCCAGTAAAGTTTGGCTCCCTGTACGGGTAAGCACAGCTTGAGTTGTTCATGAATATCCGCTACGTTTGGGGCTACATAACACATGAGGTGGAAAAGTTTCGGTTACCACAAATAATAATATTGATTTGCAGAAGTATACGCAAATTTTGGATGCAAATTTAAGGCCTTTTTGTTGCAGAAGATTTCGTGGGAAGACTTTTGTATTCAAGGATGACATGCACCGGCACGCTGTTGACAACTTTCCATGGAAGTTGACAATGAAGAATAGTATTTCCGGCACGACCTGGCCAGCCCGGTCTCCAGACTAGAATGTAACAGAAAATGTATTTCTTGCAATTATACTGAAGCTACATATTGAAACAGATGTGATCAAAACGCGAGCAGAGTTGGTCAACACAGCCTGCAGGATTTGGAGCTCTCTGTATCATATTAAAAATATTCTAAAATTTGTATATATCCATTCCACGTAACTACTGACGTACAAAGTAGCATTGCCACCGGCCAACCGGAACACCAATCTCTTGCCAGGATCTCGCGATGTAACTGCCACAATAATTCTTAACTCACTGCAACTGACATTGTTGCAAGACCACGTTCCTAATCGGCATCACCGGTGATGGCAACTGTATGTTCTGTGCATTGAGCAAAGCTCTGTACGGCACATTCTGAAAACATGCATACGTTACTCCGTCTGCTCACCAGTCTTGAGACTGCCTGCTTTCCTGCCGCATATGACACGGTACGTTCAGACAACGAGAACCTTCTTGCTGACAGTCACATCAGCGTGCCTGCTTACATAGACTTG
>Ga0049105_1000184_pt1 | contig 17068 bp, 6 predicted proteins | sample WorMetvaBAHAMAS1_FD_61260 | JGI IMG/M metagenome (GOLD analysis project Ga0049105, IMG submission 61260) | Worm MetaG Olavius vacuus BAHAMAS.1 | ecosystem: Host-associated > Annelida > Digestive system > Unclassified | place: Germany: Marburg | collected 2013-04-09
GGTGGTAACTGTTAATTACAGATACATTTTTGAAAAGCTGCTCAACTGTACGTTCGATATTGTTTAGTAACACAAAAGTGTCTGCGTTTAAGAGGAGACGCAAGCGTAATCGGATTGAGTCTTTAACATAATGTGCAATATGGTCTCAATTCGCGGTCAATTAGTTTTTTGGTAATCTGAATTCTAAACTAGGTCGCAAAATGAATGAATGAATTTATTTGCTTGACAAAATAAAAAGTAAATCAAGCAGGAACGCCGAGGCACGATAACTGCGTGCACTTACCGGTGTCCTAAAAACCAATTAACAATTGACTGCCTTCGAATCCGAAGCGAAATTACGCCAAAAGTGCCATCTCGCGAATAAATACATACATAATTGCGTGGCATGCCCGCCCGCGCTTGTTAACAATGTCTCCAACGCAGAGTTTCTTTTCTTTAGAAACTCCAGAATCTCGGTAGAAAACAAGCTTCTCCCTATCAATATACTGAATGAAATTAAGAGTTTAAATTACAAATGCACACACAAAATCATCCTGATACCATTTTGCACAACCCGTCTGTCCTTTACCCGCACCAACTGGGGGCGCAGGCAGCACTGATTAGGAATCCATGACGTTTAGTTGTGTGCAGCGTTACTGTACGTGGCTCATACACTTATGTGCGTTTTTGTGCATTCGCATTAAATGAAATACAGAATTATTATCGTCAGGGGAGAAGCCAGGTGTTTAAAGTGGGGGTTGGTTTAGTGTCTGGAGGGGAGCACCATAGAGTAGACCCTCTGTGGTATAGGTCTAGGCATTCTCCGGAAAATCATCCAAACTTATCGTCAAACGAGATTGCCTTCTAATCTAAAGCCGACCACCCGCGAATGCGTGCATTTAGTTACGCGTGGTCACTTACTGTCACGTGACAAAGATGGCGGTCACACCATTGGATCCGCCATGGCCAAAAACTTCATGCTACACGCATACCTCGAGGCTCTGTGTTTTATAGAAGCTGAGTTTTTGCCGATCGAAGTTTTACACATCGTGAGAAGACGCATCTTGGACCCATTCTGCTCCTGTGACCTTGACTTTCATATACGAATTTAACCAGTATTTCCTGGAGATATACCAAATGTGTGAAAAATGAACTTCCTGCATCAAGTCTTTCGAAAGTTATCGTATTAGCCTACAGCTTGCGAATGCGTGCATTTAGTTACATGTGGTCACTTCCGGTCACGTGATAAAGATGGCGGCCACACCATTCGATCCGTCATATCCGAAAACCACATGATGACGGAAAACTTCATGGCTCTATCATTTATACAACCGGAGTTATGGGCGATCGAAGTTTTACATTGTGGAATAGTTATTCTCGATTTTTTTGTTCCTGTGACTTTGACCTTGGCCCGATGACCTTCATATACGAACCTGACCCATATTCCCTGAAAATACACCGGACGTGCAAATATGAACTTCATAAGTCAAGTCTTACGAAAGTTATCATCTGACAGTCATACAGACAGACACGACCGAGGGTATATAACACGCCGCTTTGCGGATGGTCAAATGTGTAGATGTATATTTAGAATTTAGATGCATTTCGGCAAGCTTTACTGCGGACAGCCCTTCCAGTTCATGTAGTGTCATAGTAAGTAAATAAGTAAGTAAGTAATGTACAGTGCATACGTTATAATGTAGGAGATTATCCCTCCATAGGGTGGCCCCTAAATACTCTCGTCATTTTACGCAGATCCCGACGGACGGACAGACGGACAGACAGACGAACACCTTTCTCATCGCTAGTCCGCGCTGGGATTCCATGCAGCGCGGAAAAAAAGAAAAGATACGGATTCTATGACGGCAGCTTTGAAAGTTCGTGACACATTTCAGCACATTCAATCGGCCAAATAACGCAATGGACGACGTAGCTGTAACCGGGGCCAGCAGCAGCAGCTGCTGCCGAGATGAAATGAGCGGCGAACGCGAGCAAAACGCAATCGGTCACCGGGTCACGCGCAAACTGCGGCAACGAGTGGCGCGTGGTTCCGACAACGAGTCCGCGACTCGGACTGCTCCTCGACCACAGCCACGTACATACTGTAGCCGGGATAAACACACTGGACAAGCAATCGTAACGTTACGACCGCATAAAGTCGAGAATCTACGCTGCACGTGAACAAGCTGCGCAGTATAACACAGTCGCGCAGTCGGTTTGATGTCTTGTGCTGTACTCGCCGGCGAACTGGCATCGATATGGCCAGAAATTCCAGTTGGTGACCTCGGACATTACGGCAACTGAGCAGAACAGGAGCGTAGTAGACGTTGTGTGTAGTACTTAAAAATCTGGCATTAACAACGGCAACGAACCCAAGAAAACTAAAAAATATTTTCTACTGGGGATTTCTGCCACGCATGCTTAGCAGTTATTAGTGGTGTTTGTGTGTGCAAAATTAGCGAACCGAGTAGCTTGTGCGCTGTTTTGTTTATGGTGCTCTCTTTCCGTCATTACAATTTTCGCGATTCCAAGTTAACACAATACTCGATCACGAGATGGCACGCAGCTCTTATTTTAGATGAAATGCGACGAACTGAATTTAAAATTTAAATCATCTTTACAATCCTGCTGGCTGCGGCTACAGATTATGTCCATTAGCGGACTTATCGCACCGGCAATAAATTGCAATATGCATGACTTACGGCGCGCGGCCCCTAACTGACAGTCAGCTGACAGCTAATCTGGTGGAACTAGACGTAAACTGGCGGAAAAGATAATTATTTCACGACTACCGACGGTTCGCCGTACCAGACGCGAATAAAATATTGAGAAGGCTTTCACTGGGCGTCACCGGCAATAATCGTCCTCCGAGAGCTCTTCGAAGCGGAGCGATGCACCGGATGCACTCATATGGTCTTTTTATTTAACCCATCCATCTTCACCCGTAAGTTCCAGTCGATGTGGCTATTTCCAGACGATTTCGTTCATTGCTTACTCTCTTTCAAATATAAACTCAAAATATATTTACTGCAGACTTTTTCTATAATTTCTTCTTATTTTTGCCATAAATTTTGTTATTGCATTTGTCTGTTATTGATACTGCACTTGCAGGTGCATTTGCATTTTCCCTAAGTTTGTTTTCTTCTCTCCAGGTGTGATAATGTTAAACGGTGTTTACATTGTGATACACGTACGCCGTACATTATTATAGTGTAAACACCGCTTTATTGTCACTGGTGGCCGGCTTGATGGGCGTTTGCCTACTCTAGCAAACTTCCATCTCTCTCTCTCAGTTGCCTGTCGTACCTTACTGTAGGTCGTCTTTGACACTGTATCTATTCACCTTTTTCTCTTTTTTTCTCGCATCTTGTAAGCATTCGCTTAAAAGTGTCGTGGCCATTCCTGGACTTCATCAAATTAGTTTTCTATTTTTAAAAAGTTTAACTAAACTCAAATATAGTTAAACTTCTTACAATACATTAGGCCGTCCGACGTATGTAGAGCGGCTTAATATTGACACCCGACCTCTACTTTCCCAGACGGCCGAGCAGCGCCCCATCAATAGTATATTAGGCCTACAGATTTGGCTCTAAGGGCGGTCATAGAAATCTCGTGAACTCGTTAGATCCTGAACCACCTGAAAGGATTTGAGCCAAAATCAACATAAACATTTCCTATACTGGGACAACAGATTTGTTTTTTTCAAAGTCGTGGGTTCAAAGGTCAAAGTCATAAAAACCTACTCCTGAGCGGGCATGCCGATCGACGGTTCGTCGTCGACTTCTGTGTAAGTAAGTAAGTAAGTAAGTAAGTAAATAAGTACATAAGTAAATGTCGATTTATAGAGCGCGATTAATTACATAAATACCTCTAATGCGCTGTGTAGTCCATTTTGTAACTATATATACATCTTTATTCACCATAACTGGTAGCAAATAAACATGTGTTAATTGTCATCAGTGTTCAATTCTGAATGCCGACACACTAGGGCTGGTGAAATCATCTGAACGATTTTCATCTGAACAAAGTAAAGGTACCAAAGTGTGAGTGATTAAAAACTCGACAATAGAAATATCTAAGAAGTCATAAAATTCACTTCATTGAGCTCGTTCAAATTTGCAAACGAAATAATGTTTGTTATACTCGTATATTGACTAGTTTTACATAGTTAAATCTTGCGTGCGAGTAAAATAGTTAAACTATAACTTGTTAGTCAACTTTTGCCCGCATATTTTACTGACACTCAAGCGCGATTAATGTGACGCCGACCTTACTGTGACGGCTCTTATTACATGTACGCACGTCACCTACTCATCCCAAACATGAGCAGAATTGTCATCATTATTAACTCATGCACAGTCAACTTTTCACTCCTGGCTGCACGGTACGAGGTAGCGACAGAACACTGGCTCACTACAAGCCGTTAATGACTCCGACAGTATTGATCATCGGATTTGCGCCTCTTTCCGAGTCAGACATTCAGATCCGCGTAGACAAACAAGATTTTTTTTCGACCAGTTCAACAACACGGGCTTATTCAAGATTTGACGACAAATAGGCTACATGTAAATATAAGATATTGAACATAAAGAAATGCGTGTATGCGATGCAGCGAAACGATTAAGAGTTGTGCAATGTTCTTTTTTCTTCAGTACAATTGTTTATACATGGCTAGTATACGTTATCGTTGTGCCAGAATGCAATATGCTGGCAAGCAAAAAGGCGTGATTTAATTTCTCTATGGCTTTGTAGTTTGTACTGCTTTTCGGTCCTGCTGTCCATTAGTGGCGCACTTTTCAGTCTCATTCGTATCTCTGTCGCCCGAGGAAAATCGAGTTACAAATTTGTAACAGTTTGCATACAAATTTCAGCACTCGTCAGGTCTTGAAGGTAATACTGTCAATAGGACCAGCGAGAGTTTCACAGAATCGTGGGCGGTACGGCACAGCATTAGTGGGGCCCATGAAAGGCCGCTGGTCCAGCCAGTCATTACCCCAGGAACCCACTATCCGGCAATTTTTACCGTCCTTCTACTTCCTCTCGACTGGCTGTTCGGAGACATGCGATTTAAGGCGTCTTTTGGGACATGATAAAACACTAACGTAGCTCAGTGGTCTTTCTGCGTGTAGCTCCCCGATGTGAGATAAGTGTATTAGCTGAACTGGCTGAGCTTATAGCATAACTGGTCAAGAGCTGTGCGTGTGCGTGCGTTAACCAGGGTGGCCCAAATCATAATCGCTATACACGTAGCCACTGCATGGGAATCCGCACATGTACCCCGTACCCCGGACAATTCTTCTCCGGACATTCCCTGGATATTTCCCCGTGAAAAAAATCACCCTTTTCCGGAAAAATTTTCCCGAATAAAGCCCCAGAAAATTTCCCTGGGCATTTCCTCCCAAAAAATTCACTCTGGACATTCCCCGTAAAAATTTATCCTCCAAAAAAATCCACCTAAGCGACAAAAATCTAATCCCACAGAGGTTTGAATTTCGCCCTCCACCGAAAAATAGTCCCCTTTCAATTTTCTGTATGCATAACGGCCAATTGGACGAACGTAAAAAAATTTCCGTGTACCGATTTTGTTTACTTTTCGATATTTGTCAGACGGGAGGGATTAAAGCTCATTTTAACGTTCTTTTTTCGCATGTGGGAAACTCAGTCTACAGCTACATTTCCTGTTGATTCTGTGATGTCCATTACGACGACAGGCAGCTTCCGATGCATGGAATCTTAAGCCGCTTTGATGCCGCCGTTCGCAACGTAGAGCCGCTGTCACATAGCGCCGCGCAGCCAATAATGTACGGGGGTGGTACGTCGTCGTGAGCGACTACGCCATGAGCAGAATTCCTAAACGTCTGCCGTGCACGGCCGCCGACAGAGTGTTTTGTGACATCGTAAAGCGAGACATCGCGGCATGCGGCACCGGCCAGGATCCTGACATTTCCTCCCCCCGCCTCCTGCCCCCTGGCCCCGGGTACAATTACTTAAACGTTAGAACTTGCTAATAAAAGCAGTTTAGAGTTATGGTCAGGAATGGAGCTACATGGCCGGATTAGACTCTTGGGAGCCCCGTGCCAAATGTAAATGGGAGCCCTGTCCTCCCTGACTCCCCAGTCCTACCCCTACTCTACCCCTCACGACTTCCCCTTTAAAGCAAGGTTTGCTGCCGGGGCGTTTTCCCCGTAATTCTCAAGTGCCTCTTGAATTGCTTTGACTGTCAGACATTTAAAACATAATAGAATATTTAGAAATAATGCAAACTAAAATGTATATGGAACGCTAAGCGTTTAGAAATATGCAACTGGTACTGACGTATACCGTATCGTATATCCGTAATTCGGTTCCGTATATAAATGCAATTGAAGACCGTCATTTATTTCTCGGTAGTTTGGGGGAGGGGGGGGGGGTTACGGCGTAAGATGGGGGGTTGTGCCATGGCACGGTTGGCACCATGGTTAATCCCGCCGTGTGGAGTTAGTAGGTTTCTACGTTTACTTACTGAAGGCCGGAAGGGAAAACGTCGGCGGGAGGTCGGGCGGGAAATGTCCTATACGCCGGCGGAAACGGCAGGAGACAGCGGTGCGTCTCCATCAACTGTTGTTGCTGAAAGTCGATAGACACCGAACGAATCTTGATGTCCGTTTTATTCACACAGAGAAGTTACGCGTGGCATGGCGAACCGAAGATCTCGCCGTAATCACTTCACACGATATAGATCTTGTACTGTTTATTGTGCCGCACTTGTAATGTGAAACGTTGGGTGCAGCAGTAACACTCTTGGCGTCATTGTGAACGTGACAGCGTGTGCAGGGTCGTTCAAGATGACGTCAAGTAAACAACTAAATGAGTAAGTAAGTAAGTAAGTAAGTAACTGTCCTGGAGGCGCTGGGGTAACGTTTCATTAGTTCCGCAGAACAGCACGGTCTTCACGAGTGCACAGAACTGAGTTAATGTCAGCGATGGGTCACGCACGGTCGGCGACAGTGAGTTCCACACGGTCGGACCACAGACAGATCAACTAGTTCAGAAGGCCATGCTCTGTGTATGGCACATCACTGATGCTGCTGATGATGAAAGAGTAGAAATAGCCTCATTTTAAATAACTTTTGCCGTGCAATAAAAGCCTGCAGCCCGACTGGAGAGCAACTGAGTGAGGTAAAGTACATGCACGCACCTATGAGTACGGTGAAGTTCTCTCTGGCCATGATGCAGCGGCGATCAACGATCAGCGACAGCAACGCGACCACGAACGCTGTCGACCAGTTCGGAAGTGTTGCTGACATGGTTGCCGAGCAGTCGTGCACCTCGAGCGTCTGACGTGGATCAGTCAGCCCGCCGTTCGATGACGATGTGTGGTTGCGACGCTTCACGGAAGCGATAAACGGCAATATCTTTTCAGTATCTGGATGAGTAGCACACGTGTGCAATTCATTACAAAGACATGTGTAGTGCGCTCGGTACGGTCTGGCGTAGTGGTTAGCGCGTTGGCTTCGATCAACGAAGATAATCTACGTCGGGCCCGGTTAGTACTGAGATGGGTGACCGTGTCCGGGTTTAGTTCCTGGTGCCGGACATTTATTTCGGTATGTAACCAGCCACCCAAGGTCAACTCAGCAAACTTTGGGGACGGAAAATTCGAGGCAGAATTAGTTTGAGGTGAAAAAACGCAGAAGCTCGAACAGGTTTGTCTTTTAACACTCCCGGAGAATTGCTGAGCTGAGAATTATTTTCATTGATACTTATTTATCTGCTGTTATAGGGCCAAGAGAAACACTGTAAACACTACTACGTAGACGGACGGACGGACGGAAGAAGACGCTTAATGCCCCCTCTCTATTAGGCTGGACTTGATAAATAAATAGTTTAAATATAAGATTATTTTAAAAGTTAACGACAAAGTTTGATGACTTACAGATATGTAGAAATGCGGAAACAAAGTAGTTGTTAAATTAAATCCATCAAATTTCGCTACAGTCGGCAACTTCATCACGTACCTGTCTTGCTACTGCGCCGTTCGTCAACTAAACGCCGTCCCCGCCGTTATGGAAGCAGAAGCGGCTGTCGGCGCAGTGCTCCAAGTCCACTGTAGGCTATATGGACGTAGGTGTAGATAGCGGCGGCGGGAAGGTATTCTGTCGGCCGGTCGGACAGCCGACGGCTGGCGGATATAGCAGCCATTATGACGGCCGCCACAAATCCGTCGTCGTCGATTGACGCACGCGTGCTCTTGCGTCACGTGTTACCACAGCAACAACGCAACAGTGCTGCTGCTGCTGCTGCTGCTGACGCGGCGACAGCGCATCATTATCATAGGTGAACTGCCGCTTGCCGGCTCGAATCTACCGCGTCGGGCCGGTATGTTACAGAAATGTAGTGCTCGCCGACACATCGCCGCTCCGAACGCGGGCGCTGAAAATGCAGGACATGAAAATGACGGGCGTGAAAATGACGGACCACGTGTCTGGCAAGAGAATGCAGGACGTGAAAATGCCAGACCGATTTGCTAGACACGTAACTTTATGACATGACAATGATAAACCTAGTCTTGCGACATGAAAATTGAGGACACGAAAACTAATCTAACATTTTAGTGCCGTATTATTATTATTTTTATACTCCAGGAAGTAGAGATCCCGGCGGTTAAATGCAAAGTTAAAAACCAATCAGTGAAGTTGTTACATGTCCGGGTCGTCAGAGATTATTATTATTATCATTATTATATGCATATGGTAACGCTCCATAAGTCGTTAGAAAAAAACGAATCGTGAAAACGGATAAAAAAACTACGACGTCGTCAATTGAGTGTTGTGATGATGATGATGATAATGATATAGTGAGCATATAGTGAACGGAAACATGGTCAATAAGCCTATGATCTCTTAGAGGAAAACCTGCGGGCATCTTGGACAACTTTATATCTGTAGGCGTCAGAAACTTTTGTACCTACTACTAGCAGCATTGAGACAGTTAAACATCGTAAAGAGTACTTTGGTTTCGACCTGCCCAGTGTTCTGTGGGCCAAACGCATGCATAAGTTTGAGTTAAAGTTTGCTTTATACTTGTCTAGTGCATGAAATAGTGGGTCTGCCCCTCCACGTATATAGATGGTCGTATGTATATATATATTATTTGTGTGTATACTTGTATGTGTTAGTGTATGTGTACGTCTATATATGTTCTGTGTATTATTGTTACCAATGTTTGGTGAAATAAAATGAATATAACGTACCAGTGTTACTGTGTGCGGTATACATGTAATGTTACTTGTACCGTGTACGTGATGTACATGTACGGCATGTCATGCAGCAAATACGAACAGGCGCATTGTTTGACCTATTCGGGAGTGAGAAGTAAAGAGACGGTCATGTCGATCAGCGAACGGAGAACAGTTGTTGTTCACAGAATTCAGCAACTGTATGTGACGGAGGTTTAAGTGTGCAGTTGAATGCAGGTCCCTTATTTCACCCTGCAACGAGTGCTGAACGCCACAAGCTGCCCGAGTGGTCAGCGGTGCAAACAAGTTCGACCATGGCCTGTCGCAGCTCCTGCACACCGAGCTGCTCGATGTACCTGAGCGGGTCGCATCTGCTGTTGGCCGAAATATATGTAGACAACATTCGAAAACGTTTATCTTTGCTTCGTACAAGCGCATAGAGGTTTCAGGTTTATGCGCTATATAAATTGACATTCACGCCTCGACATGTATGTATTTCAATCATGTCCTGCGGCAGCAGTGAAAAACCCATAACGACATCTCTCTCTGTCGACCGAAATACGGCTTTACACTACCTGCATCCGTGCATCGTGCCAATACTTATACATGAAGCAGATGCATGGACTATGACGGGTGAAAAATTGGCGAAATTGAGAGCTTTCTACAGGCGGAATCAACACCGAATTCTTGGAATAAAGTGGAATGATTTCATCAGTAATATTGTGTGATTCATCACACACATCGGGCACCTGCAAACCACGGGACTCGAACATGTCAGAATGACTGCGTAAAGAAGGCGCCTTCGTCTATTCGGTCACGTTGCGCGCCTCTGTCACAGCGTCGGGTACTCTGTCTGTATCATGTGCCACCATTGCTGGCATTCCACCGGACCTCGCATGATGCCTTTGATACCCCGAGAGCTATTCTAGTATTTTTTTGATAAGGATATTGGTACTAGTTTGAAAATAACGGTCAAATTCTGATGCAATTTTACGCGGTAATGTATCTGAGCTGGGTCTATAAATCGCATATTGGACCTTGACCTTTGACCTTAAGAGCCGCAATTGATGGCAGCTCACAGGATTTGTGCTGTTCCAGTACACTGTGTAATTAGCAATGATTTGTGACACTGTGTAGATAGTTGACACGCAGTGTCATAATAGACGTCGCAGTGTAGTGCTGTAACATCCCAACTGCGACGTGTGAGGTCCTATCGAATCCCACCGTGGGAAATGGTGTGTTAATCGTCAACTGAAAGCCACTGGTATATGGCTGCGAAGTGCAGACCATTACCGCACCATTGAGGCCGAGTCTAAGACATCGGTGTTAGTGAAACACTAACTTTTGACCTGACGGCGGAAGAGAATTATTTTCAGAGCCGCAAGGCACGTCTGTGGTCATAAAGGGAACGTGACGAAAGCTGTGGTAAACCTCGTCGCCTGTCAGAGGTTCAGTTGCTGACACTGCCAGGGCGGCGAAGTGACGTGCTGGAGCTGTCGTCACGACACGTCGTGTACATTAGTACTCTGATAACACCGACACGACTAATGACTTCCGCTTTGACAGCGCCGCTTCGACATCGGGCCTGGGGCAGTCTCCTCGAACAGTTTCCCCGCGTACCACTACTTTTACATTTATTCGTCCAAAAACGACAGAATGATAAAAACAAGGAAAATACAGCAAAATCTACTATGTCAGATATTCAGCATCAAACTGCTCATACTGCTCACTGACAGCCGCATGTCGTGGCGTAGGCAAGTCATCCGCAGAATAACAATCACCGCAATACAACCAGAACAATCCCAAGAGCAGTCCATTAGTAGAATATAGTAAATGAAAATAAAATTTAATTTTATACAACGGTTAGATAACTTGCTAACTCCATAGACTGACCACGACCGTAAACCTAACTCTAAATTGACGTTCTTAGCGAGTTAAACTGTTATTCGTAGCCAGGAGATATGTCCCGGGGGGCATAGCCGCAGAGGGTGCAGGGGTGCAGATGCACCCCAAGGACTAGAATACCAAGCAACTTTGCTAAGTTTGCAGGTTTTAGATCTCGCAGTTACACCATTATGAGTTCAAAATGTGCCATTTTTTACGAAAAAAATCATTTTTTTTCTAAAAAAGGCAACTTGTCCACTTCGCAGAAAATTTTTGAGTTTTTTTTGCAGACTTCCTGAACCAAAAATAAAACTAAACCTATAGTGCACCCCGCAGCGAATATCCTGGTTACGCCTATGCCGGGGGAGGGGACGCTTAGAGGCAATATCTGGCTCCCCCAGCGACTTGCCATTAGTTCAAAGCGAATAATACTCCAAGCGAGTCGGTAAATAAGCACGTTTGTACAGACCACACCTTGAATGACCTTGAATGACCTCGAATCACCTTGAACGGCATAATAGCCCTTATTTTGTGTTTTTCACCGAATTCGATAGCTTTGCAGGCCGATTGTCACAGTGTTTGAAGATAGATTTATAATGTCCGCAAAATATCGCATCCCAGTCCCATTCTTCGACTTTTGGTCAAAACTGACGCACCCTGCAGCGCGGTCTCTCTGCGATTGCTGAGCATCTTGTAACAGAAACGCCACAACAGCGCCGACCAGTGTTAATGAGAATATTAAATGTTAAACGACAACTTCAACCACATTTGTATGATTGATCCATTTTAGCGTCGACAAAAATCAGTTACAGAGATTTCACTAAACTGGTCAGTATTTTTGGGGGATATATCGATTTTCTGTCAACATTTTCCGAGTTATGTTCGCGCACAGACAGGCCGACCATGCAACAGCGTTAAAGTAGTTCGTATTATGTATTCATCTGTATAATCTTCTCGTATATTCTGTTTTGTTTCAGCGCTTTTCTTCTGATGCAGACACTGAGACAGACAGTGCCTACAGCCGCACTCACTGTATCAGACCCTTGAGACCAATCAGACCTTACACCATAGCTGCGACGCAGCTGATGGAACGCTCTTTCACCGAGTCTTCTCCGACCGCTGACACATTTTGTGCGTTCTGATAAAGTTGATTCACAATTTCACACCACCATCTCAGACCCAGGCGCCACGATTACCGCCTTATTAATAGAATTGTTAAAAAATATACGATGGCAAATTCATTGTGCGTATGCCCTAAACACTTCTTATTGATTCGACCGGGTTGTGTCACCTAGTTATCAGACAATGTAAACAGTATTATAGCAACTTAGCAAGTGACCAGATCTTCATTTTTAGCCGCGCGTCAGCTATGCTGTGCGAAACAGGTATCGTTTGTGTGTGTTTGTTTGTCTGTGTGTCTGGCTGTCTGTGGGTCTCTTTGTCTGTGTGTCTGTCGGCGCAAGACCTGAAAAAAACTACTGATCAGAATGATATAACCCGGTAGCAAACATCATGTGTTATGGTGATTGGTGAACCGTGAAACTGATTAAATTCTGGTGACATTCGACCTCTAGAGCTGTTTAGTGTTTTCTGATAGTGGAGGCATTTCCCCGGCGATAACGTCTGTGCGAGATATCGACTCGCCACGTAGCAAACACTGTGATGACGAGTCCATATCTCGGAAGGTGTCGGGTCGCAGCAAACGCCGTGAGAGCTAACATTGATTGCAGTTCGCAGATGTAAAAGTAAAGTAAAGAAGGCGAATTTATATAGCGCTTTATTATAAGCTCCTGATCTCTAAAGCGCTCAGATATGGCCCGCGTGTAACAAGGGTATCATACAGTTTTACCTGCCACCCACACACGAACCATACCTGCCTTTGCTCCCCAGCCGCAAGGCATCGCCGCCCTTTGGCTGGTACTCATTGCGCCTACCCACGAAGGGATGGCCAGGCTGAGTTGACCTGGGTGGCTGGTCACAAACCGAGAAAAATGTCCCTAACCGGGAATTGAACCCGGATACGGTCACCCACCTCAGTACTAACCGGGCCCGACGTTGATTAACTTTGTTGATCGAAGCCAACGCGCTAACCACTACGCCAGATGTGTGGCTAACTAGCTTTGCGTTCTCGTTTCTATCGCATTCTGGCGAACGAAAATCGATTAAGGGCAGTTGCAGTTAATTTCAGGCCGGGAAAAATCGTACTGAGACGTTTTCTAAGTATGTTTATTAAAACAACTGACAGAACGCAATTGCACAATACTGAAACATTAACATGTAGTCCATTGCATAAATAAAATATAAAATATACGAGAATACTGTATCAATACATTTCACGAAATAGAGAACGGATAATAAAGTTACAGTCAGTAAAATGAGTTCCTCGATCAGGCAGAAGTCTATCGTGTGCTCCAGATCGAAGTGAATAGTTCTCTGAATCAGCTGAGACAGGGTTAGGGTTATACAGTATGCTATAAAACAGGTTCTGATCTGCCTGGGTACAGAGGTCGTTAAAAGTGGGTGAATCATTTGTGTAGAAACCAGCACGGGTGCAACGCCGTAGAAACCTTCAGTTATTTGTAGATCTTTGACACCTGCAAAGCCCCACCGTGCAGGAGCAGCATATAATAATAGTGCAAGTATCACAGAACGGAAAACAGATGGTATGCCTTAGTCACAAACACTGTGCGCTCGCAAAATTTTAAGTGCATACAAGGTCTGAGCATTAGATGTAACTACGTTATGAACAGGTAGAGTTAATAATGACCTCGATTCCATTAGACCACGCACTCAGCGATCAGGTGCGCCTGAGGCGTGCCGCCGAGAACGCTCAATCACATCTGCCGAAGTACAAATTCGCTCATCAGTCATTGCCATGCAATCTGCCGTGCCATGCCGTCGACTGTGCTACAAGACGCAAGCGAGACTGGTGCCGACAGCATGGCTTGAGATCGGACACTCTGACACTCCGTAACGAGCAGAATTGACCGTCACTGGCGCATCAACTCAACAGTTCAGCAGTCTCGGGAATGATGTTTTGTACAAATACAGAATTAAGTATCAATTGATATCTTATTGTTTTGGTTTGTATTCAAGGAGTTGGACGCTTTAGGTAAGTAAGTAAGTAAATAAGTGGATAAATAGCGACAAAATCACAAATAAACGCCACAACGTCCCCATTTAAGAGAAAAACGATCACAAGTCCGCCGCTATGATCGTTTTTCTCTTAAATGGTGACGTTGTGGCGTTTTTTTGTGATTTTGTCGCTATTTATCCACTTATTTACTTACTTACTTACCTAAAGCGTCCAACTCCTTGAATATAAACCAAAACAATAAGATATTTCGGGTACCGACTGTGTGGTGTTAGGATATCATAATTTGAACTCTTGAATAAGAGGATTTGGTTTTTAGTCGGGGAAGGGGATAAGAACAACGCTGACTCTAGAGGGTACGGACTGATCTCACGGATTCTATGCAAATTATTTTGCTCATCCGGTTTCGTTTTAGTTTTTGTCACCATAACTTTTATCTCAGCTGGCTGAGCTTATAGTATTGCTCGTCAAAAGCTATCTCTGTGTGTGTGTGTGTGTGTGTGTGTTAACCTGGTTGGCACAAATCATAACCGCTACATCGTAGAGACTGTTAATCCTCCATACACAGACCTCACAAACCAACAACCAGACCAGTCTCATCTAGTTTACTGGCTTTATACCGGGTGAGTCAAAAAGTTATCCCTTAAACTTTTCGCAATATTTTTTATTTAGGCTAAGTAATATTTCCGTGAAATTTTCCCGATTTGTTGTCAGTTTATATATCCACAGTGGCATCCTATCTCGTACCGTTTCGAAGTTATCGCAGATTATTCTTCAAATTTTGGACATTTTGCGCTTCTGAGCCACCCTACGAGGGCTTAGGAGTAGCGTACGATGTTCATGTTAGGTTCATTGGAAAGCGCGTAGGGAACTTCCTATTAGCGTTAATTGAACTACATTCGCTAGGCGTTACGAGCGAATATCGGTTCAAAATCGGCGATTTCGCTCCTACGGGGGCCGGTTGACCCAAATCTTCAGGTAGAAGGGGTGGCTCCACCAACCATTCTTCTCCTCAGAAAACAAGGCTAAATAATCTTTCCTATGGTATAAGAATCTGGACAGATCTTCCTTCCGTGTTGTCACAATACACGCGTTTGACAGACGGACAGACGGACCAACACCTTACTCATTCCATGCAGCGCGAAGAAAATTTAATGGGCCTTACTAATACAAGATGCTCAGCTATCGCAGAGACCGCGATACACGGTGCGTTATAGTTTTGGCCAAAAGTGGAAGACTGGAACTGGGAGACAATATTTTACGGACATTATAGGTCTATCTTCAACCACTGTGATATAATCGGCCTGAAAACCTATCGAATTTGGTGGGGGGAAAAACGCCAAATAAGGGCTATTACGGCGTTCAAGGTCAGTCAAGATCATCGAGGTCGGTAGCAATCGAAAGCCCTTATTCGACTTCCTATTAGTGATTAATAGTAACTGACGTCCTATCTCGTACCGTTTCAGAGTTGTCGCAGCTTATTGATCAAATTTCGGATACTTTGCGTTTTTGAGCCCCCCCCCTTGGGGGCTTAGGGACAACGTACGATATTCATCTTGGGCTCATTGGAAAGCGCGTAGTGGACTTCCTATTAGTGTTTATTGAACTTTATTCGCTAGGCGTTACGGCTCAGTCGCTACAAGCGAAAAGTGATCGAAAATCGGCGATTTTGCTTTAACGCGGTCAGTTTGATCCAAAATTTCAGGTAGAAGGGGTCACCCTCACCAATCATTTTTGCACAGATAGTTAGGCCAATGAATGCCTTACAACTTTGCCGCTGACAGTTTTCACACAAAGAAACTTTGTAGCTGACTTTCATCGAGCGAAGTACGATTTTAGACAAAAATCGGCCGCTTTGCGTTTTTGAGCCCCCCCCCCCTTTGGGGGCGTAAGGCAAAGGAAGATGATCATCTTAGGCTCACTGAGATGGGGGAATGGACTTTCTATTAGTGTTAATTGAACTTTTTCGCTAGGTGTTACGGCTGAGGCGCTATGAGCGAATATCGGTTCAAAATCGGCGATTTCGCTCCAACGGGGGCCGATTGACCCAAAATTTCAGGTATAGAAGGGGTCGCCTACCACCAACTACTCTTCTTCTCAGAAAACTAGGCTAAATGCTCTTTCGTATGGTATAATAATCTGGATAGATCTTTCTTCCGTTTTGTCACAATGCAAGCGTTGGACAGACGGACGGACGGACGGACGGACAGACAGACGGACAGACCGACGGAGAGACAGAATTCTTATCTCTAGACCGCGTCTGCATTGCATGCCGCGCGGTAAAAGTGAGATTTCAGGTAAAAGGGGTCGCCTACCACCAACCAATCTTCTTCTCAGAACACTAGGCTAAATGATCTTTCGTATGGTATAAAAATCTGGACAGATCTTTCTTTCGTTTTGTCGCAATGCACGCGTTGGACAGACGGACGGACAGACAGACAGACGGACAGACAGAATTCTCATCACTAGACCGCGTCTGCATCGCATGCCGCGCGGTAAAAAGTAAGACAACTCATACAAATATTGAGATAATGGACCAAAAGTGGTGTACACATAGGAATATGGTTGGGCAACAACCAAGTAAATTTCCAATTACACGGGTTCATCAAGAGTGAAAATATTGCAAAAACTTTGAGGGAGGCTATACTTTTTTCGACTCACACCGCAGGTCATCAAAAATGAAACAAGATGCTCAGCTATCGCAGAGAGACCGCGCTGCAGGGTGCGTTATAGTTTTCCCCAAAAGTAGAAGACTGGAACTGGGAGACAATATTTTACGGACAGTATAGGTCTATCTTTAACCACTGTGATATAATCGGCCGGAAAATCTGTCGAATTCCGTGAAAAACGCAAAATAAGGGCCATTACGGCGTTCAAGGTCATTCAAGGTCATC
>Ga0049105_1000185_pt1 | contig 17065 bp, 9 predicted proteins | sample WorMetvaBAHAMAS1_FD_61260 | JGI IMG/M metagenome (GOLD analysis project Ga0049105, IMG submission 61260) | Worm MetaG Olavius vacuus BAHAMAS.1 | ecosystem: Host-associated > Annelida > Digestive system > Unclassified | place: Germany: Marburg | collected 2013-04-09
GCATACAGGCTTTCGATTGGTACCGACCTCGATGACCTTGAATGACCTTGAACGCCGTAATAGCCCTTATTTTGCGTTTTTTACGGAATTCGACAGATTTTCAGGCCGATTATATGACAGGGGTTGAAGATAGACCTATAATGTCCGTAAATCATTGTCTCCCAGTTCTAGTGTTCTACTTTTGGCGAAAACTATAACGCAGCCTGCAGCGCGGTCTCTCTGCGATAGCTGAGCATCTTGTTATTACTATTAAGCATTATATTTGGTCACCTGAAATTGGTTGGGTAACAGTAGTCATTAACCGACTTCCTCTTAGCGAGTCTCGCGTAATACACTTAATTTACTATCAGGCAACTGCCAACCCGTGTGTTGATCATGCCAACTTACACTGCGTGTGAAGCACATAATGAGTTAATTGTTCTAATCTCGAGAAGATTGGAAATGATGGCTTTACTGCTTCTACTTTGAAAGACGTTTTGGAAAATGTTGACAATCGCATCATTGATTTTATTAAAGAAATGCGTTTTACAATCAACTTTACTATAATTCATGTTTTCGTATAGCCAGTAGTTTCAATTTTACATTTGCATTTTGTATATTGTTTCTGATCATTAGCATGGGGTCAGCTTATAACATATGTATGGCACTAATGATTTTCCATTAGGCAGTGCTGCGGAATATTTGAAATACAAGTACTTCAGATACACATTTTTGAATACTTAAATGTATGTCTGTTTAGTATTTGAAATTCATTTCTACATGTGCATTTTGAGCACATCATATCTTGCCAAACACAGTAGCTTATTGCAAGATTATAATTTGTAATGAAGTGATATAAAAAATAATTAACTGAAGCCACTGAAATGATGAAGCATGCAAAAATTAAGACGTATTTTGACGTCAGTTTACCGTGTAACGTAATAACAGGCAGTTTGCCTTGATGTAGTGGACGTACGTGTTATAAACTTTGGGCTCAGTTTTTTGGGAGTATTTGCGTGGTCTGTAAGATTGTATTTTAAAATAAAATACAAATACTTTGCTGGATTTGTATTTGAAATATATTTCCTAACATGTATTTCAAATTTCAAATACATTTATGCAACTATTTTGTATTTAAATACTTTGAAACGTATTGTACCTAGCACTGCCATTAAGCAACTAGTCGCTGACCCGCCTGTGAAAGAGTAAATAGCTGAATATGTATGCTGTTGTCAGTGAAGGGAGAAACCAAGGTTAAGTCATAAATTTGTGCTAATGTGGATCTCACATTCTGTCAATTTTTGCTTTTCGTATTGGATGTGCTACAAAACGTAATGTAAAGTTTTGACGTATATGATGATTTTGTACATTTTTTAAACCAAAATACCTGCTAACTATCATACTTATATTGTAAAAAGACTATAAGTCCATGCAGAAGCGTAGCATCTGTTGATTACAGTATGGCAGCATTCTTGTGTTACAAATTTAACGTACAAATACTTTAATGTTTTATTCTTCTAATTTGTCATCATCGTGTGCAGTTGTCTAGTCACCGGCACATATATATTGTTACTAATGTGACCCTATGAATGCAGTCACTGCAGTTAGCTATTACGGGCTTGCGTTGGATGTCATAGCCTTAGTCAGGCTGACTAACTAATTTATTTATTTATCTATGATGACATCGTGAACGAAGTACAAGTAAATGCAAAAAAAAACTAATTTATTTATTTATCTATGATGACATCGTGAACGAAGTACAAGTGAATGAAAGAAAAAATAAAGAAAAAACACTTTACATAGACACTGAATACTACTTATTTGTTTGTAGACAGTACAGTATTCATGCTGCGGAAAGTATCACGTTGGTTCATTGAAAGTACTTTTAAGGTGCACTTGACACTTTTTCACTGCATGTCCATAACTATTTTTATGGAATGTGCAATCGATGTTCAGCTGTTAGTTCCAGTGTCATTGGTTATCACTGTCAGTGTCGTTTGTCATCGGCGCAGACAAAAAGGACCGTAGCATTGTTGCGTTGTATTTGTACATTTTGCATGTTTTTTCGTAACTAGGGCCAGTTTACGTTATGGTTAGTTTTTACCTGTATATTTTGTCCGGTTGTGTACGAGTTCGGTTGTTAGTGCAAGTGCAATCAGTTTTCGCCTCTGAAATGATCTGTTGAGTGGGGCATTAGATACTCACTCAATTGAAAGCAGCTTGAATCAGCTCCCCCAAGTCGTTCAGTTGTCTAGAAGTTGTGTCCAGCAATAGGCGACGCCTGTCAGCATTGGATTGAACACATATCCTGTTTCGCTGGTGATTGCTGGTCGTAGCAGACTGATCCAGTAATGTGTGTTTGCTGATGTGTGTGTACGTAAGTGTTGTTGAAGTAGGATGTGTAACATGTCTGAACACTAATTTAACTATGCAGAATACTTTTAAATGTTTCATAGTAGATTATAGGTACATTGGGTGACTTTGGCTCTCACTAAAACTTGACCATTAAAATATAGTTTTAGACCGAACTTCGGTGTAAAACCTAGTTTAATGCAAAAAGTAAAGTGAAACTAAAGTTTGGTCTTAAACTTGTTTACAGCTGAACTCTTCTGCTGTAACCGAGTTTAGGACCGAACTAAGACTGAACTTTGGTTTTAAAGTTTGGTTTTAAACCGAAGTTACTCTGAACAATCCAGTTTTAAACCGAACATGCACAATGCCTTTAAACAGGCAGTTTAAACTCTAGTCTTTAACTTTGGTTTAAAACTGAAATGACGTAGACCAAATGGACAAAGTGGCAGATGTTTATGTTAGTGGCCCCATTGCCGCTGCAGCAGATGTTTTACCACATCGCGGAACATCGCAGTGCATGACCATTATTGCTCATAATTGTGCATTTTCGACTTTAACAAAATGCAAAGTTTCCTCTGTCATTTTATTACCATGGATACGATCTGATCGGCGTAAAACCTAGTTTTAAACTAGGTTTAAACCAAAGTTAATCCGAGCAGTGGTAAAAAAACTGTGGACTTTTTCGTGTCTGAATTAAGCATAGATTTAAAACTATAATTTATAAAGTTTTGGCGAAATGTAGTCGCCCATTAGTCGCCGTGTACTTTGTGAATGCAGATATGCAGTAGTGTCTACATTTGTCATCATGTATTGCAGTGGTAACATTTGCCACTGTGGTTCAGTGTTTTGTGTAGCAAAACTGCAAAACATCGTCGAGTGGTGCTTCTCTACTGTCTTGATATTTTCTTTTTGTAGTTTATAGCGCTGAATAGCCTATTATGTGCTGATGTGCCGTTAAGAAACTACTCACTCACTCACTATAGCGCTGTCTGTCCATCTCTGTCTGCTATAGCTGTGGGACAGATAATAACAGCAGGATGGGAGGAATATAGGCTATTTGTTGCTCACAATTCATAGGAGAGTGTTACAAGGCTGCCAAGACCCCCTAGTCGGCTGGGGAGAGGGTGGAATTTGGGCAGTTGATTCTCGGACCCACAGAGAGCTTATAGCGCTCCCCCAGATCCCCTAGCTGGATTTAAGGGGCCTAGTTCTAAGGGGAGGGGAGAGGATAGAAGGGGAGGGATCGGCCCCCGGAATGGAATCCAGCACTGATAACATGCATGCATTTCGGCACACTGACACGGTCTAGATAGACTAAACTCTCTCAGTGACTGCTGCATCACTGTTTAAGCAATATTGCAGACATTCTACTGTGGAAATCTAATGGCTGTTTGTTTGCATTGTGATATGAATACATAAAAAGGTTGAGGCCATAAGACAACTGTTGATACCAATTCTTCCATCTAGATGCCACTCTGCAGATACAGAGTGAGCCAAAAAACTGGACAATTTAAATATTGTAAATTATGTATACACCTACACAGAAAGGCATTAAAAATATTGAAATGTTTATATCTTTATCTGGAGTAAGACTGCTATTTTGAATATTATCATGTTTAAATATTCTTTGCACAAGTTCAGAGAAACCATGCTACACTGAAAATACTAATTAATTTATGCAGGACATTCAATTACATGTATCGTACACAGTTCCCTCATAATTAACAATCAACACTGACTGTTAACATCGGTAAGTCGAGACAAATTCAGCATGTCTCAATTGTGTGCCATGATCACCATAGCCAGCCTCTTAGCAGTCGGGCTGGTGCCCCGTTTTATAATAATAATAATAATAATAATAATAATAACAGCATTTGTATAGCGCCATAAAGTCCGAAGATACAGAGGCGCTGGAAAGATACAGAGACGCATCCAGACATTTGACCCAGCAGTGTAAAAACACACTTCAGCTGACTAATGTCTGGGACATTTTGACAGTAAATGTTTGCTAATCAATCAATCAATCAATCGTGGATTTATATAGCGCATAAATGCAAAGCCTCTAATGCGCTGACTATAACTGTATGTCTGCAGAGGTGGGTAGACTACACTCACTACAGTGGTCACACTGGCCAGTTGTTCCCAAAGGCAAGGGTGTTGAAGTGCCACCATGCAAGCTGCTGCACGCTCAATATATGTCATCTGTATGTCCACGTAAGACTGTTGTCTTTAGCTGGTACGATGTTCTGTATGTGCAAAAGAGCATTTCTAACATTTACAACGTGAACAACTGGTTTGTTGACTTCATTTCTTCCATGCCAAGCAATCACTAAACGCAGCTTTGACTGAAGTACAGCAAGTCTAACAGTCACTGCTACGATATAACAATGAGGATGTGCAGTCAATCACCGGGCAGCAAAGCAACGCTTTATAACAGCATAAGCAGGTGCTTGATAGTGAATGCCACATTTCATAAATGAATTTTGCAAAAAAAATATGCAAACACCACACACCACACACCTATGCAACGCAACTTGCTGTGATAACTGAAAAATGCCAAAACAAAGAGCACATATTATTCACAAAATTATTAACACTGTTATTACATTAATATCACGAAGGGGCTTTCTGAACACTGTTCATTCCTTCATTCAGCGGCTATATTAAGGTTACCATCCGTAAGGAAAAATAGGTGGTTTTCCAGAACACCAAGACTGTCACCGAAACAATGGAGTAATTAATAAAGTCGTTAAATTATGACTTGTGAACTATGTCATGGCTGTGATTAAATCATTTTATTTTGCACAGTTGTTTCAATAGACTGTTTGCACACAGTGAAATGGACCAATTGGAAAGCATCCCGATTTTTGGTTGAAAATTTATGGTCATCTTAGCCTATGTAAAGTAGTACATGGGAACAATTATGACTGGATGCTTTTCGTTGTACCACGACATTAACGTCACTGACATAGCAACGAGAAGGCGGTGATCAGCTGGCACTGGCATTGGCGACAGTTCTGTAGAAGATGTTTAGACGGCGCTGAGTGACAGGTTCAAATTCTCCGCTGTAGCACTCGAGCCAGTTGATACACGTGTCTATGTGGCATGCCGCCAGCACTCTGACACACGCTAGTAGTGAACGTAGGGCAGATAGCTGGACGGCAATGTCGACTGCAACACACCAGCACCCGATTCATAGTTTGTTGATTAAAACAACAATACGTGGTAATGACTGAAATTAGCAGAACGCTAGACAGCAGACAACAAAGAAAAAGATGTCTTTTAAATGCTGAGCACTAGCAAGTTCGAGGGCTTCGACCACAAGGGCAGTACTGGGCCGGCAGAACACCTCCGAACAACCCCCCGCCCAATATGGCCGCCGCTAATTTCGTGTAATAACTAACGGAGAGGGGTGCGCGCTTAATGGAACAGCCGTTGCCGCAGTGTTGATCGACCAATAGCGTTCTACGTGCTTTCTTTCCGCAAGTTGCGATTGGTTGTAGACTGTTGCTAAAAATAGACCGGAACTTGTCGCCATCTTGGCTGGGGGGCTTATCCCTGGCTACATGATAAGATACGACGTGAATAGGAGGTACGGTATCTGGATAGAATATTAATACAGATCTGTGGCTTCGACGCTATAATACAGGACTTGCTACCATATACAAATAAGTAATTAAGTAAGTAAATCAATTTATACACGACACACTAAAAGCAAAAGTCACCAATGCGCCGCAGTCTCGCTATACAGGAATGTCTTCAGTAGACGTTTAAATTTCAATGTCGGGCTGACACAATGACGTGGGCAGACTGTTCCATATTCTCGGTCCCGGAACTGGGAAACTCCTGTCTCCGAGGCAAGTGTGTGTTCGTGGGACAGCGAGGGCGTTGGTGTTTGCAAAGCGAAGCTGGCGGCGACTGAACTGAGCAATTGGCTGGCAGTGGTCCACTGGGTATGACGGGGCTTGGTGTGGTGTGGCTCATCTGGCTGTCTGTAATGCTCAATACTTCTGAAAGCCTTCACCTAGTTCATTTGTTGGCAAGACCTTCAGAATGTCTAGGTCAAGTTCGTTCAAAGTCGTCAGGTCAAGGTCAACGTCACAGGAACAATAAAGTGTGCGTCTGTATCCCGTCCGCGGGTGGTCTGCCTGCGATTAAACGCAGTATTATTCTTGAGCATCGGAGGAGTTTCACTCATGCTCTTGGTCTAGCAGGTAAGGTGACCTGCTAATATGTGACAGCTGTTCACAGACGACTGGAAAAACATTGACAATGCACCGAAACAAATTGTAAAAGAACTGCAGGTGAATTCAACGATGGTAAAGACCAGAGCTGTTTACCAGCTGCGAGACAACTGACCAGCCCGGTTTAAAACACAGAAATTAATAGCGCAAAATCACATATTAACACAGACAGGATGTTTGACTGACAACAGCAACCCATGGTGTCAACATAACGGAAACGGTTACCATTCTTGTTGTTGAGGAAGGCGGCCAACTGCATGAGTAACATGTCGGTGTTGTCGTCAACTGGCATTGGACAGTGACACAACATGGAACCTACAAACAAGTACACAGTGTATTGTATATCAATCAGAATCACATTTTTCACAAGTTATCCCCATTATCTGTATACAGTTAACACAAATTACTCGACTGCAATGCTCAACAATCATCACATGAGTCGGAAATTATACGCATAACAACTAACCAATAAATCATGCTGTTGAACAGTATTTCTGTGCTATATGCAGCATATGTGATCTGTCACCTGCAGTCTGTACCACAGGCCACTATGCGTCTCATTTCTGGTGTCCAGTAGTGCTTGCATATTGTGCTGGTGACATATCACACTCGCTGCCTGTTGTTCAACTATTAGAAAACTGCTACGATGACGTTCAGCTGCACCATGGCACATGTCATGCCTACTTCCGTGACGTTTTCTGAGGACAGAAGTCGTGAACAGTTCGTAAAAGAGCCGAAGATTTATTTGTTTGCGTATGCCTACTCGCAGGCAGCGTCTCTGTTAACATCTGTTTAAGGGGTGCCAATAAATGGACTTACTGACTGATTGACTGAATGATGTGTTACTGAAGTACTGACTTACACTCAATGTCAACAGTACCAGTGTTATTCTGTGGACGAGAAAGGCAAGTACTAACTGTGCCGAGAACAGAAGCTTTACAACAAACATTACATTCAAACAATCACATGCATGGTCCTAACAATGTCTCATTGCTCAGTCCTGAGCTAACAACAGAATGACTCACATATACCGTCTAGAAAATACCAGCATCATTAACAGTTAAAATTAATCCCAAAACGACAGCAATATTTACTCACAGAAATCAGCGAAGTTTTGACAACCGCTATTGTCTTCTTCAAACTTAATTTTAACTGTTAACGCTTCATTTCAACCACTCAGTTTACATTCGAGAACAGCATCATTAGTTAAAGCAGGTATACTGTGCGTGAGAGGTTAACCGAGGCCAACAGTCACAGTGAAGGCATAGATAACGAATGTTAAATACGAACCAATAATGCCAAGCATCACTTGCGCCACAGCAACGTCGCTGTCATTTGCCGACGGCTGTTTAGCTGATGACGACAGTCGTGCAATCATCGGCAGAAACAACTTGTCCAGCTGAAATTGAGTCCATTCCCACGGACTAAAGACCGTCAACAACTCCAGACCCAACTCTATGTTGTCCAAGACGCCTACAACTAAAATAGCATTCCCATATTCATTGTAGCTGTTCGGAACTAAACAACTCGAACAGTGAACTAATGTTTTCTGTTGTGGCAGAACACAAGAAACTGTCCGTTAACTTCAACAAACATCGCCAACATGCAGACTGTTTGGGGAGTATACAGAATTGTGATAACAAAGAGATTCACAGTAACAGCAGCAATTACTAAAATTACGACAAGTACAGGGTGGAGCAAAAGAGGTAGGCCTCATTCGTTTATCATTATTATTATTATTATTCGTTTAGTCCAAACCTAAAGGTTAAAATGGGAAACACTATCTCAAAGTCCGCAAGAGTATCAATACATGAAGGAAACATCAAATTATCAAAACATGATGTCATAACGTCTTGTTAATAACACTACAGTTGTCATCGCTTGTCCTGCTTTGTAATGTTAAATATTCTATGGCACTAACAGCACAAACCAGAGGAGTCAGCATTATCTGTGTTTTACATTAAGCAACTAAAATACTGCACTTAAAATCATGACTTTATTATCTGAAACAACTGAGCCTCAACACTACATCATCAGAATATATGCCACTGCTGCTCTGACAATGGACATACAGCTGTAAGTTGACAGGTATCCCATCGCTGGAAAAATGCATTTCACCTAAGTGTGACCTTGACTTTTGATCTCTGACCTTGAAAACCTTTGAGTAATGTCCACTTATATGACGAATACCTGTCGCAAGTTTTACTGAAATCCCTCCACTAAGTGCAGAGACATCACGGCACACGAAATACGTGTTGACGGACGGACAAGTTGAGATGACACACGTATGGACAGCTGGAAGGACCACTGGAATACATATGACTGGCGCCGCCTATTGTCGGCAGCGGACACACAAAAAATGTCTGATAAGAGATAATGGAACATACAAAATAGCCCGGTATGCTAGTGTGACACTGCAATCTAACAAAACCTACCTTATTTTTATCGACACGTTTTAGTACGAAGTGAAGAGAAAGCAATATGGGTTCTACGTTTTTGGCACACCGTGTAAACACTTTTCAGCATTTATTCATGACGGTACAGCACTGCCTGGTTTACTCACCTGGAGGCTGAGAGGTCTGCTGAGTTGAGTTGATGTGTACCTTGAGCGAGTGAACAAGTTGTTGAGCGAGATCGTCCGCTGACAGCTCAGGTGCTTGCCACCCACACAGCTTGTTCATGCACAACAGCATCTGACGACAACATCGTCACAATAATAATGATAATAATCTTCGTTTAATAATGGTTAAGACAAACCGCTCAATCTTACACTCGGTATACAACATACGACAGTCTGCCATTCAATGACACGACACACAGACTGTCAAGCAGGACAGCAACAACAACCAGGTTTAGCCCAAAGGGTATAGGCTACCAGAAACAGACAGTGCCAAGGTTTTGCCAATATCCGATCAGGTGGGCCTTTTATACTAAAGTTTGATTTAGAAACAGGTGTCTGCCACCCACATAGCTTGTTAATACACAACAGCATCTGACTGTAACACGACAACATGTCAGAGGTGGTTCCAGAATTATCGGAAAGAGAAGTCTGAGTCGAGGTGCAAAACAGATGCCATGGGGTGTGACTGGATGACAAGACTAACTACATTCTTAGCGCTCAATCACAGAGCATCAACTTGTGATGTTTAAGCTCCAAAACCCACCTTAGATCTGCTCATGCATAAAACATTACAAAGTAGTCTAAGCAGTTTAGATAACTGCACACATGCCTTCAAATGTAGGTTGATGACAACACTGAATTTTGATTATCATGAAACTGAACTGCTACGTTTCAACCAAGCTAGTGTAATATTTGAACGATATTCTTGAAATATCGACATCACTTCTAACAGTGGCACGCTGTCGTAATTGTTGACATCACCAGTAACGTCAGATGATGACACTTGGCAAGCTGATCACACACATGCCTGCGTCACCAAATGGCAGTGATGTCCTGCAAGCAGTCAGTAAAGGCCATAAATCTGAGGTCAAACTGGTAGTGTTAACAGTTACGATGTCACCAGCTCAACTCTTGGCTGTTCCACTCCACGTAACAACCTGGGGAAGTCGTTCACACATATCCTTGTGTCACCAAGACGTACCATTCAGTACCAGCCAAACGGTGGTGAATCTCTGCAAGTATGAAGCTAACCGTAGGTCAGGCATCACAGCCTTACTGACATACCTGCTCACAGGCTCAACAGCCTAACAGAAGAAGGTGAGCACCCCCCCCCCCTTATGCCCGGAAAGAGCACGGCATACTGTGTCTTTTACTAGTGAGCTTCACTTCTGGTCAACAACAGCTCTGCCATCTCCAGTCGCCTGGTGGTGCCGATGTTCTAACTGTCTACAGCTGGTAGTCGGACCTTCAACATTTCTGGATCTCGGATCTGGAATGGACTGCCCGAAGATGTTGTTTTGGCGCCAACATTTTCAAGTTTCCAGCGTCGACTTAAACCCTTCCTCTTCCAGCAGTCATATCCTGATATTATCATCTAACTGTACATTTGACACTACAGTGGTCCTTGTAGTGATGTTTATCACTTAGGCCACTCTAAAAATCACTGAACTGAACTGAACTGAACTTTACCTAGCAAAATGTAGTCTATTTAGCAGAGAACGTGTAACCTGGCTATGTCGTTTCTGCTTGGCTCTAGCTACAGGCAAGCCCTGAGTGCAGTAGAGGTACTCGGCAACAGAGAACGCTGGCTGCTTGCACATCTCTGTCAGTATACAAACAACAACAACGACGATGACGTGGCGATCATTCTGCGTCAAGATAACGGACTAGGGATGTGACAAAATTCGAATTCGACAATGTTCGAACTTCGAACGTTTTCAACAGATTCAAAATTCGCGGAATGTTTTAAGCGCCTTGTTGTCGAATGCAAATATGTGGAAAAATCCTTCTTCCATGACTAATTTCATACAGTATGCACAGACAGCCAAAGAGCGCAGACAAACTTTTTTCAAACTCAACCTATCACAAACTACAGTTACTGAATGTGCAACATAATTTTTGCTCAGTGATGTGTTACACTGTACTCAGCACTGATATGAACAGTGATTTTATTGACTTTAGGAAATAACATTGTTACATTATTTAACTGACCTAAACCATTTTTTGGCATTCGCATTCGACAAATTTTGAAAGTCAAAATTCACATCCGATGAATGCAACTTTTGACATCACTATAATTGACCAAACCAAAGCATTTCTGAAATCACTGAAGAAACTACTGCTGCTGCCGCATTCTACTACCAACACACCACCACCACTACCAGCAGACTTTGTACAATATTAAACCACTGACCTGACTTACTGAGCACCTGAGGCCAAGTGGCAGCGACTGACAGCAGCATAGAATGCAGTGCCGTACGCTGCTGCTTCAGAGAATCGAACACAAGGTTCCGCACTCGGTCGATGTTCCCTGCATAATAAGCAGTTATAATTGACTTGTGACAGTAACAACCACATACTCGTTGTAAAGAATTCTGCCAGAAAACTAAACTGAAATGACGATGTATGCAATGGGTAGATAGACAGAGCAAGGTTTAACGTCCCACCAAACACATTATCGGTCATATCGGGGACGGATTTTTACGAGTTAAATGACTCAACCAACAGTGTCAAAGCACTGAAAGAAGATAGGTCCTAAGGATTAGACTTAAATCCCATCAGGTCCACTCCACCACACTCACAATAATACAACAAATATGCAATATGAAACAAAAACACACAAAATACACACAGATAAACACAAATAAATCTACCCACGGTAAGATGGGCCCAGTGTGACAAAACCCAATCCAAAGAACTGTAAGAACTGCTCATCTAAGTGTGCTTATGACTGTGCACAGCTTCAGTACACAATACAACACAGAACAGTGACGACAATCTCCCCTCTTTCCTCCAGACAAACATCATAGCTCAGGTGTTGTCTATCAACTTGGACATTAGGGTTTCTAATGTCAATAACAGCCATCTATGTGATAAACAGCATTATTTCAGCAGCAAACCATCCAGCAAGTTTACATGCAGCTTGTAGTTGATCCAAATTTAGAATAGCAGAACTTAGTTGGGTCTGGTTGACTAGCAATTCAAAGGTGCATGAAATGAACAATGATACTGATCACAGATTAGAAATTTAGCCTCAACTTGGATTATCTTATTAATACATCAGCAATTGTTGAAGGTTTTGTCGTAAATTTAACAAATGCATAAAATAACTGAAGCAGAAACTGCACTGTGTAATGCTGGTCCAGAATCATCAATTGTGCCACTAAATGGATTAACAATACATCAGAATCATTACTATCAGCAAACAGTTATTTCAATGTGGCATAAATAAAGTTAATTACTGCTAGGTTCAGAAATTCTCTCTAAAGCGTTTTACTAAAAAAATACACATCCAAGAACCTAAATATCTGAGGCTTCTACTGTGTCTGACATTTAACAAAAAAACTAATATTTGAAACGAAAACTGCATCCACCATTCTGTTTTAAAGTGCAATTGCCTACCATCTATGTTTCCACAATTGCTCATATGTTTAGCAGGATTTAAAAACATTTAACTGCTTTAATAAACAACGCAAATTTGAGCACGTAATAAACAGATGTTGCTCCACATGGACAAAGAATCACACAAATCGTTCAGCAAAAGTTGTTGAAGATGTTCACCTTGATGTCGGCAGATCTCCGTAAACACTCGGCTGCAATAACACAAAAACAGTGGTACAGAATACACTGACAATGCATTGTGATAATGTCATAATAACACACGGCACAGTCTAATGCAGGAGTGGGCAACACAACATTCTTGAACATGTTTTGAGGACGGGACTTCCAATCTTCCAATGATTTTCAACTGTAAATCCAACATGCCATCATAAGATGTGTTCTTAGTGGCTTAGTTAGACTCTAACTAGAGTCCAGTTAGTTAATAGTACTGATAAATACGTAAATATCAGGATTTTTAAAACAGTAAGAATGTAAACTATTTCTAAACAACACAAAATGCCATTGAGAGACCATCTGCTGTACAATTCAAGCTGCCATTGTGGGTCGGTGCAAATGCGTCAAAGGACCATTGTGGCTTGCAGGCCATAGTGTGTACAACCGACGTAATGCATCAATATAGTATATGCTAACCTACATGGCAGCATACTCAAGATGTTTTTTTTTCAGATACAGTGTAGACTTGTGTACATCACAGCAGTTAATGTAGTTAACTTAAACCACTGCTGCTACACATGCCTTTACGACAGCAGTTGATATAGGTAAACCTACCACAATGCCGGCCGCTGCATAAATACTCGCATGGTATCATCGGGGACAAGTGACAACTTCAGCTCAATACGCTTGAGAAACTCCTCAACGATTGTCTCCTGTCATAACATAGCATAACATAATAGAACATAATCCTCGTTTATTGTAGTTAAGACAGAATGTTCAACCTCACAACAATCTGTCACGAAGGACAGCAACCAATGACACGACTGTCACATAGAAAAGCCACAACAGTCAGGTTTAGCCTAACGGCTGCCAGAAACAGATGGCGCCAAGGTGTCAATTATACAAGTCTTCATGTAACACCGGAGAACAGCACACGGCTCATCTCAGAATTTGAACAAACTGGAACGCAACATGGCTGTTACAGCAGTCACTGAGTGCAATTACAGCGAACAGTTCTCACCAACCTGCAGACCTGTGTCTATTGCCTCTGCCAAATCGCTTCCAGATGGGTCAAGTATTGCAAATCTACACAGATGGGGGCACTGCCAAATCAGTTTTCTGTGAATGCGGCTAACAGTGGACCACAAACCATATACAGTAATCATACATACATATATACACTAATATACAGTGTGTTTGGAAAAAAAAGAGACCAAACGTTTTCTGTAATATCTTCTACAAAACCCGGGTGATTCAGGCGAAATCTGGTGGATAGTTTCCTGAATAAATTTGCTGCAACATTGTATAAGCAATTTCCACGTCACCAGTTTCAGATAACTCCTGAAGACAATACTGTTTGCCACATACTGATGTATAGTGCATCAAGCCCGGTTTCTGGCCTTACACACACAGCGCATGCAATGCAAGTTTTACGCAAGCAACGTAAAATTTATGCAAGCAATGCAAGGTCCAAAACACGCCTCACAAGAGAAATACATGTTAAAAAACAGAATATTAAAGCACCGAAAGAAAGCATTCTTTATACACTACATGTGGTAAACACAAAGAAGCGGATGAACGTACGAAATACATTGACGAGGCCTGGAGAATGTCGAGCAGTTTGTGTTCAGTGTCTGTGAGCCACGGTGTGTCGTCGATATAGTCCTCCATGACACAGCGTGAATACCAGTGTGACACGCAGTCCACAGACGACTCAGTTAACACCTAACATGCACAGGTCAATACAGGTAACTGGCCATCAGCACTTCTATCACCTGTCACATGTGACAGAACCATACTTTCTTACGAGAGCGTGAGATCCCTTGAGAACATGCGCCATACCTGAGCGACTTAGAGGTGTGTCACGACAAGCCGCTGTACAAATCCATGTTTACCTACCTTACCTTACCAATGAAATCCTTGGCGTGTGCAATATTTTACACAGGCCAGATGCTGTTCCTGGCTCCGACCAATGGTGTCAGAGCACTAAAGGAATTTCTACGGCTTCAAATTCGGCTACCAATCACAGCATGTTTAGATGATTTAGCTGAGAAAATACGTTGAAGAGTGTAGAGACTCGGAACTTACAACAGCATGTTGGACTTAAAACAACAGAAACTGATTTGGAATGTCTCGCTTGACAAATATAATAAAACTGAGAAAAGCTAGATGCCGTGAGTTTGCACAAGCGTACTGGCATAAGCACCTTCAAGATTGCATCAACGACGTCGAGACAGCATGGCTGAGATGTCATCATCACCGCTGCAGCTTCAACCGCTGTTGACTTGGACGACCAGAACTTGACAGACTGGCGAACATGTTGCGCCAGTACTGGAACTACTGACCGTGCCATGCACGGCTGTGCTGTAGCTCCTGTGCCTGGCTTGACAGGTGAAACCAACAGCGGCTTCACGTCGGCAGACATCGTTGTCCTCGATTCAGACTTCGGTGAGACTTCAGCCGAAATGTTTGATCTTAGCGATGACCTCCTTGTCTGTACCGTCATTGGCATACAAAGTGATGACCTCCTTGTCTGCATTTTCATTGGTGAAGGTGGCGGCTTCGTATTGGCAGTACTTGTTTTTGGCATTTGACCCGACGTGTTCGATGCTATAGAGTTTTGTCTGCGCTGAGCTCTGTTGGCGCCTTTGCGCTCGGAACCAGTTGATTGTGCCACTGTGTTGTTACGACTACTTCTGGTTTTCTAAACAAAAATAAAACATCTAGAAATATACAAGAATGTACGAAATGTGCAATCTAAAGTAATACCTGTCAAAATGTGATAATATTTGAAAAAAAACATGTCAATAGAGCAGTAAAAACTAAAAATATTACACTTGCAAGAAAGACTATAAATTTAAACTATCAAATTTTAAGCATGACCTAGCTAAAGTGTCAAACCAGTAGTCGACATCCTTAACTAACTAATCAATCACTGTCAGTTTCACGGGTCGTGGTGCATAATTTCTTAATCAAAGAGCAAAAACTCGCACGAAAAGAATGACAACTGACTGATCTGTCACACAGAAACTATGCGACACTTTCTATGATTTAAAAATTTTCCTGAAGTTAAATCTATATTCACAAAGTTAAATTTGCATGACTGCTGACATGATTGCTTGTATTTTATCATCATCTGTGACAGTCAAGAACTGTATATCACTTCAAGTGCTTGGTGTCATCAACTAGCAATGGTGTGAAGAAAAGGCCAGAAAATGGCAAAAGGCAAACTTGCAAAATAACAATTATGGAAGAATACTAATCTTCGAGCATCACAATTCTTAAAACAGAATATTGTACAAAGGGGTGGGGGCAAACTCTGTTTCAAAAACCAGCTTGATCATTCAGCCATTTTGACACAGCTCATTAGAAAAACAGATAGAATATTCCTAGCATAGCTGTGCCTGCCTAGCATAGTGTGGGAAAAAAACAGCAACAAAAGTACAAAAGAAACAAAAAAACACGAAGATAACCGTACGTAATTGGATGGAGCTGAGACCTTTGCAGGTATAACATCGTCATCGTCTGACTGCTCCGACAGTTTACGTTTTAAGGCAACTGCTCTTTTCGGATGGATCATGACACGTGTTCCGCTGACACTGCCATGGACACTGGAATCGTCACAGAGATCGCAGTGCTGACAGTTGGGAATTGGCGACAGCGGTCGAAATAGCGACAGCTCGGCAACTATACTGGCAATGGACGGCATCAGATCCGCTAAAGAACCGTCAGTGTTAGTAACTGTTATCGATTCAGACACAACGGTAGCATCACGAGAGATGTTAACTGTTGCCGAATCATGCAGCAACATTACTGAGCACTTCTTAACAGGTGAGTCTAGCACAGCATCGTTTTTGATACACACAGCCTCTCGTAGACGGCTGCCTGCATTATCAGAGCCTGATGAACTCTTATCAGTAGGCACAGATGTCGGCAACGTGTCATTAGCGGGTAGATCGCATGCTGTAGCACTATCTCGTGCTGGCATAGAGACTGAAAGACTAGTGTCTGCAGCTGATTCGGAGGCAGTGAACGAGCTGTCGTGGAGAATGATGTGTAACTCATCTTCTGACGTGCTGTCATCTAGCGACATTACAGAACCACGTGCTGCAGCAATATGAGATGAATGCGATGCCACACGCCACGGTGATGTAGGCAGAGATGATAAACGAATGTTATCACCTGTAACACCTGCTCGACATGGCGATGTAGGCAGTGATGATAAACGAATGTTATCACCTGTAACACCTGCTCGACATGGCAATGAAGGTAATGATGATAAACGAACGTTATCATTTGTAACACCTGCTCGACA
>Ga0049105_1000186_pt1 | contig 17064 bp, 9 predicted proteins | sample WorMetvaBAHAMAS1_FD_61260 | JGI IMG/M metagenome (GOLD analysis project Ga0049105, IMG submission 61260) | Worm MetaG Olavius vacuus BAHAMAS.1 | ecosystem: Host-associated > Annelida > Digestive system > Unclassified | place: Germany: Marburg | collected 2013-04-09
ACGATGACGATACATAAAAGGCTCATGAGGTACAGTTGTGAACGAGTGTCGATATACTTCGAGAAACAAAGAACGAAGAGGACCCGACGATGACGATACATAAAAGGCTCATGAGGTACAATTGTGAACGAGTGTCGATATACTTCGAGAAACAAAGAACGAAGGTTAGGAGTATTACAGGTGAGGGAACTGTGTATTGACAGTATGTTCCAGAAACAAAAGCTGTGCAGTGGCAAAATCGATGATGACGTGCCGGTTGGAACGGACGTCAGTACACGCAGTAGAAAAACGGTGGCGAGGAACGCGGTGTCGGCGAACTCGAGGGCGATGAGCAGCTGCGGTGTCGGAGTCTTGGACTTGTTGGCGCGCAGACAGACCACGGACACCGTGTTGCCGACAAAGCCGACCAAACACAGTGTGCCCATCAGCACCGCTTCGACGACGAAGTCATAACAACGGCACACATAGTACATATTCACGGAATATCTACTACAGTATGTGTGAGAGTCGGCGAGCACTGTCAAGTGTCGGTGGCAGGGTCCTCTCGGCTGCTGCGCCACGAATTTGAGCGATCTGCCTCACAACGCAGAGTCATTATCATCCATCCTTTCGACGTCTCCTCAAAACATTGTTTTCTTTCAGCAGTCCGTTCCTGACATTATTCTCTGACCATTATATGTTTCCTTATCTTGCGAAACTCTGGTGTATTTTGACGTTATTTATGTTATTTATATCATAAAATGTAAAAAATAAGGTTAAATTCAGATTAGACATTTCAGGCCGGCATTGCAGCTACTTCAGATTCAAGCCATTTCGGCAGTCCGTTCCTGACATTATTCTCTGATTATATGTTTCTTTATGTTGCGAAACTCTGGTGTACCTTGATGTTATTTATGTTATTTATATCATAAAATGTAAAAAATAAAGTCAGATTTAGATTAGACGTTTCAGGCCGGCTTGGAAGACATTCAAGTCATACTCTGTCTTTATCCTTCTGTCCCATGAGTGTTACCACAGAGATGGCAGAAAAAAAAACTAAAAATCACGAAAATAAAAGTTAAAAGTCGCTCAGTCACCAAACCGCGAACGCCGTAATTATAATTCATCTAAAATAAAACACTTGTTTGTTAACAGACACACAGCCGTGTCTGGGAATGAAAAAACATCGAGAATAACATCGACCGGCGGATACATGTTCGACAGTGTTAGAACGATGTCGTAGCAAGAACGACGCATCGTTGGCAACAACAGTTCTCACTGCAGGTCGTGCGAGCAGGTCGTGCAGGTAGGTCATACAGGTAGGTCGTGCAGGTTGGTCGTGCAGGTAGGTCATACAGGTAGGTCGTGCGGGCAGGTCGTGCAGGTAGGTCATACATGTAGGTCGTGCAGGTAGGTCGTGCGGGTAAGTCATACAGGTAGGTCATACAGGTAGGTCGTGCAGGTAGGTCATACAGGTAGGTCGTGCAGGTAGGTCGTGCGGGTAAGTCATACAGGTAGGTCATACAGGTAGGTCGTGCGGGTAGGTCGTGCAGGTAGGTCATACAGGTAGGTCGTGCAGGTAGATCATACAGGTAGGTCGTGCGGGTAGGTCGTGCAGGTAGAAAGAACTCCGTTCGTTGCAGTTGATGCTTGACAGCTGCTGGCGTCGCGTGCGCGTTCACTGTCAACAGACTACACACAACGCCGCGGAGATTTTTCATCTGCCTACGTCTGAGTGACGGCCATCATAATACCGCCATTCACGTCACGAACTTGCCTATACATAGAATAAGCGGAAAAAGGGAGCGTTCTTCCATAGAAAGTCGTGTGGCTATACAATACGACACGATACGATATGCAGATATTTGACATGTGTCAGAAAAACGGACAAGTAGCCGGCGTAGACGTACCACACGACATGAAAGTGAAAAATAACAACAAGAAATGGGAATAAAGGGTGAGCAAAAAAATCGAAAAAATACAGTGTCTGTAAAAAGCCAAGCAACGAAACGTGGAAAGCAGATGGCAGAACGTAAACACAACTATAATATATTTATTCCAAAATTTAAAAAAGGCAAATGTACCGAACATCCCATTATATAAAAGTCGTATCCCTTTGTTTTACGCTTTGGGCACGTCCGTTGTTTAGATGGGTTTATTTTTGTACGTCTTATCCAGACGGTGTTGTTCAACGAAGTCTTGTAATGAAACGTCAGATGAATGTCGCCAGAAGCCCGCCGGACCGTCTGCATAATGACTTTTGTACGAGAGCAGCTTAATGTGTTGTTAACTGAAGATGGAGCTGGTTAGTTAAATCTAGCCTCTCTGTCAGCTGATGACGTAGACACGTCAATTGCAATCAAGTCTGTTCGTGATAAACATTTCAATCACGTCAGCAGTTATACAGGGTGGGCCAAAACCAAACCATTTAATAATATAAATTTCTGTATATGACGACATAGGACGGCGTTCCATATATCAAAATCTTCAGTTCACGCACATACTTACCTCAAAATTCACAATCGGTTCTGATTATGACCATCTGTATATAGGTATGTCTGCCGTGTCCACGAAACTCTCATTAACATCTGTATAATGTTTGTAAAGTGTCCCATTAATGGACATTGTTCTGCGCCACTATAATCAGTTCGTTTCTCGCTAGCTAACTAACACCAACATCACTCTTAGCAGTTTGTCCGGCCTCCCTGTTACTGTGTCCCGACTTATCAGATCCAGCAGTGTAATAATGTGCGCTTTAGTTACTAAAGTCTCGGATCTCTTAACGATACAACTTTTACTGCAAGGCTTTCCGGAGAGGCTCGAACTACTCGGTGGCAAGTTCTCTGCTTTCATTAATTCCGGTACGCAGAAACACGGGTGACATGTGAACGCTAAATTGTTATTATAGTGCAGTAATGCTTTACTGCACTGATGCAAAAATAATATTCAAACACACCAGTTTTACTGTAGATGAAGAACTGAAAATTTTGATATATATATATCGCCTTTCTGTGTCATCATAATACATTACTTGCAAACTTTTAAATGTGGTCCGTTTTTTGGCCCACTGTGTACAGTGTGAGTCAAAAAGTAGCCTCTAAACCTTTTTGCGATATTTTCACTTAGACTAAGTATATTTCCGTGAAATTTTGAAGATTTGTTCCCAATTTATATCCACACATATTTACTAATTTTGATTGATTTGTGTTACTATTTAACAAAATGGCATTAATTTTTCTAGGAGTATTTATCGTTTTTACCACTTAAAGTCTCGAGTTTCACCAAGTCAACTTGCCGTGACTTTATCGCCAATGATGAGTGGCCCCCAAATCACACAACCTCAATCCACTGGATTATCAGCTTTTGGGGGTGATGCTGAAGTCTTATCATAGGCTGCAACCGTAGAGAAAAGAATTTCCATGACAACAGATTTCAGCAGAGCTGCGAAATGATACGCCATCACACGAAAATCCCGAGGATTAGGGAATATAGCATCCATTTACCAGATGACTAAAACGCTACTGTCTGGTACTGATGAGCTAAGAAGGTGGTGGGCACCGTGAAAGACCTCAGACTTGAGCGTTGTTGATGTGGCCGAGAAAGAATGTACGCAGTATACGACGCAGACAGCTCTGATCGAGAGATCGGCTTCGTTCTGCAGAGTCAGCGCAGAACAAAGTCGATGCTTTTGTTTTGTGGCGACTCTGTCAGCGACTATGTCTCAGTAGTGTAGATCTTTTATATGTTTGTTGAGTGAGTTGATACTCTCCTGTGTTGTTGTTCGACGTTGCTTCGCTGCTACCCGTAGAGTGGTCTGGGCTGTCAAGACAGATGAGGGTCCACTATAAGTAAGTAAGTAAGTAAGTAAAAAAATTATACACGGTGCCTAAAGCAAATAATCACTACGCGCTGCAGCCTCAGTCAAACAAAATAAATGTGTCTTCAACAGACGCGTAAAGCGCGTACTGTCCAGTAAACGCAACGAAGCTGACAGCTTGTTTCACATCCGAGGATCATCAACAGTGGACGACCTGTCACACAGACCAGTCTTGGGCCACAGCACATTCATTCATCTGACACATACAACGGTGCCAGGCCGTGCAGTGTCTTGAACATGAGTATGGTGAGCTTTAATTCGACCCTGCGTCGGACCGACAGCCAGTGCATTTCCCTCAGAACGGGTGTGATGTGTTCATGCCGACCTGTCCGCATTGTCATCCTGGCTGCTGCATCCTGTACTGACTGCAGTCGTTGATACAAATCGTTGATAACGCCGTACAGCACCGCGTTGCAGTAGTCCAGGCGACTGTAGATAAACGCCTAAACCAACGTCTTTGTGGAATCCTCCGACAGTGACCGCAGTATAGGTCTAATCTGTTATAGTTTATCATACGCTGAATGACAGACTGACGCTACATGGTCAGCCATTGTCAAATGTCAATCGACTGTCAGTGACAACGTCGAGGTCGCGTGCCGAGCTGCCGACACCGACAATTGATGTCAGTACACCTACTTGCACGTTGTGGACAGTGAGTCTGTCTGTGCTGTATCTTGCCGGCTTGCACTCAACCACGTCTCCATGTCATGGATACGCTGTCACGTATCCATGACAGCGATAGATTTTGGATGGGCAGATGTCGTCTGGATTTTGGTCTTCTGCCAGTTTTCTTTAGCCCAACAGGCTGGGTGTCGTCATTCATGACTTCGAGGGCTAGAAGCAGAACCTATAGAGCATCTTTGAATGTCTGTCTGATCAATCTTGCTCAGCGTTTCACAGGGTTCCGTTATTGGTCCCATTCTGTTCATTCTCTACGTGGTCGAGGTGTTCTGTATCATTGCTTCTGCATCAGTGTTCCTGTAACTGTCGCCGAGGATGCAAATCCAACTATCTACGTCAATTGTTGAGTTTTACTCAGTGGTCACTTATCTTGGCGTCGTTCTGGACAGTCGGCTGTCCATGGGTCCACAAGCGACTGATGTTTCCCGCTCGTGTTTTACCATATGTGTCAGTTACGTGTCGTCTAACGATCTCTGACAAAAGACGCTTTGAGGTCACTGGTCTAAGCGTTTATACATTGTCGGGTTGGACTACTGCAGTGCTCTGCTGGTAGGAGTGACTGATACTCAAATAAAACAGCTAGAGTCAGTACAGAATATTGCAGCTCGTTTAGTGTCTGGAACACGACGGCGGAACCACAGCACTCCAGACCTACGCATCCTCAGTCGGCTTTTTGTGCGGCGAAGGATCATTGTCAAAACTGCGGTTCTCGTATGGAAATGCATTCATGGAGTCGCACCTCCATATCTGCAAGAATTCTGCGTGCCGGTGGAGAAAGTTCAAATACGTCCTTGACTACACTGCGGTCGGCATCGACTGGATGTGTTGACTTGCCAAGAGTACAGACGTCGATGGGTCAGCAAGCTTCGCCTTCCACGGCGTAGTTGTGGCGTTTCTCTGCGATTCTGGTGCCGGATATAAATGTTATAACTTACTTACTTACTTACTTCCGTCCGCCAGTGTCATCGCCAGCGTAGTCGAGGTCAGTGAAGTTGTCCATCAGTCGAGGAACTGTGCCAAGGAAACTATTCTGAACTGTTCGCTCAAGCAATCTGTTCATCGAGGAGAAGAACAGTGACAATGGCAAAATGCAACCTTGTCTGACACCGCTGGATTCCTGGAACCAGTCCAACATACGTTGGAAAATTGTTTAGCTCCGTCTTCACCATCACAGCTGACAGTAACGGTGTATAGGTCAGGTCCTTCATCGCCCCCATGATTTCTGTTTATTCAGAAGTTGTCAGAAAGCAACTTGAACAAAAAAACTGTAAAAAGACTATATATAATAAAGTAGATCTAGATTAAAATGTACACACATGCATAAAATGTACTGAATGAAACACAGATTGTCAGTTTGATGTAGTGTAAACGATATTAAATTAATAGCACTTTTTATAAAGCTTTATGTGCCTAATAATATAGTCTTGTGTGTTTAGTATAGAATCAGTTCTTTGCTGTGTGTAATTGTTCTTAAGTTATAGTGAGAACGCTGTCGATCAGAGACGTATGAGTTCGCTCGCGCATGATATGCAGCTGATCAGAACCGGGACCATGCTGGCGAGACCGCGAGCACCGAGCAGTACTAAAGGTTGGCCAGTACCGATGATCTAAAAACGCTGACAATGAATGACTTCTCTAAGTGACATAGAGACTGCGGCTGAAGCTCGACTCAGTAGTTTTCGGTTATATTCAGAAAAGCCTGTGCAGTGCATAGATGATGTGACGTAGGCCTAATAGACTGGATATGGAAACGCGTAATAGTGAGCTAATGGGAGGAGGTTTCACAGATACCGACAACGACACCGCGCCGACGGCAATGACATCAGATACTAATAGTAGCAGAAGGTCACACATGGACATGCGTCTAAATCGAGGGAACCACGAGCCAATTTCTAATAACGGGCGCGCTCATCGCTTACGGGTACTAGTGGGTCAGTGAGTGATACGACAGCCGACGTAAGACTTTAAGTAGGGTCCTAGACTGTCGGCAGTTGAAAACTGAGCTGACTACGGTGAAAACCAAGCTAAGACAACTTTGGGCAACTATTGCAAGCCTAATGCTACAGCAAGGGAGAACAGAACAAACGTAACGAATATCACATCATTATCATCATCATCATCATCACTGGGGCAAGTTTCTGAAGACTATTGCGCAGCTCCGTGACCTTTGGCAATCTCTTGTTTTCACTCAGGCGTTGTCAGAAGCCAGACTTACATGTATAGGCGTAATCTCATTTTCAGGTTGGCGTTCTAAAGGGGATGGAGCCCAGAAAGGGGACTTAGCCCCCAGAAAATTGTTTAGTTCTTTCGTCTGGGAATGGCGTATTTTACTGCATTTTTGGTGTACATTGAGTGTAACAGCAGGATCTCAAGCCCACAAACTGAGCAAAATTGCTTAATATTCTAGCCCTCCGGGGTACTGCACCCCCTGGATACCCTTTAGCTACGTCTATGCTGTATCCATCACAATGATGGTGTAGATTAATGACTGCAGTATCCTCATATGTGTGAGCCGTCCAGGTCTGGCTTAACTCCGTCAAAGTGCACAAGAATAGTAGGCTATATAAGCTAAGTCCCCTTTCTGGGCTTCTTGCCCTTTAGTATGCCTGAAAATGAGACTACGCCTATAAGCCTGGCTTCTGGCAAAGCCTGTGTGGAAACAAGAGATTGCCAGAGGTTACAGAGCTGCGCAATAGTCTTCAGAATGTTGCTACAGTGATGATGATGAAAACAAACGTTACGTTTGTTCTGTTCTCCCTTGCTGTAGTATTAGGCTTGCAATAGTTGCTAGCGCGCTTCTGTCAACAGATAAAGCAACCTTGGAGTAACGGGGGTTCTCAAGCAGGGGTACAAGTACCTCTTTTGATCTTTTCCCACACCCGTGGGTACAAGTACCCCTGCACTCAAGGGTGTGGCAAGAGGTCAAAGGAGGCATCATATCGGGCAATTTATGACAATTTCAATCGAGATATTCTCAGGGAGAAGTTTCTTCCGACTAAATTACTAAACAATATGGGACAGTTAAGGTGTGTATGTTAAATTCTACTTTAAACGTTATTAGTTCAGTTAACTCCATATAGTACTGTTATGGTGGCTGGACATGTAATTATCAATAGTCAGTAGTTGATAGTAGTCTAAGGGTTTCACTGATTAGTTAAAGGAGTACAGAAACCAACATAAGTTTAAGAACTACTGAAATACAATAATACAGACAAGATGCGCGATAACCCAACAACCAAGTATCAAGCGTAGTATAGAAAGACAATACGTAACGGCACACAACAAATGAACAAGGCACGAAGGTCAACGGTCCGAACTAACTAAAGGTCAACAGTTGTAGACTATATTCATATTCCGACAAAAGGCTTGTCGACATAGCGAACGTCATATGAGCAGAGAATAGCGAGCCGACCGAAGAAACCTGCACAGACGTCGATACCGGCACCGACATCAGTTACTAATAATAGCAGAAGGTTAGACAGATACAGACTGGGAGGATCATATCATAATAAGCGAATTTTTAACAACGGGACGTGGTCATCGCTACGAACAGTGACTGAGAAGTACGATGTGAAGGCCTGTCGCTTCATCGGCGATAGGCAGCACAATTAAAGTTATTTTCAACCTAAATGGCAGAGGTGCAGACAGGCTAAGAGAACGATGGGAAGCTATAGCCCAACAATAGCGAGTCTAAAGCTACGGCAAACAAAACAGAAGGAAGTCCAGTCAGTATTGTCAACACAGAAGCCAACCGAGAAGTAATAGAATCGAACAATGGCGACAAACAAGCAGCGTATGGGTCCCGTACAATAACGGTGTCCAATCAGTCGCTACCCAGACATTAGCCTAGGTCAAAAGATCTTCCGAACAAACTCCCCATTAGCTTCTTGCTTGCTGATACATGGATCACTACCGGAGGAGAAGGACAAAAGGCTAAGGGACGAAATGAATGAAATGTTCTGTCTTTCTGGATAATGTCAACTGTAAAGACTAACGATTCTGTCGTTGCGAGACAGACTTCTACTGAAGTAATAATGGCCAGTCGTTTGATCGCACGCGATGACAAAAGCTATACTGTCATCGGCTTAAGTTAAAAAGTGGAATTCGCAGAATCCGCTTAATTCTTCTTCTGGTTAATATGTACAGAATACTTAAATGTGTCTTAGAGAAATATACACAGTGTCCCACATAAAAAAAACCGCACCATCCAAATCAATGACGGTAACTTCGTCAAAAGTTAACACAATTTCAAAATTCTTTCACCGCTGAAAAGTTTATTATTAAAATTTGCAATAAAATCTATATAATATTTCTCACCATACTGTTAAGTCCGTAAATATGTTGCTGCACTACCATCAGAAGTTAAAATTTAAAATCTATAAAAATATACAAGATACAACTTAAAACGTAAAACGTATCGTATTTAAAACAAGAGGTTCAGCTATCGCAGAGAAACCGCGCTGCAGGGTGCGTTATAGTTTTCGCCAAAAGTAGAAGACTGGAACTGGGAGACAATATTTTACGGACATTATTGGTCTATCATCAACCACTGTGATATAATCGGCCTGAAAATCTGTTGAATTCGGTGAAAAAAATGCAAAATAAGGGCTATTACGGCGTTCAAGGTCATTCAAGGTCATCGAGGTCGGTACCAATCGAAAGCCCGTATGCGATTTCCTGTTAGTGATTAATAGTAACTGACATCTTATCTCGTACCGTTTCAGATTTATCGCAGCTTAGGTCTATTGTTCAAATTTCGGACACTTTGCGTTTTTGAGCCACCTATTGGGGGGGGGGCTTAAGGACAACGTACGATGTTCATCTTGGGCTCATTGAAAAGCACGTAGTGGACTTCCTATTAGTGTTAATTAAAGTTTTTTTCACTAGGTGTTATGGCTGAGTCGCTACGAGCGAAAGGAGATCGAAAATCGGGATCTCGCTCCAACGCGGTCACTTTGATCCAAAATTTTAGGTAAAAGGGGTCGCCCCCACTAATCATTTTTGCACGGATAGTTAGGCCAATGAATGCCTTACAACTTTGCCGCTGACAGTTTTCACATAAAGAAACTTTGTAGCAGACTTTCTTTAAGCAAAGTGCGATTTTACACGGAAATTGGTTGTTTTGCGTTTTTTGAGACCCCTTTGGGGGACTTAGAGGCAACATACGATGATCATTTTAGGCTCATTGGAAAGCGCGTAGTGGACTTCCTATTAGTGTCAATTGAACTTTTTTCGCTAGGTGTTACGGCTGAGGAGCTACGGGCGAATATCGGTTGAAAATCGGCGATTTCGTTCCAATGGGGGCCAGTTGACCCAAAATTTCAGGTAGGAGGGGTCGCCCCACCAACCATTTTTCTTCTCAGAAAACTAGGCTAAACGATCTTTCGTATAGTATAAAAATCTGGACAGATCTTTCTGCCGTTTTGTCGCAATCCACGCGTGTGACAGACAGACGGACAGACAGACAGACCGACAGAATTCTCATCGCTAGACCGCGTCTGCATTCGATGCAGCGCGGTAAAAAAGAAACGTCCGTTGTCATGTAGCTGAATTTACACTGTGTTTCATCAAAATGATACCCCTAAACATTTTGTACTGACAGATGCAAATCTGCACTCAATTCAACGTAATTGAATATGCATAAGCGTTGATGTATTTGGGTCATTGTTACCATTTTTTACAAATCCATTGCACCGTTTAAACGATTTTTAGTTTGTACAAAACGTTGTCACATTTCGTACTTGTTACACTCGCACATGGCGCATACGTCATGAATGACGTCCGTTTGCTAATAACGACAAATTAAAAATCGTTTAAACGGAACAAAGTCTGCTAATAAACATAAATGTTGTCCAAAGTATGACAGAGTTTTAATTAAAGGTCTCAGAATTAAAAGGATATGATGCTAAGAGAATAATTTCTGAATTCCCGTGGAAAACTGGTCAATTGCTTCTGTTAATCGCCTGCTGCAATCTGGGGCATTTTGCAATGAGTGAGTGTACCGCTGCAATCCGTGACGTTAATTATCTGTGAGAACGACTGCTTGAGGAATGGCACCGCTTCCACAGAGCAGTCAGCCAGTCCCAGTGGCGACAGCGACTGAATAGCTGTATCCATGAGAATGGAGGACATTTTGGACATATCGAATTTAAACCTTCTGTCTGACTAGGTTAAAGCAATGTGTGTTGCATGGTCGAACTTTTAGGTGCTCTTATAGTTCTGTTTAATTTCTGCATAATGCTACGAAACATTTTTATGAAACTTCACGTGATCGTTTGGAATACATGTGGTTATGTTACTTGTAAAATTACGTTTTATTCGGTGAATGTTTACACATGTTATTGAAAAATCTTCAAGGGTATAACTTTTCCTGGGACACCATGCACATTGATTGTCGAACATGCTACAAGACGCCGTCGCCACTCGTCAACAGCATTGTCAATGAAGCTATGGTCCATGCCCAAAAAATGTGATATTGTAGACAGGACAAAAACGTGCAGCAAACGCCGTGTGAGTCCTGAATGTTCTGCGCTCAAATAATACTTAAAAATAACCAAAACTTGAAGTAATAAGTAAGTAAAATACCGCGCTTCACTACGTTGCGCGCCTAAAATAGTGTGACAGTTAATTTGAAAAGATACATGTCCACACGGATATTCTAACGATTTCAACAGCGGAATACGAGTAGATGGATAGTGTATGTCCGGCGGCGAGGATGTCCTGCTTACTGCTGCGGGAATGAAGACTAAGTACTAGAGCAAAAGAACGGTATAACACGTCGCCACACAATAACGCCAACGTAGACTCAATGTCAACGTCAACTATAGTCAACGACAACCCGCGGCGATCACAAAGCCAAGGTGACGATGAATACATCTGGTTACGTAGACTCTCTAGCAACTGAACATAACGTAGTCAAAATTGCAATGGATTTCACACTATTTATGTAATTACTAGTTTTATGTTAACTTTTAGCTCCGTAGACTAACTTGGCTATGCGGTCACTGTCTGAGCACACAGTAGAAAGCTTTTTTGTACTACATTTCCAATTATAGTCGTTAAATTTCTATCGGTTTTTGGCCGCGCAACATAGCGAAGTGCGGCACTTGCTATCGCAAAGTCCGTCCGTCCGTTCGTCTGTCCGTCACAATGATGACCCACGCCTAAACGGTTCAAGATATGAAAATGTGTTTTGCACCATACGATAGTTTATAATAGTCGGATGTCTCTAGTTACTTTACGCCAAATTTCGCTATGCGGAATGTAGGGAGTCAACTCAAACGAGTGCGTTAAACAGATGCACCCCCTGCTGACTCCGAAAATTTGACCAATAGTCCGTCATATCTCGGAAACGGTGCCAGATAAGACGTAAGTTAATGTTACTCACACATAAGAAGTCGCATACGGGCTTTCCATTAGTACCTTGGTGACCTTACATGACCTTGAACGGCGTAATGGTAGCTATTTTGCGTTATTCTACCGAATTCGAAAAATGTAGCTCGAAGAATGTAGTTTTCGGCTATGTATGATTTCTGGTCATATTCTCATAGATCACTGAGAATAAAGTGACAAACAACTGGAAAGAAAAAATTCGCCTTGTGCAATGTTGCGCGGCCAACTAGGTCGATCGTAACGTTGTGCGCTTACACTCCACGCTCTAAGCTCGTATGCCTGTGTTGCACTGACCCTTTATACCGCACATGTAGGCCTACTCTATGCTGCTGGTACATGGCTGCTTTTTTTCGCATTTCTTAAGCTAGTCGGTGATGTGCATTTCACGCATCTGCTTATACTTGTCGTTTTTTTCGAGCGAACAACAAATATTTGCGCAGCCTGTGACATGTATGTACTATGCATGATCAGCTGGCACAGCGTATAGTGGCAGATGATCGAGTAACAGAGAACTTATTACATCCGCCAACGAGAAAATGTTTACCCGGCGTTTGTCTGTGTATCGTTTTCTTGATGACTAAGAAGACTTATATGGACGAGTCCCCTCACTAATATATTCTAATCAACTTAGCTCGTTTCAATTCAAACAACAACTCGAAGTAAAGTTTATAATAAATTTGTATACACAAAATTCTATGTACAATGATACTGTACATTTTTCATGCAATTCCAATGATGTAATTCCCCCAAAATAAAAAAAAACTAAAAGAATCAAAAGGCCAGCAGAACACCCAGCAAGCACTTCACACACGACGACACTCCGCTGTTGGATACAGAATTCCACCGACATTGTCCGTAGAACGTGAGTCAACGTCGGCCAATGTCTTCTCAAGGACGACTCGACGCGATGAAACACTCGTTTAGGAAGAGTCGTGACCACTCGGACGTAGTAGTGTCGCGGGTAGTTGACAACTTCACCTTCCAACGAGTCTGTCCTGTCTCACCAGTCGAAACAATGACAACAACACGTCTTTTACTGAGGTAACGACAGTGATGTGAGTGACCTCATAACTGGTATCGAGATTCGCCGACATCCGCACCAACAGTTTTAATTCTCATAGATTAACTTTCAGCAAGTAAATTGTTAAACTTCTTTGACAGTCTGTCACACACCGGCTGACCGGTTTCAATCACTCGAATTCTCTCTTAGTTGACGCGCGCAGCAAGCGAGTACAATTTAACTAAAACATCTGTCCTTCTGTCTGTCTGTTAACAACTTGACGTAAAAACTACTGATCGGATCTTCATAAATATTTTACCAGACAAAGAGAAACTTGTTAGATTCTGGAAGTCATCTGGATCCGGATCTGGGAATTTTTGAAGGATTCTTCAACATTGCGATATGGGGCATTTTTATACAAATTGGCTCATCAAACCTCTGGAGTACGAGTGGTATTTCGAACGGTACAGTGTTGTCAGTGTCACGCAAATCTGAGTCAGTAAATTAACCATTGGCGGATCCAGGGGGAGCAATCCGGTCATGGCCCTCCATCACGGTTTTAGGGAGGGGCCTGCCCCCATTTCCAAGTTGCAGAAGGAATAATTATTGTTAAAGGTCGGTGGGTTATGGAGATCAGCCGATTTTTCGCTCGCTTCACTTGCGATTATATTAAAAATGTAATATAGTCGCATATATAGCCATAAACTAAAACTTACTATTACTATACCACTTGCAGACGTTTGTCGACTCAAAAATTGCTGGAAATTAAATGTCCAAATTTTTCGAAGGTTGTTTGCGGATTAGTATGCGTCGTGCAGTGCGTAGGATTATAGTTGTTGTCTGTCACTCTTGAGCTTGTGCATCATTACATCGACAGCTAAGCACTAGCTAAGCCTCTTACTGTTAAATGTCATTGTCGTTTAACTATACAAATCAGCCGATTAAAACCGCGACGTGTGTGGTGGACATTTCAATTCACTGGTTTCAGGACGGCACAACCTCACTGAAATAAAAGGCCCAACGGGAACGCAGAGTTCCCAATAGTTTCCACATTCTTTTAATGGAGAAAAATGCACGAAATTCTTCGTCATTTAGGCACTCAAACCGGTGCAAATTTATGCCTAAAATGCACCGAAATACGTTTGGCGGCTGCCCGGACCCACTGGGGAGCTTAAGCGCTCTCCCATACCCCCAGCGGCAATCGAGGGGGTCCTACTTTTAAGAGGAGGGAAGGAAGAGAAAGGAAGGGGAGGGGAGAGAGGGTAGGGGAAGAGATGACAGAAGAGAGAGAGTAGGGAGTGAACGGAAGGGATGTGTCCCCTAACGTTGAGTCCTGGATCCGCCAGTAAAATGAACGCACCCATACAGTTCAACAAAAAATAAAATTCCATATTCTAGGAGTTCGACGAAAGTGCCGATGAATTAATTAGGCAACTAGCTAATAAGACGCGTAACGTTATTATTAGCGCGGTAGCAAAGCGGTTTAGACTTTCGTTTTGTCCCCTATATTGGCGCATTTGGTAAAAATTGCGGTCTTTTAGCGATAAATTGTCACTTCTAGCTAATTTCCAGCAGTAATACGGCGGTTTTAACGGCTATTGTCGGTCTGTAGCGCACGACAGATAATTTAATTACGGATTGTTCGTGAATTAGTGCAATGATAAATTAGGCGTTACCGTGATGTGCTATCGCTACGGAGTTGTCATTCCGTGGTCTTATCAGAAGTATTAGGGCCTAATTGGAAATTTATAGCCGAATACGCGAGTTTCCTTTTTGGAAATACCCTGACCATTTGAAGTCATCAACAGCCACCTTCTGTTTCCGAATTAATTATTTTCGTACCGTTAATTAGTGGTTATTATTCGTGGTTACACATTTCGCGGACTGTGATCGTTAAGCCGCGGCTACACACCGCATAAACGTTACCGCTAAATCTTTACGTTACCCCAATACTAACGATAACACTAAGCCGCTACCAGAACGTTCACAACGCAGATGTACAGTTTCTTCGCGTCAGAAAATGTAAATTCTAGTTATTATCATTATTATTAAAAAGTACAACTACAATAACTAAATTAATTACGCATTAACTAACAATAATGCTAATAGTATGTATAACGTTTCATAACAAATTTTAAGTAGCACAGCGGCGCCATCTGTCGAGTGACGACGAAACGACCGAATTCGGTGAAATAACGAAACAAGGCCATTACACCGTTCAAGGTCATTCAAGGTCACCGATTTTTGTACCAATTGAAAGCTCATATGCTACTTCGTATTAGTGATTAATACTAAGTAACTTACATATCATATCTTACACCGTTTCCAAGTTATCGCAGATTACTGTGCACATTTTGGACGAAAAATGGTCACTTTTCGTTTTGAGCCCCCTTTGGGCTTATAGGGCAACGTAACTACGCTGTTCATCTTAAGCTAATCGAAAAGCTCGTAGTGGACTTCCTATTTGTGTTAATTGACTTTTTGCTAGATGTTACGGCTGAGACGCTACTAGCGAAAACCGATTGAAATTCGGTTTTTAAGGGGGTGGGTCGGTTTCGGGCGAAATTTCAGGTAGAACGGGACGTCCGCCATCAACCATTTTGCCGGAATACATGCCTGTGCATCCCTTACAACTTTCTCGCTGATGGTTTTCGCACAGAAAAAAACTTTGTAGCAGAGTTTCTTCGATAAAAGTGCACTTTTAGACGTAATGCGGCAATTTTGCTTTTTGGAGCCCCCTCTTAGGGGCCATTTATGCTGTTCATTTTAGGCTCATTGAAAAGCGTGTATGTGACTTTTTATTAGCAAATAATACAAACTATTGTGCTCTCTCGCACCGTTTCCTAGTTATGGTTGATTATTGGTCACATTTTCGCTCGTGACAGGAGGTCGTTTCACTTTAACGCCCTCGCTGGGGTTGATCCATTGCGAATATCTGGATAAGCTTTACCTCTCTAGAAACTAGAGTGATGTCCTACCTGATACTGAAGACCGCACGATCGTATCTTCATTCTTCTGGACAAAACGTCGGAACGTGACGGACAGACGGACGGACAGACAGAGAGGCAGATAGAAATGCTTTCGCTAGTACAGCGGTTTGCATTGCAAGCAATGCGGACCCGCTATAAAAAAAAGTCCGCATTAAATGTTGGAAGTCATCCAGATCCGGATTGCGGATCCGAACTCGAAATCCCGATCCACCTTGGCCGATATCTGCGCTGTCCGAGCTAGTGCTGTTGTTTACTATTCATTGGACTTTAGTGCTTTACACTACTGTACGTTCGATATAAAGAAGACTCTAAAGATACTGCTCTAGCGATCTCCAGTCTCAAAAAACGCACCACCCTCTTGTGTCAATGATTTCGTCAAATCTTAATCGATTTTTAAAATGCTTTCAATACTGAAAAATCTGTTAAATTTCCAACAAAACAGCATATAACGTTACCCACCACACATAAAATATGTAGTCGCCCTACCTCGAGAAACTTAGACGTTCGAATTGGTTGCATCTTTTGCATATTAAACTGTTTCAATAAAAGACAGCTGCCGAACTCACAGTGGTAATTTCATAATATCTCAACCGATTATGAGGATTTCACGTTCCGTTCTGTGAGTCGGCTGCGTATCTTCTTGACTCACAACCAAATCGTTAATCAGGTCAACATTTTCTTCTGTGCAGGCACTTCGTGGTCTGCAGTTATCTGTGAATCTGTTGTCTGTGCCGGTGTCTCTTAACTATTTTCAGCAGTATGTTAATGGCACTTGTGTCCATTATTTGTTTGGAAATTCACTCATTAACTTCGTCGCTTTATCTAGCTTCAACTGACACACCACAATTTTTACCGCGCTGCATGTAATGCAGACGCGGTATTGTGATGAGAATTCTGTCCGTCTGTCTGTCTGTCTGTCACACGCGTGTATTGTGACAAAACGGTAGAAAGATCTGTCCATATTTATATACCATACGAAAGAATATTTATCCTAGTTTTCTGAGAAGAAGAATGGTTGGTGGGGGGCGACCCCTTCTACCTGAAATTTTGGGTCAACCGACCCCCATTGGAACGAAATCGCCGATTTCCAACCAATAATCGCTCGTAGCGCCTCAGCCGTAACACCTAGCGAAAAAAGTTCAATT
>Ga0049105_1000187_pt1 | contig 17059 bp, 9 predicted proteins | sample WorMetvaBAHAMAS1_FD_61260 | JGI IMG/M metagenome (GOLD analysis project Ga0049105, IMG submission 61260) | Worm MetaG Olavius vacuus BAHAMAS.1 | ecosystem: Host-associated > Annelida > Digestive system > Unclassified | place: Germany: Marburg | collected 2013-04-09
TCCTCGTCTTTCAATGTCTAGCCGGCCAAGCACCGTCGTACTTGTCAGACGATTGCCAGCCTGTCTCTGACTCCCGACCGCGCCGTCTCCGGTCATCCGATTCACTGTCGTGTGTCGTTCAACGTGCACACAACACGTATGGTGACCGGTGCTTTGCCACTGCAGGGCCGCGGGTCTGGAACTCTTTGCCGGCTGAATTGCAACAATGTAGCTCTCTCAGACAATTTAAACGATGTCTGAAGACTTTTCTATTTAGGTCGTGGGACTATGGCGCTTTGTGACTCTTTGTAAACCAGCGCCGTATAGAAATAGTCTTACTTACTTACTTACTTACTTAACATGGTCAGTTTGACCCAAAATTTCAGGTACGGTAGAAAAAGTCACCCCCATCAACCATTCTTTTTCCCATATTATATTATTTACATGCAAATTTTCAAATGTTCACAATGACTACAAACACACATACATATTACACATACTGCTCACCATTACCTGGAAAGCTCGAGCAATAGCAGTTGCAGCAGCCTGAGCAGACAAGCGGCTGCTACGTCGAACCTGCTCGGTTTTGACACTTTCAGTAATCTGTGGCTCGCAATCTGCAGTTTTCTCATCTGATGCAGCATTTTCATCCACATCTAGCTGTCTGCTTCTGTTCCTAGCTCTTGGAGCAAAGAAGTCGCCCAAATCACATCTCTCCTGCTTCAAAGACGACTTTCTTGATGTGCCACTGCTCTGAGTTCTCGTCCTGTGTTGGCCCGTCTGGAATCATACCACACTCGATCACATACAGCACTCAAAATAAACGAAGTCTTTCACTCTACCAGCTGCATAAAATGCATATAAGATGCACATGCACAGATACTGCAGAGAAAAAGTGGGGTGCTTCACATTACTTTGAAATGTTTTTATACACGAAACCTAGAAAAAGTAACTCAAATGTCACAATAAAATAAGACATGATACGATATGTCAATTTAATGTAAGTCTTTCAGTACTTTCAGTACTAGAAATACGTCTCTACAAACAATGTTTACTAGAACACAGGCATCAAAACCCCCTGTGTCTATCAGAGACCGACATTTATCCGAGACCAATGTTTGTTACAGTTTACTGGCCTCAAGCCCCCGGCATCTATTACATGTTGTGATATCGCGTATATTTATATTATAAAAGTTGAATGGCATCGATTTGACCATTGAATATGCATGCGGCAAACAGGCTGCACACTGCACGCAGGCAAGCGAAGGGAACTTTGCATGTTGAGTGCAGCGAGTAGGCGAGCGCTCTGCCAAAGGATGAAATCTACCTCAAGTCGATATGGCGCGGTGGCTTGGTATGTTTTTATTTGTTTATCATCGACTAATGCAGGGTTTCAGAGAGCCATAAATTGGTGGAAGTATGGTATTTACGTCCGCTCAAAACAAAACATTTTTGATGTATCGCAGTCTTTGCTAAATACGGCCGTTTTGATGTTATCCAAAACCCTAGCCGGCAGCTTAGTCAAAGTAGTACATTTAGTTGCGCATTGCATGCTTTTAACCATGGTTTCATGTCTATGTGTGTTTACTTTCTATATGTTCTGACTCTCTTATTTACTGGAGACTGACGTCTACTGGAGGCCGGAGTTAATTCAAGACCTGGTGTTTATTAGAATGTGGGCAACAGAACCGCTGGCATTTATTACAGGTAGCATTTATTTGAGACTCCGCATTTATTAGAAGTTGCGCAGTATATCTAGTAAGCTATATAACTTACAAATGCATCAAATGAACCACATATTTGTTCAAAAGTTTAACCTGATTTAGCTTTCTGGAATTTGTAGAGAGCGTCGCACTGGACTGTCCATCTGCCATACCAGCTGTGCTGGACTCAGCATTTGAGGAAGTATCGCATTCAACTGCATCAGCCTTCTCATCAACAACTATCACTTCATCAGCTTCAACAAAGCATTTATCTTCTGAGAAATGCAGTGCACTGCACTCAACATTGACATTCTGACTGGTTGCTCCATCTAACTTGGTAGGCCTAGTGTCTGAACACAGTTTACTGACACTTTCTACAACTGGTGTAACAGGATCCACACTGGCTGAATCACGCTCTGCTGCAGATTTTCTTCTGACATCCGTATTCAGTTCATTGCATACCAAAGGCACATTTTTAATCTCTGCATTGAATACATGAGTTTCAGTACTTGATTCTAATGTTACATTGTTTACAGCATCATCTTCCAGAGAAAAATCAATCTCAAAATCGTCGTTGGTTTCGCTAACATCTATCACTTCAATGTCTAAGTCATCATCTGTAATTACAATAGCAGCTCTCTGCCTTCGAGCTAAATCGCTGCCTGTTTTCAGACTGGCATCAGTGCATTTCGATGCTGTATTTCTTTTCTGCAATTGCTGACCGTGAACATCTGCCTTGATCTTCATCAAGATGGCAGCATTAACTGGCTCTGGAGAGACCTTATCAGCCTTACTGAAAAACGACCTTATGTCCTTCGATGCAATTTCTAAATTATTAGAAAGAACACCGTCTTCATGTTCATCCTCATCGTGTGAATTTGCGTCCTTTTTCACATCATTCACAAATGGTTCAATTGCTAACACACTGTCTTTTGATGACGTCTTAACTGGTGACATCTTAACTTCATCTATCATATCAGTCTCCACATCTTCTGAAGTGCACAGACTGGTTTCTACATGAGCAATTCCTGTACATTTGAGAAATTCTTCATAAGATATCTCGATACCTACTGTTGGTGAAGGTGCAGAGATTACGTTTCCATCATCAACTACTACTTGGCTACAACTACGACAGTTACTGACAACTTCCGGTGTGTCACCTTCGCCTGCACAATGATCGGAAACATTTAAATTGGAATCCAAAGGTTTTGGTCTCTTTTTCTGAAGTCGTCTCGTTTGAGAATGCGAATCAGTGGAACGACTACGTTTACGAGACGCACCTTTGAAATTTTTCTCATTAAGTGAAGAACTTTTGCAATTCTGCTGTTCAACGGCAGATAAACTCGCGGGTCGATCAACTTTATTGAAAAAGGCATCAAGTGTTGCCATTTCAGGCATGTATAATTCCACTTCCAAACGCTGCTAAAAACCTGGAGAATAATAATTACTTCAAAACAGTATATACGATTTGTGACGTACTGAAGTTATAACAGCATATACAAAACTGCCCTCATGCGTCGAAAATCTTACAAAACAATCAGAACTTGATGAATTCATCGTATATTCCATTATCTTGTATCAATTTTGAAGCATCTTCGACATCAACAAAATGGTACCAATATAATAAATCTGATGCAGAAATGCACATTTCCGAAAAGAACGTCGAAACGTAACATAACTACATAAAATACCCTTTATTTACAAAACTGGCGGCAGTAACGTACAAGGTAGGTACGATTAATTTCAGAACAAGATTGTTGTTGCAGGAAGTAACCACTGACCAGAGGTGCGCGGATACCGGTTTTTCAGAGCCGTCAATTAAATTTTAATTGACGGCTCTGCGGTTTTTAGCGAACGTGAATGTCGTCGTTCGTCCGTCTCTCTGTCGTCTGTCTGTCGTCTGTCGTCTGTAACGTTCGTGCACCCTACTCAGGCGATTGAAATTTTAGGCAGTGTTTCTACGCCATTTGGTACCTTGGCCATCTGTGACCCTTCGGTAAAAATTTTACTGAGATCGTCTCAGGAAAACTCCTCCGTCGGGGGGTTAAACCAATGAGGGGTAGAAAAATGTAGCGATTTTGGACCTTTCCAAGGCTATATCTCGGAAACGGTGCAAGATAGAAGGTAAGTTACTATTAATGACTAATAGGAAGTCGCATATGGGCTTTCGATTGGTACCAAACTCGGTGACCTTGAATGACCTTGAACGGCGCAATAGGCCTAACGGCTGCGTAGTTTCACCGAATTCGGTAGCTTTCTAAGCGGATTGCGTAAAATGTTTGAAGATACACGGATACTTTCTGCGGCAGAAATGTAGGCCAATGAATGTAGTTTTTAACGATATATCATTTATGGCGATATGGTAGGGGATCACCCTAAGCGATAGCGTTAAAGTGAGGCACTCGACCCCTCTCGCTAGCGAAAATTTGACGAATAATCAGCCATAACTTGGAAACGGTGCAAGATAGGAGGTAAGTTCGTATAGAAAGTCGCATATGAGCTTTCGATTCGTACCAAAATCGGTGACCTTGAATGACCTTGAACGGCGTAATGGCCGTTATACTGCGTTATTTCACTGAATTTGGTAAACATACGTTCCAACACATAACCGCCGCGTCGATCTGTGGCGGAATTTATGCACGAGTGTTATTTTATTTTGTAGTACGTGTACGATGTCATCGTAAAGAAAGTTCACGTTCGCTATCTCATTTCCTGATGAGTTTCTTGTCAATCAGAGCTGGACAAAAAACTAGGTTTTTTAATAAAAAGTTCTTAGGTTTTTAGGTGTTTTATGTTTTAATGTGCTGGCTGATTATTGGTCAAATTTTCGCCTTACTTTGACGCTGTCGCTGGGGGTGATCCCCTAGGCAATAACGTGCGTTGCTATAATTATGTGACCGGGTTTGGTTGGCCACACCCTTGTTAATGTTAGCGACGCGACACCGGACGGAATTTCCTTTTTTAACGTGTTTTCTTTTATTTTCTTTATCCAACAGCGACGTTGCTCGGACCGTGGCTATATCATCATCTCCCCCGTCGCCGAGGTCGCACCCCACGGATGAGGTCGGCCAATCAGCGCGTCGCTCGCGGCTAATGGGCCGCTTCCCTGCCCGGCGGTGGTGGGGTGGTCCAGCGGCTGCTGCCGCGCGGGATAACAGGATGAAATTGGAGAGTTGTCCCTTCCTACTACAATTACATGCAGTCGCACGGTAAAAAAAACAAAAGTACATTGCCCAAAATTCCAACTATGCACGAAACGGAGTGACGACAAATAATGATAATGCTTTCGGCCTATTTAATGGTTTGTCAGCAAAAAGCTAGATTAATATAGTAAAGTAGATAGTAGATGGCCGAGACGTTTTGACAGTAACGTCAAAAGAACTGTTTTTTTTGTGAGGCAGTTTGGTTTGGTTTACGTGGTGACAGGTGGTCTCGATGAACAAACCTATAACAACATTACATACTTGCACGCTCCATATTAAAATCACCAGCTTCACCCCTCCCGGGACATGATTATGGAACCGGACGATAGCGTGGTGCATTTGTTTATTTCCAGCTTTTGCTGGTAGTAACTGCGCCAGCCACAGAGGGATGGCCAGGCTGAGTTTACATGGATCACATTATATGAAGAGCGATAACCGAACTGATGGAGATTATCTATGTTTGATCGAGACCAACGTGTTTCCACGTAAGCCAAACCGTCACTAAACCAGTGACCAGTTCTTCTGATGTTACTGTCAAAACGTCTCGGCCATTAGCAGACGCTCAGCTGGCATCCCGGGGATATTTTCTTGTGGGGGGGATTGCCAGGGAAAAGCAGTTGGAAGTTCAGTAATCAATAAACAGTCCTGATTAACACCACCATAACGATGCTATACTGTGTTAACACGTTTGACCGCTGTAGTACATGTATTATGTAGTCTAGCTCACTAATGTCACTATCCGAGTGACAGAACGGTTAATATTGTAATGAGCCACCAAAGTACTGAACCGATTGAAACGAAATTTGCATGAGGGTTAACCTCTCCGACTTAATCATGTGTTTAAAGTTCCAAGTTTACGATTTTACAGAGAATCGAATTTCAATTTCACCATTGACTTTTGCACGGGCATAACAAGTTACTGTTAACAACAGTGACAGTGAAACGCTAGATGATGCTAAACTGCTAATCATGATGGTTAACGAGCTCAGTGCAACCGGTGACCGTGATACAGTTTACCTGAGAATGTAGTGACCACAATTGATTGCTTTAAAACTAGACTTGATAAATTCTGGAATTCTCAGGATGTGGAATTTGATTATAAACAAAATTTGACCGGACTGCACAATAGGTCGATGATTATATAATATTAATGTCGGTTACTTCAGTACGTTCTTGGTCTTGGTGAATTGGGCATAGAGGCTTTAGCCTACGCCCAAAACTCTCCGTTCATTTATTCATTTAGTTGCTTACTTACTTTTTAATCGTCGTGTCGTGTGTAAACAAAAATGTTGGATGATTAGTCAACATCAACAATGGCGGAGTGTATTTTTGGTTGTTATCAAATGGATGAAGATCAGACGGACGAGGACAAGTCGAGGCGGCGAGCAAGTCGCGCGATCGACCGGCAACTGAAGAAGGACAAAAAGCAGTATCAGCGGACGGTAAAGATCCTTCTTCTGGGCTCCGGCGAGAGCGGCAAAAGCACCTTTCTCAAACAGATGCGAATCATACACGGGAACAACTTCGTCGCGGAAGAGTTGAAGCAGTTCAAGTTGGTTATTTACGGCAATATAGTAAAGGGAATGAAAGTCCTCATCGATGCGCGCTACAAGTTACGCATACCCTGGGGCGATAGTCGGAACGACAAGCGTGCCAATTTCATCTTTGGCTATGACAGTAATATCAAGCTGGAGGAGCCGGTTTTCGCACAGTTTGTCCCGGCATTAGTGGAGCTGTGGAAAGATACCGGTATCCGGACTGCCTTCGACCGAAGGAGAGAATTTCAGCTAGTAAGAAATTTTGTTACTGGTGAATTGAGCATTGATTGATTTATATTAGTATCCGCGGTGTTAACATCGGTGATAGGCTCAGTTCAGTGAACTGATCATAATCGTACAGAAATTTACGAGAATCAGTTTGGGGTAATTTTCCAGTTTAGGTTGATAAATTATTTACTTTTACCGTATTCATTTCATACCTTGCATACATGTGAACTGGGAAGGCAGTAGTAACAGTATCAGCATTGTTAATCTGTGGAACAACTTTTCATCGAGTACCGCTGATTTTACAGGTTGCGCAAGTTCAATAAGTCGGTCAGTATCGACTAGCAACTGTCTTCTAATGTATTAATGTTGTAATGTAATTAAATTTCACCTAAACTCCAAACATCATTCTTAGTACCTCTATTGCGGTACATGTGGGTGTGCGGATATGTATATATGTATGCACGTGTATATATGCATACATATGTATTCCTAGCCACTTGCCACACTGAGCATGGAATTTGCACCTGAGTTCGAATTTGCCATCCAAGAACTTTTGGCCATGGTAAATTACGCTTCAGCTAATTACGACAAGTTGCTGACACTGAATGTCGTAGTTATTCCGTCAGTCTGGTGCATGGCAAGAAAGTAAATCTGCTGCCAATCAGCATGTTGAAACTGGATGACAAGTTTGACACCGACGACAACAACAACAGCAAATACAGTGACGCAGATGACAACACAAGCACTAAACTTGCTTTCATCGAATGAATCATGAGACGAACACCGTGAACTATAAGTGACAGCGGCAGTGACGCTGAATTCTGTGACATATTATGTGACCAAGGGAGGTGGAAAATCTCAGATTCTATTCCCTTCCTCTGCCATCCTATCTCCACCCCACCGCCTCTTCGCCTAAAATAGAAGTCCGGGTACTGTTATAATATATTACCAATAGGGCTTGCCTCGATTGGCTTCTGATCACGATCAGATCGTTGACTACGCTCTTCACAGTCGATCAAAAACAAGACTGATCGTAATCATGAACCTAATAGCTTAGCTAGGGATAATTTATGCCACTCTGCACAACTGCGTTGGACTATCTGAGTATCAGCTGTCACTGTCGCCACACCTGGCTTACTACTATGTACAAGCACAGCACGGGGGAGGGGGAAGGTGAGAAGTGATGAGTCAGTTGCAGTAGCAGGGTCATTGTAATGTGTTGTGTTGACTGCCTCTAATTTCTAGCGGAAACATTGGCAGCTCTTTCTGTTGACACCTGCTAGACAGAGCTGCACTTGTTGCTGCACACTGGCCTAGCAATTCCCGCCCAATGAAAATGCCAACTTGAGCCTGTTGATGCCGGCCAATAGTACAGTTATGATGGATTTTCAAAATGGTAATTTTGTCCATGTCTTTGATAGCTTCAAAACAAAGAGTAAATTAAATTTCAGGTAGTAGTTTGTTATTCTTATATGCACTTTTCCATACCACTGTAGTTTTTCAGCTTGAATGGTGGTACCCAGCATTTGCTACTGTTGCTGGGAACTGTTTGTTTTGTCTGTATAAGTAGCATGCTGTGTGCTTTATTTTGTACAGGGTGACTCTATAAAGTACTTCCTAGACAGTGTTGAACGGATTGGTCAGATGGTATGTGTGATTTTTACTTTTAATCAACTATTTGTAATCAGTGCAAATATAGGGATGTTAAACGGGTTCTCGGGTACCCAGGTCCTGAAAAGTTACCTGATCCCAGGTATTTCATTACCCGAAATCATTCTCGGAGTAACAGCCAACGGACGACAGCCGTTCGCTGCTAATTAGCGCAAGTTCAGTCCACATGGTACATGCGTTTTATTAGTAACACGAACCGGCGAGCGGCACAGCAGGCATTGTTGCATGCTCCCGCGAGCAAGTGCCCTGTGTGCTATAAACCCACGGTGGAACAATGACACCAGCAGTGCACTGACCTTCGCATACACCCCGCACCATGTCACCTTGCTATGGTCATTGAAGCATTAAACGACTGAACCGTCGGCAGTAGTTCCTTTGATGTAACTTGCAGGCATTGTAGACATTGATGAGAGTGATGGCATTAATTAGTGTCACCCTATCTCACTACCAAAGTTGAATTATACGCAGTGGCGAAATGATCAAAGTAATCAACTGTCCAGTCAAAGGCATCGCAGCTAATTATCGCCGACTCCACAGTCCACTCACTGCTCAGTCTATTGTCTGTATAGGCTTATACATACGTTCATCAATTGAGCACTGACACGCCATGCAGACAACTGTTAAGAGTGGAGGACTGACACCGCTGTTAACTTGTGCCAGTATGTGTCTCCAGTCCACTCATGCAGTGAGTGAGTGAGTAGACTTTAGCGTTCCACCACACAACACGCATGTGTTGGACGACGGATGGGTGGCATGTACACTGTACAGACACCATGCTTGGGCAGACTATGGCCAAACTAGCAACTCGAGGGGTTGGAACCCGAACGGTTCCCGGGAAATTTAATTCGGGTCCCGGGCTTCAAATTTCCCAGTTATCAACATCCCCACACAAATACCAGGTAATTGTTGGCCTGTGTTTTTGCAGTTTTCTGTAAGTTTTCTCACATAAGCATGTTTTCTGTCAGTGCTGCATGATCTGGTCAATGTGATTGATATTGTAGGGTTACGTACCTACTACTCAGGATGTACTTCATGCTAGAAAAGCAACCAAAGGCATATCTGAGCACGAATTCCTAATTCGTAAAGTGCCTTTTTGTTTCGTTGATGTCGGTGGGCAGCGTTCACAGCGCCAGCGTTGGTATCAGTGCTTTGACAATGTCAAATCTATTCTCTTCCTTGCGTCCTCCAGTGAGTATGACCAGGTTCTGTTTGAAGATCGGTGCACAAACCGTCTCGAGGAATCCTGCAACATCTTCGACACGATCGTCAACAACAGATCTTTCACGCATGTCTCGATAATTCTCTTCCTGAACAAGACTGACTTGCTCTCGGAAAAAGTGCTCGTTTCCGATATCAGCCTCTACTTTCCAAGATTTTCGGGCAACTCGAGAAGCCTGAACGATGTTCAGCAGTTCGAGCTGAAACTGTTTGATGAACGCCGTGCCTTACGCACTCGCCCGCTCTTCCATCATTTCACCACTGCTGTCGACACCGAGAACATTAAGTTTGTCTTCCAGGCAGTCCGTGATACGATATTGGGAGACAACCTCAGGTCTCTCATGCTGCAGTAACTGAATATCGTACAGCATTGCCTGTTATGAAATGCTCGTGAATTGTAGCCATAAAATAGAATTGTAACATGATCGCTGCATGTTCTGTTTATTGTACAATGTATGTTTTATCGTTAGCTCTGTGGATCTGCTGTCAAAAAGTGTGGCAGTTGTTCGAAATACTCTTTCAGCATTTCTGAGTGGGCTTTATTTAGATGAAGGGTTCTTTACAACAAGCTGCACGGTAGTAGTAGCAGTGTAGAGGCTTAACGTCCCACTCAACACATTATATAGGTGATTTCCAGGACGATTTTTACAGGTCATATGACCAAACCAACAGTGTCAAAGCACTGAAGGAAACAGGCTGCGAGGGGGTTAGATGGGTGTGAAAAAGTGTCGTCTGTCATATTTATAACATTAGGCAATCTGTGCAAATGTTCAAAGTCGTTAATATTGACATGGAGAAGTAGTTTTTTCAGTAGTTGAGTTACTAGGCAGTATGAAAAAATTGTGCAGTTTTAGATTTTAAGTGTAGCTTGCCATTACGTACAGTTAGTGCTGTTAGCTGTTTGACATATGTAACTGTTTGTTCACCAGTGGACGCGTGTTTTAGACGTTGAATGTTTAAAGTCAGTCAGAATATTGATGGGGAGAAGGTTTTTGCTAATCAAATTACTAAGCAGTATATGCCGTATAGGACAATGGAACAGTTTCTGACTTTTTAACATGATTAGAAGTTATTGCAGTGGATTTCATGCAAATGTTCTGTGGGTCAGTTGTAGCAGCACAGAAACCAAAAAAGGTGAAGAAGAACTTATTTAGATATGAATGTTATTTGAATGTTTTTACCTTTTACGAGCAACTTGAGGCCAGTCTTTTTAAATCATTACCAGAGCCATGAGCACAAACAGCATCGCGGTGCCACACTTGGATATCCAGAGAAAGGGTTGGTTGATTGATTGATTGATTGATCTTTTAATATACACGTAACAGACGTACATGCAGACAATTGATATAGCATATAACATAGTATACAATGGAAATAAAACAAAAATATAAAAACGCAAATACAGTGGGAGAAGTTACACATACCGATAAAGGCAACGGGGTACAAATGAGTTTTTATACATCTCTGTATCACACCTAGGCAGCTCATATGTGTGCCCTTTCAGTCTGAGATTGTGTGCACCAGATTTGACAGGGGGTAATAGAGCATGAGCACAATGATGGGCTTTAGTCATTTTATGAAACAAGTCTATGTTAGCATCGTTAAAAGAAGTCTTTATACGTGCTCTCCAGTGTACCAAGCAGTAAACGTATTTTGCTAGAAACTGATACATTTTTCTTATTTAGTTGATTGCATGGAAAGACCAATAGAGATGGGCAGAAGTTCAGCAAACGCCACCAAAGTTCAGCCGAACAATTCCGCCGAATGTTCGGCTCGGTTTGGCTCATAATCTGACATTCGGCCCATCTCTATTGTTTTGTCTAATATCCGTGATGTTGGTTCCTGTACTAGCAGTTGGTATGGTTATCTCTTGTGAGGAAGTTGTTCTAAGATTTGCTGAGTTCTGCTTTGTATGGTGTGATGTGTTAACAGTGTAGATATTATTTGTCGGCCTAAAAGTTTTCATGCATGTTATGTGTGTATCTTGTAATTTCTAATCATGTGCTTGTGTCTGCTTCCGTAGCAAGACACTTTATATTCGATTTATCATAAACCGTGCTATTTCATGTAATATACAGCTTGCTGGATGTGATAATTTTGTGCAGTTTGAATACAATAATACCACAAGTGTATAAGTACATAGGGCAGTATTGGACTTACTTTCGTAATATGCGTTTAAAGTGGCACTGATTTTTAAGTTAAGCTGGCTAGCCATTGTACATTAGCCAAGCTGCTGCCAGCTGAAAAATCAGATTTAAGCCGCAATTTTCGTAAGCCAGTCGAAAAATCATTAAGCCGGCAGCTTACCAGTTTACCCAGAGTGTGACTCGGTTAGCATTGATTGGGAGGTGGGGCATATTTTCAATCAGGATACACATTTGCACTATAACTGAATACGTCCTGTGTCGAGTGTAGTTACTGTATGTGTAAGCTTATTATAGATTCTTATACATTACATGAAGTATCTTACAGATGTATTTGTGATCGTTTAGAATTGCCGAGTAGTCGTGCCTCATGACTAGATTGTATTACACATTTCAATGCCATTTCTGCGCGTCAGATTTCTACAGAATTAACGTCTTGCGTAAATAGTATTCTAATTTTGTACTAGTGAGTGATGTGATAACAAATTTTTATTTTGCTATCGTCTTTTATCGCAAGAGTCGAGGTAGTTTTGCTGATATTTGTACATTTACCGTGAGACATAGTTCTATTAGTTAGTTGCCTAATTTATGCACAGCCCTTTCGGCACACCGCCCTGCCGCAGACGACAACTCCTTTATTGGCTGCACAAGCCATGAGATGACAAATGATTGGTCGCTAGCCAGTACACATTTCGTTGACAGCCAGTACGCATTTTGATGCTCGTTTGGGTGCGTTCTTTCTTGAAAACAATGTACCGTTCGACAATACCAGTCCGATTTATCTGATCAGTCTGCTCTGGAAATTAGGGTTAGGAATTTAGGTTAGACTCAGAGTTGCACTATTTTTTAGCATTTTTCACGGAGAATAAGGAAAGTGAGCACCTTATCTTCCGCGAATTTCACGGACCGTAACATCTTGATAACAGAACGCAACCACATAATAATTACATATTCGCAACCACATAGTAATTACATATTCTGCAAGTGCCCATGCATAAATTAGGCAACTAGCTAATTGCCGTATTTAGATGCTAGTACTGTGGTAGAGGTCTGAATATAGGCACACTGTATATTTTAATGCCTCGTACTTCGGTGATGCTGTTACTGATTGTGTATATAATCGGGTGCTGCAGTGCCGTTGAACTTGACAGGTTGTGTCTGTGTTGAATAGTTGCTGCAAATTTTCGTGACGATAGAAGTTTCAGTGAACTAATTTTTCGTGTTCATATCTTATTTTGAGAAAGCGTTCTGTGCTTGTATGTAGCAACTAATGTGATACTAAATAGACCGTAGTACTATGATTTCTTCAGATGCGTATTATATACAATATTATACATGTTCGTTGAAAGTAATGAACATAAAAATCAACGGCAGCGCCATTTTTAAATGCCAGTGGTTGTGATTTGAAGTATTTGCTGATTGACATGTTCGTGTTGCTTATGCCGCATTTATCTTCACGTTCTGATAATTCGGTTACGAATGATGCTTGACTTGTTGTTGGCTCTTGTTAAGTTTCTTTCATTACCTCGACCAAAGAGGTTATGTTGTACCCGATGTTTGTCTGTCCATTTCTCTGTTTGTCCGTTTGTCTCTCGGCAACTTCATTGAAACTACCAGTCGGATCTGTATGTATCTGTGGACAGGGAAGAACTGGTTAAATTTTGGAGGTCATCCGTTTCTGGATTTGGATAGAGGAATTTGTTTGAAGGATTCTTCGCCGTTGTGAGATAGGACATTTTCAACAATTTGGCTCGCGTGTCTGGAAAAATTGAGCGGATCTTGTTCACCCATATAGAACAGGGTTCCCACGCATCCTTGAAAGTACTTGAAAGTACTTGAATTTTTTTTCTGCTAAATTCAAGGCCTTGAAAGTACTTGAAAACAGGACAGGTGCTTGAAAGTCCTGGAATTTCATTCCACAGGTGCTTGAAAGTCCTTGAATTCACCAAGTCAGACTGTACAATATCAGCAGCTCTGTTAAACAGGTGTTTTGTCTAAAACAAGATTTGCTAATAATTGTCACGTTTTGTTTTTATCACCTAAAACTGTCCCGTAATCACAGAAGTAGATATTACATGTTGCTTTAATACTGTCCATGCTGTAAACTTCCGTCGAGAATTGGTGCTTGAAAATGCAACTTCAGGGTCCTTGAAAGTTCGTGAATTTTAATACCAAAATATAGTGGGAACCCTGATAGAAGCTGCATGCTTATGTTGTGTGCCATTTATGTCATCAGCTGCTTTTTCTTGATATATTGCTGCTGCTTTGCCAGCTGTAAATGGCTAACGTGATGCAAGTGTGCAAGTGTACGTTTTTGAATCAGTGACAAACTCGTAATCTTTCTTCCATGCGTTATGTACTGGCCTTGGCGTTCGTTGTTACTGCTGTTCGTCCAGATGAAGTGACAGGAACTGCTGGTTTGATGATTTGTGAAAAGTTGTTATGTAGACACTGTTGTTAATTCAGGGTGTCTAACAGATCAGCAGGTCTGATTTGCAGGAGTTTCCGGGAGACATTTTGATGAAAATTCAGTAGAATTCGAGGTTGTTGAAACAGTGAATTTTAAGTTACATGAATAAGCATGTGGTGACAGGCCCTATCCGATGCCTATCACAGCGTCATCCAACCATCACTAACAGTTACAGTTACAGTTGAATACGAAACCAGATGTTTCTACTGATACATTTTGAAATGCAAGAATTGTGAGTCAACAACAAACACACAAACTCAGCCCGAAATTTCCGGGAGATTTTGCAAATTTTCAAAAAGATTTCCAGAATTTCCAGGAGTGTTAGACACCCTGTTAATGGTGCAGTGTGATATCTGTTGTCATTAACTTGTATAAATGTCATTCGTTCTCTGTGTAACAATCTAATTCCAAGCATTACATGCCTCCTCCCTGTAACTGTCATCTGAGCTGTGTTGACTGGAGTATTAGGGAGAAGATTATCAGAACTCTTCATGAAGAACTTATGAAAAAGTCCGACTTACGAAAAACTTAGGATGAGCATGTGATTATCAAAAAATCTTATGAAAAACTTAGGGCAAAGTTATGCAAAACTTATGAAAAACTTACGACGACATTACAGGTATTTTACGAAAATTTAAAATTCGCGGCAAGTGATGTCATTCAGGAAACCCTCTCTCTCAGAGGCTGTTATTGGTCGAATATTTTGAGCTAAAAATAACTGACAACAAGAGTGACGATTTCCTAAGAATGCTTTTGCAAAATGACTTAACCAGTTTGCTAAAGAAATCTTAGGAAGTCGTATCTCGCTCACTTACAAAAGACTTACGACGAACTTAGGAAAAATTTTACGATGTTTTGAAAATTGGGCCCCTGTACTATTGGGTGTACCACATCTGTGCGCAGTCAGGTCATGTGAGCACTTCATACAGATGAACTGAAGCTTATAGTCTTCATTGTTTTTAATACCTAGGCTCAAACTTTTTTTGGAGTTAGGTTTTTGTGTATTTTGTGTTTGGTTGCCGGTATCACTGCTGTAGACAGTCTGAAAAAACTCGTTTGAGAAGTGACATATTATGTGTCAAGTGGGAATTACTCTGCTTACACTCACCCAATCATTATGTTTTACATACGCCATGTTTCAACCTGTCTGGTGCCTGATAAATTCACTATCTTTCCGGCTACTTTGGCCACACAGTCGTTGTAATGTAGGTGAAAATTTCACAGGATTTATTCTACAAATTGCTATTATACATTTGAAGAAAAATTTCTGAGGTTGAATTTACATACTTCATGTGAATGTTACAGCCGTATCTGGCAATGCCTCTGATTTTTCCTGGCATTCTACATTCTGAATTAATTTTGCGCCTTTAAATTCATGTTTTTACTATCCAGTGGCTGAAAATAAACCCATCATTGCAGCATCCTAGGTTCCAAATCTGAAAATCAGCACGTTACCTGGCTCCAGGGTTCCACAAACCTGGAGATATGTGGTACTGAATCGAATACAAAAACGAAGCGCGAGCAAATCGATAATAAATTATTTTTTCCTGTATTGGAAACTGAGATCAGTAGCGGTTATTGTTAGTGATAGCTCTTCGTTCATTGTCGTTTAGGTTTTTATTATCATGAATGACGTATATATTCAGCGTATTTATCGCCAGTTGTTGCGTTCACTTAGTAACTGATAATTCAGATATCCAACGTACGTCTAGCATGTACTGAGGTGCTCTGATAATTCGTCGGCTTTCGCTTTACAACTGCTTGTACCGTATTATTTTATGCAAAGACTTTGTCGCGCAGGATTTTATAATTTGTACAGTGTAACAGTTATTTCATTGTATCATTCATGAATAACAATGTACACATGCCGTGCAGTGTTAGGTTCGGATCTGTTTTTCTGCATTGTGATATTACTGTGTTTAAGTCTGTGGCCCTATGAAAGCCTATGCACGTCATTGTAACTGATGGTCTAATCATCTATGGTCATCTCGGCCACAAACCATCTAGGCCCACACTATATTGCCAAGTCGGCCAGAATCATTTATCGTGTTGGCCACAATCTGCTACCAACTCAGACACAAATTTTCATATCAGCTGCATGCCAGCATGGCGACGAGACGATATATATCATTTAAAGCTTATCAAAATCTGCTTGTAATATCATAAATCGGTTGCAGAAATGCGGACTGTTAATGTTTGTGGAAAGTTTAATACATGACCATCTTAACTGCATTGCGTAGCCGACTTGACTGTGGCAAGACTTGATTGTGGCCATGTTGTATGGCCGAGCTGGCAGGTGGCTGAAATGTCCCAACTCCATTAGCTAGTTGCCTAATTTATGCACGGGCACTCCTAGAATATGTAATTGTTATTGTGTGGGTGTGTTCTGTTAACAAGATGTTACCGTCCGTGAAATTCGCGTTAAGACAAGGTGCTCACTTTCCTTATTCTCCGCGAAAAATGCTAAAATAACCAAAATTCTAACCCTAATTTCCAGAGCAGATTGATCAGATAAATCGGAGTGGCATTGTCGAATGGTACATTGTTGTCAAAACATCTGGTTCAATAAAAGAACGCACCCAAACGAGCACCGAAATGGGCATCAGCGGTAGTAGTGTAGAGGCTTAACGTCCCACTCAACACATTATAGGTCATTTGGGGACGATTTTACAGGTCATTTGACCAAACCAACAGTGTCAAAGCACTGAAGCAAACCAGTTGGTCTTTCAGATAAGGCTTGAATCCCACCAGGGCCACTCCACCATGTTACAATAATATAGCTCTAGGCAACCGCCTCTGCGCATGGGCATCAGCTGTCAACGAAATGGGCACTGGGCAGCGACCAATCATCTGTCAGGTCGGGGCTTATGCAGCCATTCAAGTTGTCGTCTGTGACAGGGCAGTG
>Ga0049105_1000188_pt1 | contig 17049 bp, 13 predicted proteins | sample WorMetvaBAHAMAS1_FD_61260 | JGI IMG/M metagenome (GOLD analysis project Ga0049105, IMG submission 61260) | Worm MetaG Olavius vacuus BAHAMAS.1 | ecosystem: Host-associated > Annelida > Digestive system > Unclassified | place: Germany: Marburg | collected 2013-04-09
AAAAAAAGAAAAAAATACACAGTTTAAGAATGATAGAACAGACAGCAGAGATACACACATTTATATCATTCTCATTTAAAGACACAGATGGAACAGAGACAATATTTTTCTTAATCATCATCAACTCCAATGCACATAAGACCTTATTATAAAATTCTACTGGTACCCGGCTTTTATTATCATATTATATTATAAGTATTATCACTTACGAGAGAGCAGTGCATTATGAAGTAATAAATGTAGTTTGCATGAAAATTGTTGCAAGAAAGTAGTCTTTGTTTGTTAATGTATTTCAGCGTTTTTCCCATTTCTAAATTGTGGCAGTTGACATACGTGAATGTTGAATTCATTTTTTGTGACTTAGTTTCAGATAAATGTCTACACTGTATCATTATCATAAGCTCATCACTCTGTATTACTGTGCTCCGTAGGAAGCCAGTTGAGGAGCTGCTGGAGCGACTGTTTTTATCATTTGAAATCGTAACTGGTGCTAAGCATCTGAAGCAGTTGTGCCTCAGTGAAGCGGTCGATTTCAAGCCGATGCATTCTCATCTGCGGTTCGACTGTGGTGACGGCGGTGGAGTTAAAGTTGTAGTTACTGATGATAGTGGGTCAGTCACATATAAGTCATTGTTTTACATTTATTTGCTTTTATCTTGATCTGCACTCTGATGGTTGACAACTGTGATTTTGGCTTTACGTTTCTGTCTGTCTTGAACTGTCTTTTTATTTTCAGTTAATTACTTATTTTAGTGTGGTTTATAACTAGTATATAACAACTGGCATATTCTGTCGCCATTATGTTTGTCATACTTATGGACTGTTTTGGGCACCCTGACAGTAATAGTACTTTCTGTAGCCTTTATCACTAATTGTGGATTTTAATGTTTCTGGCTCTTCCATCACATCAGATGTTATCAGTCGAGTGCATCAAGCATACATTAGACCCAAACTAGAAGATTGATTACATAAACAAGTAGCTCAGCGGCAAGTTGTTCAACACCCGACTTTGTTTTCAGCACTTGGCTGTTGCAGACAGGAACGACAATTATGACAGTTTCCTAGACTGTTGTTATTAGTGGTCACAGAGAATCAACTGAAGAAATTTTTCAACCAGTATGCAGAGATGTGTGACTGCTCTATGGCAGCTAAGCTTCTTACTTATGTCATTAGTCTGTTTTAGTTTAGCTTCTGTTTTCCAGTTTCCTTTTTAATTTTTGAAGGACATGTCAGTCACGTGAAAGCCATTTTAGCTTTTTATTAACCATTCATCTACCCATTTTAATAAATATTACAGAGCAATGGCTGTGGCTTTGTTGAACTATTGACTGGTTTTGTGTGACCTTGCATGCTCTCAGATGATAGTAGTTGGGTACGGTAGATTGATGAGCAATGAAGTGTGTGTCTGTTAACAGTGTTGACAGTGAAGAGTGGATCCATGCTGCTGATAGTGTGGTTGAACTGCTGGCCTTGCTGCGGCAGCGGGCTGACCTTACTGCTGAATTCTTTCTCTTGTGTTTAGAGGTATGTCGAAACATGAAAATGCACAGTGTTTAACCAGTATCGGACTATGTATCGGAAATAATACAAGACAGGCACATAATTACTATGAAACACTAATAGAAAGATGTTATTAGCATTCACAATTTCTTTGTGTGACTGTTCAGTTAACTTCAGACACCAGGTATGTGCTAAGCTGTGTAAACCAATGATGTCATGTGCTGACCGAGTCCAAGAGCATGTTACCACACAAATGTGTCGAGCTCTGGTCTTGAAGCCTGGACTGGTGACTTTCTAGCTGAAGGTTTAGTTTAGCCATACATGTCCTTCAGTTAAATGTGCCGGATCTCTCTGCAGCCAATCACTTGGTGATTTGCAGAGTGGTAGAGGAAATCAGTGTTCACAGTTGACTTGCTAAATGAAAATTGCCACTTGCTACTAATGGCCCTGTGCCAGCCTACTACCTTTACCTTTACCTTTACCTTTGGGGTGGACTGCGTCCAGCGCTGAGGCCATAAATGCCAGCCTACTAAGTGGATGACGTATTTGGTGGGATAAACGTGTTAACCAAGTGGTTTGCTTCATCTTGTTATCAGAGGTGTGTGTATGCATAACAGAAAACATCAGTCATTTGTTGCCTGTTGTGTTGAACAGTTGAATTAACATGTTATATCGTTTTCTCTGTATACATGTAAGATGAGGTAAATGGTACCATACTCCCTTATGAGAGCATATGCGGGGTGCTCATCTCCTGCTTATTGGTCTTGAGCCCGTGTGTGGGTATACCACTAAGTCTGTGACATGTGGCCATTGAGTCACTAGACCTACGGTTACCTACCCAGCCTCAGAGCATCACCACACTTTGACCGGCACCAAGTAGGCTTCAAAGGTACACGGGTGTAAGTAGCTTGCTTAAGGCCAATAGATAATTTGCATTACAGGAAGTTGTGGTACTTGCTTGCAGACTGAATTTATATTAGATTAGCACTTACTGTTGGTCAGCTGACTGTGGTAGATTGCGTTATATATACTTCATGAAGTATTATGTGAAACCTGTGCTAGGAACTGACGAATGTTGTTGCGGAGCTGCCGTCACTGGACGAGCTGCCGGCACCCTCATTGAGTTGCAGTAGTCAAGCCTGTCTGTTAGAAATCGATGTTTGCGTGGAACGAATGACGAAATTACTGAAGCGTAACCTCTCACTGCTCGGCATCATTGCAGCTGTCTGTGACAGATTCGGAGGAGATTGTCTACAGAAAGCAGACCACATATTACGTTTTGCTCAGGTTCGTGTCTTGGCCTTGTTGTAAATTGTTAATTATAAAATGCCAACTGCATATTACATTATCAGTAAACTGAACACTGGTAATCTTTAAGTGGCCATTTGCACCAGTCGTGGATCTTAAATAAAACACATTGCTTCAGTTTGTGTAAAATATGCTGTTTATGGGTTCTGAATGTAGTCGATAATTATATTTAACTATGTCTGTTAATGTATGCATGTGTATAATAATTACAAAATTAATAATGGAGTCTAAATATGAATATCACTGTTGGCTTATTGTTTGCAGTTGTCTACCACAATTGGTCAGGTTTAATTTTGAGTTATTTATTATACTAAATGTACTGTGAGAAGTGAAATATGATTCTGAGTTTTGGTGTTTTATGGTCATCACTTTGTAGGAATTCATCGTTATTATCATCATCAAATCATCCTCAGTTGCATTCTGGTCATTCGATGCTTTCACTCTTCTTGTGAAGCCCCACATAGGGCCGGGCACTCCCTTTCCCCCTTGTCCCTTCACTTCCTCGTCTTTTGCTCTTTTTTACTTTACTCTTTTCTCGGTGGCTTTAACTGTTTTCTTCTTTTATCCATCCCTTTCCTGTCTACCAGAATAGTCCCACTCCATTTCCAGGCCGGAGGTCGTAGAAAGCGACCGAACCTGAGTTTAGTTTGTTGTGTTTATTTTGCATTATCTGTATTCCTTGGATAAGATGGATTTTGGTGTTTTGTTGTATTTGGTTTAGTTTCGTCTTGTGTCTTCCTTCAGTGCTTTGACACTGTTCGTTGGGTCATTTGACTCGTAAAAACCCGTCCCCGATATGACCTATAATGTGTTTGGTGGGACGTTAAACCTTGCTCAACTCAACTCTTCTTGTGAAGTTTTTCCGCTGTGATTGACTGTCCAGACAACGCTAGCACGATCATTGACACGGCTGGAGACAGATGCAGACCACAATTCTGCACTGAAGACTTTTGAGAACGAGACTCTGGTGATGGCTCTAGGACTGCTTGGTGCACTGGTGGCCGATAAAGAGCAGGTATGCTCACCGGACGTTGTGGTAGACATGTCAGCGATGTCTTTGTGGAGTGTGTGTGTGTGTACACTTGCTTCTGTATGCACATAACTACTCATTTACCATAGTAGAAGTAGAAGATATGAATATTATTTCAATATTTGGGTGGCATTATCGCATTGTTGCTGCAGGACCACAATACAATGTCACCAAAATCAACAAAATCAGTTTGTAGCAGCCAGTACACGGTGACAAATCAGCACTGAGCGACAGGTGCGCAGATAAAGCACAGTACATTGTCAGAGCGCATCAGGGAACGACAACTGGAACAGAACGGTCTTCAGTTCTCGGCAGAAGACGGGAAGAGAAGGCGCATTCCAAACATGTTGCGGTAGAGCATTCCAAGCCCGTGCAGCAGCCACTGGGAATGACTGATCACCGATAGTCGAACGACGTGTGGATGGTACCAGTATCTTGGCTGATCGGAGGTGTTGACGTGTCCCACGGGTAGAGACTGGTCGGATGGTCTCAGCAAGGTAGTGAGGCGCAGTGCCGTTGAGGCAGCGGTAGGTCAGCACACACAACCGGAACCTGACTCGCTCTGGAACCTTGAGCCAGTGCAGTACCAATGCAGTCAATGCCTGGAAAGACTTGTCTGTGAAATCATTTATTGTGTGTCAGGTGGGATGTTGAACCCTGCTCACTCACAGTGGGTGTGGTAACACCTATTGACTTAAATAGTTCGTATGTGATAGTTCTTATGTGAAAGATTGCAACGTATGTGTTATTGTAGGCTAAGAACGTTAGCTGGGATGCTGCTGGTTGTCTGCTGCCACTGTTACAACGTATTGTCAACACACATCCTGACACTGCGATAAAACAGACCGCCGCCGATGTCCGTGTTTTGATTGCGACCCACGGCCATGTTAGTGTCAGCAGCGATGATGGGATGGCATCTCATTCGACAGAGGCTGAACCGTCTAAGCCCACGTTCATAGACAGTTGTATGAAAGACACTGACACTGGTGCTAAATCAAAATCGAAACCTTTGATTGAAGTGATTGGCAGTAGCGAAGACTCTGTAACTCAGCAGTCTTCGTCCCAGTCAACATCGAGCATCTTTCAAACCTCTATGAAAGAAGTGGCTGATGTTCTTGTTCCAGTCCGAGGACATGCTCTTCTGACACTCCGGCATCTGGTTGACTCTGGCGATACTGAGGCATTGAACTCCACGGCTGAGTTACTTGCAGTCTGTGACAAAACAATTAATGATTTAGACTCGTATGTTTACCTTAATACCATTCAGTTGTTAGCATCTCTTGCCACGAGGCTTCCACAGCAGACTCTGCCGTGGCTCTCTGACAAGTATCTGTCAGTCAGTCATTCCCAGGCTGCTGATGTTGAGTCTCATCAGAATGCTGGTGAAAGAAGGATGAAACTTGGAGAAGTCCTTGTTAAGACATCATCTGCACTAGGTACATGTGTAGTAAAAAATTATTATTTTTTTCTTTTTTATGACAGTTTGTGCTCCAATGGTCTCTTTGTGAAGTTGGACGTATTTCTGGGCTGAGCCGTAATTGTTGTATGCCAAAAACGTGTTCGGATGTGATTTGTTTGCAATTTAAGGTATCAGAATCAAACTCAATGAATTGTAATTCACTTATTCATTGAGTTATTGTATAGTTTATCTCAGGACAAATCACAGCACTTTTCTTTCCTTTCCTATGTGTTGTTGGAGGCTTTTTTGTCATAATTAGTTTCATAAAATTTTGGTAAGGCTTGGTAAAAATTTTAGTCTGCAAGGACAGATTTCAGTAGGCGGCGTTGTCATATTGTTAACAGTCACCACCTGCGTGTTGTACGCTGCTTTTGAACAATGTGAACAGCGTCTCTGTGTTGTTTATAGCAAATATAGCCCATTAGTGTATTCATTAAGACAAAACAAGGATAGTTATTTTGGTGTTTATGATTATGATAATAGAATCTGGCAGAAGTGTTGTGGTATGCTGTATCTGTTAGGTCCTCTGATACCATACTATCGAAGCCTGCTACTAGGAACATGTCTACGTGCGTGCAAGGACTCAGACGCACTTATTCGTGCAAGTGCCATTTCTAATCTCGGACAAGTGTGCCAGCACCTTCATTTCTCACTTGGACCTGTGATGTATGAGGTACTCTATTTAAACTGTGGTCATTCGATGTGTAATGCACTATCAACACTTGCCTATTTACGTATGCTAAATTAGACAGTAGATTTCAGAAAGCCGCTACTGGGACAACAGTTTAGCATGAAAGTAATCATCTCTATGATTACAGCTGCAACCAGAATCGTTAACTATGTGAGTGACTTACTGAGTACTGAGTAGATTTTACGTTCCACTCAGCATGTGGTGTTTTTGGAAGCTACCAAGTGTTGTTCATCTGGCAACTGTAGCTACTGACACTTCACAGCTGAAAATACTGATAAAAGGATGCATACACGTGACATTAGTTCCAAGTAAAATGATTGAAGTAAGATTTAATACGGATGTTGCTGTATGTTCAGGTGTTTGAATGTATACAAGCACTGCTGAAGTCTGATCCAGATGTGATTGTGAGGCGTTCTGCAGCCGTCTGTGCAACATTGTTATTACGTGGACTCTCTAAAGACTGTCTCAAGGTTGTTTTAGGATGTTTTCCCGTGATCATGTTTACAGAATTTTTGGTCGTTGTTGCACATTAGAACTGTGTAGATTTAGAGTGTCGAGGTGTGAGAAATGCTATGTATTTTTAATATGTTCATTTGCACATGATATGCAGTATTTCACGTTAATAATCTGGCACCACCAGCATCTTGCGTTATTGCGTGCATAGACTCGTTTAACAGTTACATTTAACGTGCACTTAAAAAAACCAACAAGTAACCAGCTAACACTGCTGTGGCGGGTTAAAGTGTGAATAATGGTGATGTATTGGACTTATAGGTCACCTCAGTCTTACCTCAGATTTTTTGCGTGATTTTCACCCGTGATTATATCACAGTAATTATCATCATCATCATTATTATTATTATGCTTATCATTATTCAAAAAAACACTAACGGCAGCAGTTGTATATCGAGAAATGAAGAAAAATAAAGTACGTTGTAGAGAAGTGGACACGTTACTAACAGCTGGTGCTGCTGGTCTCTCCAAAACGTACACCAAATTGCTCAAAGTATGAAAACATCAGAAGATGGGTTATATGGTGACTGTTTGACCAGTTGCTGGTTTCAGAGTTTATTCTGATCAGAATGAAAAAGCAGAGACAAATTAAAGCATAACTGCTTTATCCTTATGACCATTGTCAGTGTTATATTCTACATGCACACTCTGGGGGCAAAAAAATTGCACAAGTTTATTTTTGCAGTAACTTCGTCAAAACGTATTACAGTGAGATAACTATTGGCACATATATGCTCCAGATTATAATATATCTCTAAAAAAAATTTAAAATTAATTTTCTTATCTTTTCTGACGTGAAACTATGACAAATGAGTCATCGGTGTATTTGTTCTCGTCTGCTAACAAGTAACTAAATGAATCCTAAGCTGGTTCCCTGTTTTCCATTCCATAAAGAATGTGAAAAACGATGATAGGAAATTTATCACAAGACGTGTGCCAAAACTTATCAAAATTGAGCGAGGTTTGACAGAGTTATTAGAGAAATAATTTGGTTCACATGGTATACTGTGTATGCATTACGCTCGTGTGGTGTATGTTTTGTGGTGTATGTTTGAGTAGGTGTTGGGTGCAAGTCTTCTGCACAACTTCTACAAGTTACTGAAGTACTGTCAGACTGTCGAGACCGATGACGTCCTTCGACTTCATGTTCAGCTCGCATGCGACGAGATTGATATCTTCATGAAAGAGTTCCTTTTTCCTGCACCGACGATGACCAAGCGTATTCACGTTCTGGACCCTTTGGATGTGGACTAAGATGAGAACACGTCATAGGAGGCCAAAGATGTATTGACTACATCTGTTGGGTGTAAAGCTTTCAAACATAGTGGCCCGATGTGAATTTATTGTTTGTCACTCTTGTGAATGGCATTGCAGGAGACAGTGTAACCTTCGAGTTAAGTTAGTAGGGTTCTGCGTCTCACTCGACACAAAGTACCTTCATACCTCACCCTTGACCTGCTCTGGACCAACGAAGCAGTGACTACATTCCAGTTCTTGCCAACATTTTGATCATGCGGCAAATGCATCTCACACTATTGGTGTTTTGGTGGCCGTTCATTTTGTGTGACAGTGGCACGGGTATGGAACAGTCTTCCTGCTAGTGTCACTGCAGCATATTCATGGGTCCATGGGAATTTATTACCTCTGCCAAGGAGAATGTTTTGCCTGGCATCTATCTGTCTGTCTGTTTATCTGATAGCAACCTCGTGTAAAAGCTACTCATCAGATCTTCGTGATAATTTTACCATAAATTTCGGAAGGCATTTGCAAGAGGATCGTGAAGATGCAGAACTGAAAAACTTCAACAGTACAACGTGCTCTGCCGCACTGTTCATCGTATACAATTTACAAGCTACGCCCGTTGCTGCCGTGGCCTGCTACAATCTGGAGCAGCTGATATGTCACGTCACATCCCACAACAAATAATTAAACGACTACAGTACGTTTTATGTAACGACCTGGATGTGATTCTGTTGTCTCCACAAAATATAAGCGAAACTACCCCATTCCGCACCCCCTCGACGCCTTCGATGTCTCGATACTCCGTGCCTTCAGTGCCTCGAGCTTGGTTCCCCCACTTTTCAAAGTTAGGCCGCTGCCCCTCCCCCTGTACCATCTACTGGGTAACGTAACGTCTGCGGCTGTTGACGGCCTTGTCTACATTAACCTAGCTACATCCCGAATATGAGCTTCCTATAGCTAACTCGACTGGTTTAGGACAGTTCCTTAAGTTTGGACAAAATTTGAGTTGGGGGCACTGCCCCCCAGCACTGCCCCCTAAGGAAAATTTCTGCATGGTTCCGAGTTCTTGTTCATATACTTGCGCGTCAGATTTGACCTTCCTAGCTCAATTAACTTCAGAGATGAACGTTGTCTCAAAATTGGGGGCCCAGAACCCTTATTATGGTTCACCCTAGAGGGTCCAAAGTAGTACCATTGGATTCTACGGATATGATTTCTTATTAGTCATTATACCTGAGACTGTATGTTGAACCATTTCCGAGATATAGCCTTGGACAATTCCATAATCACTATATTTGGCTACCCCTTTTGCGTTTCTTAGCCCCCGGCGGAGGGGTTCCTCTGGGACGATCTCCCTCCGTAAAATTTTGCTTGTAGGTCAGCTGATGGCTAAGGTACAAAATGGCGTAAAACATTGCCGAAAATTTCAACCAGCTGAGGAGGGCGCATGAACGTTACAGACGACAGACGGATTTGCCACAGCATACCCAAACGTAACATAGTCACGTTCAGGTAAAAACCGGTGAACAGATCTGTAATAATAAGCCGTGATGTCCTGTGGGGTGTAGACATAGATAAGCTTGTGACGTCATGATGACGTTGTTGATTGTTGCATTGTCTGAAGCTCATGGTCACGTTATAGATGTGGATGAGGACGATGGATGGTAAATCTACAGCAGCGAAGAGCGCGGTAACTGTGAACTGAACTGTATCTTCCTTTGTATCATGCGTTGCTGTTTTAACTTGTTTATCGTTTTCTATACAGCAGCTTTGCGTGGAAGAAGAAATTCTCGCGCAGACAGTGAGAGCCAGCGCTTACTGGTGCCTACTGAATGACTATAGCTCAGGGGGGAGGGGTCTAGTGGAGTTCTTCACCTCAAGGCCATAGGCGTAGATCTGGCTGGACTTCTGGGGGGACGCATGGCGAGCGCCAAAGGTGGGTCCGTGCCGAGTGGGGTGGGGTATGGAGAGGGGTGTCCCCTCTCCAGCCGACTAAAGGGTCTGGGGAGCGTCGTGAGCTCCCCCAGCGGGGTCCGGGGCAGAGCCCCGGCCGAAAACGGATTTTGGCGTATTTTGAAGGCCACAGAACGCTCATTTTTGTACCTAAATGACAAAATCTGGGGGGACACTTTGCATTAGCGTCCCCCCACTCCAAATTCTGGGGGGACTTGTCCCCCCTGTCCCCCCCCGTGATCTACGCCCATGCTCAAGGCGTATCGCGTTACCGTTGTTATGAAGTTACTTTTTAACATCTACTCACGTTTATACTCCCTGATATTATAGCTATATAGTTCATTCTGTAAATTACGTGTATACACGTAGGTGTGCATTATACTATGTCCTGAAGTGATCTCCGAGTAAGAGAACACATTAGTTGATTGCAAAGTTTTTTGTGAGGCAACGTGTTTTGTGTACACTACTATAATATTCTCGCCACTCAGTCAGTACCGGCAGAGATACGGGCTGGTACACTGTCTATGCCAGTGGGGCTGGTACCTTGATGTTGTAACGGTGCTGGCTACCACCTTAAAACGAAAAAAAATCTGCAGCAGTCGTAGGCTGGAAAGACGTCTCCGAAATGGCGTACGTATATTTGGAGTCGCGTTAAACTCTGTTTCATGGTCTTGGTTCTGAGTTTGTTCTGCCCTAACAGTTTATAACTAAGCCAGTCTGAGGTTCTGCTCGTTCTGTTAGTCATGCAGAGCGAATAATGTAGCCTGTTATTGTAACCTTGTAGGTCTACACGATATGGGCCTACTTTGTAAATTTGCGATGTCGGTGGAAAATAGGCATCCTCGAAAAAAGCCAAGTCGGAGCGTGTCGCCAAGTCGAAAACTGCCGAAAATGCCTCTCCGAAAACACCGAGGTCAGTGACTAAGAGGAAAGGGGCGAAGACAGGCAAGGTTGTCGGCGAGTTGACGGAGCGCTGCGAGGGTGTTATGTGTCCTGCAGCGATGGAGAACCTGTACTACATCGCCCACGACGCCGCTGACGCTCTTCGTCTTCGCGGCTTTCGCTGGCGTACGTCGAAAGGAGGCAAAAAGAAAAAGAACACTAGTAAAAGCTAGCATGGTGATGGGTGATAAGACTAGTCACTGAGTGGCATTTGATATCGGGCGTGAATGTTCATAGTACCGTGTTTTTATTGCTAAATTTATGTAGGCCTCACCGTCTTGATAGGCTGTAGACTGACGTTGTGTTTTAGGAAATTTCGAGTCACGTCGCTTTGCGGAACAGAACGTGTAGCCAGTAATTGCTAACGCAGTTCTAACGTAGCGCAACTTGGTTGACGAAATAAAACTAGATAGCGCGAACGCGAAGCTAACACGTTAAACCTGTAATTTGTAATACTCTAACAGAATTAGAAACTTCATTGGCAGAATATTTGGTACGGCCTGTCATATCGTGTTTAATGGTTAGTTTAAGGCAACCACCCCATGCGTCCCATGTGGGCCGGCGGGGCCGCTCCCGAAATCAAGTTTTGCATCTGTATTTCTCCGGGCTGTGTATCATCATCATCATCATCATAAACGAAGAGATTATCGTGGCGTTTAGTCCGAAAACTACAAGGACACGTTACAAAGTCAAAAAAAACAAAACCGCGAGATACGTCGTGTCTAGCAATAAGGAAAAGCAGTTAGTCACAGATACGACCGCTCAAACAATAGTGTCTTGAGCTGCTGCCTAATAAACGTTAGCAGTGATGACTGATGTGATGTCAGAGTGGCTGGCAGACTGTTCCACACGCGCGCACCTGCGATCGGGAAAGCGCGGTGTATGACTAGGCCCGGATTATACGAGTGTCAAGGGCGCATTTAGGGGGACTCAGCGCTGTCAGCGGGCCATACCCCTATGGGCGGAATGGCCACAAATAATGGAAGTTAATATTGCCCATACTTTTCGACGGAGACATTTTATTTATGATGATGATTTACAATGTAGCCTAATAGGCTATTGTTTTATTGACAGTTGACTAAAAAGGTCGCCAGATGGGCGTTAAGTTGGCCCCTCCAATCAAAAATTATGCGTACGCCCCATGACGAGTTAGCCTATATGGAGGCGATGGAAAACGGTGCATGATTGGATTAATAAGATGAAGTCTCGTATACGGGCTTTCGATTGGTAGGCTATCAAAAGACCTTGAATGATCGACCTTGAACGGTGTCATGGCCGCCGACACAGTGCCGTCGACAGGATTTGTTGCAAGGAGGGGCAAAGATTAATTATGTCATGGGGCACTCACGGTGGACTTCAGGGCCGGCTGTAGCAGCTGCTTGATGACTAATTATATATAGTTTTGTGACTGACTGCGCAGTACTGATAGAAAGAGCTATGAGTTGTTGACATCTGCATCAGCTAATCTCGCAGACTATACACAATACTTGGATAGTTGGCTCTCAGATTTACTCCAAAGTGAACTGAAAACGAAATTGTTGTAAGTCGAGGGGCACGTAGCTGGCGACGACACTGAGCCGACGCGCGAGAGCTATATAGCTCTGCGTCATTCATTCTGTAACTCATAAACTGGCTTGTCTGAAAGTCATCAAGCCAATGATAAGGCTATCTACTCCCCGACACATGTTCAAGCTAATTAGGTGAAACAGACTGGAAGTGGAAACTGTAGAGTGAACCAAAGACAGCTGAAACGTCTGCATGCCCAAATTATATTGCTCCTAGTCTATTTTTAAGGAAATTGGGGTCGCTGAATTTAATGACGATGTCAGAATTTTGACCGGAAGCTAGAAAGTAGCAGTTTGTGCGTATGCGCAGTAGGCCTACAAGTTCGGCCAAAACAGCCCAGAACGACTGCCGCTACGTCATGGAGGCATAGTAAAGTTGCAACGTAGTATGCCCTGTTTTTAGTAATTTATGAATATTCATCATTCATGACGAATTTATGCCTACTGATTGTCGAATGTCGACCTGCTGTTCCGGGGTAAAAAGAAATTGTCAACGATGACCATCGGTGGAAGCTGGATCTCGTCGCCCAATATACTACACTGGACTGGACGGTGGCAAATGGCCATAGGACATCTTGGACGGGAAAGTGAGGTCTAAAGTAAGGTTAGGTTAGTAAAGGTAACATTTATGCGTTCGATAGACAAATGCCAGCATACCGCATACTTAGGCGGCCACATCACTGGCGGTCGCACTCGTCACCACGGCTGTGAGTGTGAGCGGCCTATTCAGCCCGCTCCACCCTCCGTTCCCGGTCCGTCGTTTTCTGTCACACCCACTCCACGCTCCGCTCCGCCCGATTTTCGGCCCGCTCCGCTCCGTTTTCCGCTCCGCTCACTCTCCGCTCGGCACTTACATGCTCTGCTACGAGGACCGGGGAAGTACCGCAAATTCCGCAATCCGCAAATCAAACAAGTCGTGTCACTTATGGTGTTTTCATTACTTACTTTTTATTGAGTGTGACATAAAATATGACGTCACTGATTTATTTTTTATACTCTCGTATATGAAGTGTTGTTATATTATTAAGTCTAATTGCCAAAAAGTATCACAAAAGTTTTTATACATTTATATAATAAAATGTTTTTGCACTTTTACTGATGGTAAAATAACGTATACTGCTCTTTATTGAAACAGTTTTTTTCGTAAATACGGTCTCACTGTAAACATGGCGGGCGACCCCGAGCGCAGAATCAGGAAAGTCATGTTCGAGGTATTATCGAAGGCTGCTCGATATAGCGATGGGTTGTGGATTCGCCATTTTGTGTGCGACGGTGGCGTGCGAAGAACGAGTCCGAAAGGCGTTTTTCTGTTACAACGAAAAGCATTATTGCTGCTAGAAGAGAAAATACGTCCAGCCGCGTACAGATGGCGGGTTGATTGTGATTGTCGAAGAGATTGTGTGTCATTTCAACTCGAACTGGCTTTGCCTTTAGTTGCAAGGTACCTGAGTCTTGCTCGTTATCAGTTGATTTTTCATTTCTATACGTACACTATACTGATTCGTGACAGAGTTGTCATGTTCACTATCTGCGTAAGCTAATCGATCTTGGTTGTGAAGCTATGGCCGGTGAGCCGGATTCATAATTCAGGGCCCTGTGCTCAACGAAAATACTAACCCCAAGTTATTTGTAGATGTTCTCCTACGTTAACTTCTAGATTTGTTGCCTGTCGTGAAACGGATTGGTGTGATAACCAAAGTCAAGGGTTTTTCCAGTTGATTTCTTTGTATTGTGTGTTGTGTTTCAGGAATTATGTCGCAAGAAGTTACTGCTGGAGAGTTGCACAATTCAGAACGTGCAACAAGTTGGCCATCAGAAAATATGGCAAAACCTCTTCATATTCAAAGAGTGGAGGAAGCATTAAAGTTGAATGCAGTTCTTGCACATGTTGAGTCTTTGAACAAGTCGTCAATTCATAGGTAGAATACCAGAAGTAATTGTAACCTCGGTGGTCTTAGCTGATATTTAAAGCATGACAGTGATTAATAATTTTTTTTACCAAACATTTAACTGTGTTCACTTTGCTGATCTTAGTAGGCAATTAGTTGTGATTCAAGAAAATGACGGTATAATTGTCAGTGTAATTGTTATATGTTGCAGTGTTATAAAGGTGGTTTTAAAGTTGGTTACACTTAGTCATTTACTGTGTTTGTGGCTCTGTCGGCAGTGATCAGGAGCTCTCTACAGATGCCGAAGCTGATTCTGATGGACCAACTTTAATGGACAACATACGCTACAGCAAGGATGCTGATGGCAACAGGATCTACAATGGAGTTGTCATTACAAAATCTGGTTAGATGTTGCTGAGTCTCTGTACATTTCCTGCATTATAATGATTTACCTTGTGCGGCCTCCCAGTGAGACCACCCCCAGCGAGGCCCAGGGCTTAGCTGACCTAGTTCATGAAGAAGCCCATGCTGTTATCCCTAATCCTAGATAAGCTATTCTTGAATGCATTCAGGCTAGGTGCATTGATCCAGCAGGTTCCGTCTGTTGACCACCCGATTAGAAAAAAATGCCTAGTGATATCCCTGGTGCAGTGAGTTTTCCTTAATTTCAAACAGTGACCCCTAGTACCTTTCGTGTTTTCATCCAACATAAACATTTAATCAATTTGAACACGAGATAGACCCTTAAAAATCTTAAATAATTTAATCAAGTCCTGTCTATTTCTTCTCTCTTCGAGAGTACACAAGCCCAAGTACCTTGATCTGTATTCGTACGATTTGCCCTCATATTAACTATAGATGTCAGTGTCTTTAGGTAGTGTGGGTGGACTGCATTGTCTGTGTGATGTGCAAGAGTGCTGTGTCGATGGTTGTAGAGCGAAAGTCAGACAAGTGTCGTCTATATAACTTCAGTAGGATCAAGAAGACAAGAAAGTGGCTGAAGGTTGGGCTTTTACTTGTACTTGTAGCAGAAATGTAAGGTGAAGTGACAGAAAAGTGTTGATAACAGAAGGAGCCGGAACAATAAACTTTCGAGTGGAAGGTCTTTGCTGCAAATAATACTACTAGTCTTCATTATGCTGTGTAGTAGCATTGGGCAGGTTACTCACACTGATGTGCCTCTGTCACCAAGCAGTATAACTTGTTACTGGCTGAAGGGCAGTGACACCCTACAGCTGTGAAGGTAACTGCGGAACTGGTGGAAAGCCAGCCTACCACAGAGTTTGTGACAGAAGTCGCCTGCAGTCTCAGAACTGACAGTTCCAGCCCCACAGCTCTACTGAGAATAGTAGTACTTTACTTTACCTGTTTTCTAATTTTTGTCAATGTTTTATTTGTTGATTCTACAGATTTTTGGCTAATGAGTTTGGCATTAAAATTTTGTTTTAGAGCAAAATAATATTTATGCTTAATATTTACCGCTGGTTGTTGTGATGTGCTTGTCAGAATGTGTTGCTAAGTGATACATCATCTGATGAAGACGATGACGATGGTGAGCTGTCACTGACTGATGCCGAACTGAAGGATATGCTACGGCAACATGTCAGACACAAGCGATATCAGAGGCAGTTTGCTGCCGATAAAGAGGTGAGCCAGTTGTAGTCATTATGGGCTACTTAGTTTGAGTGATAGGGCGTGTAAGTGAAGTAACATTTGAATGTGATAAAAACCGTTCTAATTCAACTTCTAACAGCTGCTCGAAGACTGTTGTGACTGCCTGCTAAACATTTTAATTTATTAATATCTGGATAATTTGATCAACAAGTAGCTCAGCTATCGCAGAGAGATCATGCTGCAGGGTGGGTTAGTTTTGACCAAAAGTGGAAGACTGAGGACATTATAGGTCTGTCTAACCACTATGATGTAATTGGTGAGCAAAGCTGTCAAATTGGGTAAAAAAAGCAAAATAAGAGCTATTACGCCATTCAAGGTCATTCAAGGTCTCGAGGACGGTATCAATCGTAAGCCCGTATGCAACTTCCTGTTGATGATTAATACTAACTGACATTCTATCTCGTACCGTTTTGTAGTTATCGCTGCTTATTGTTCAGATTTTGGATGCTGTATTTTTGAGCTACTCTATGGGGCTTAGGGCAGTGTACGATGTTCATCTTAGGCTCGTTGAAAAGCATGTAGTGGACTTCCTATTAGTGTTAATTGAACTTTTTTGCTAGGTATCACTACTGAGGCGGTATGGGCGAAAATAGATAGAAAATCGGCACATTGCAAACAGCATGATGATGTCATTGTGACATGGTAAAGCTGTGCCGTGTTTTGCAGCTAAAGCAGTATCAGTACTACAGTGTTGGTCTACTGTCAAACTACGACAAGTATTACGATCATCAGAAGCTCGTTGTGGGATCAGCAAAACGTCGTCAGCAGGTGAAGGAGAAGACAGAGAAAAGTACGTTGAAAGGTACTCGGAATTCATTATAGATTTTTGTCATTCTGAGACTGTTTCTCCTGCGCTTTTGTGGCATATTTATCGGAATCATAGCGAACTGTAGCCTTAACTGTAGTCAAACAGTGAGCGTAAAGAGATCGTTGTAAAATTGTGAAATAAATTATTAATTAACCGTAATAAAAATTGTTGTAATAGTAATTGTGACGAATGTCGGACACAAATGACATCAGAAGCAGTTTTCTATTATTTGTTTGAGTAAGAAGGTACACTTCATTACAGTGAGGTTACAATGATGATGATGATGATGATGATGATGATGACAGCTGACATGTTGCCATAGAGCTGACATAGTTTTTCATTGAGGAGACGGACATACCAGGCTTACTCATTCACATCTTCTTTCTGGTGAACCACCACCAATTTGCTCTGTATGTCAAATTCCACTTACTGTTCAACATTTTATGCTGGACTGTCCACAATTTACTGTGAAGAG
>Ga0049105_1000189_pt1 | contig 17027 bp, 7 predicted proteins | sample WorMetvaBAHAMAS1_FD_61260 | JGI IMG/M metagenome (GOLD analysis project Ga0049105, IMG submission 61260) | Worm MetaG Olavius vacuus BAHAMAS.1 | ecosystem: Host-associated > Annelida > Digestive system > Unclassified | place: Germany: Marburg | collected 2013-04-09
CTGTAAATGTCGTCCCCGATATGATCTATAATGTGTTTGGTGGGACGTTAAACCTTGCTGAATCAATCAATTTTCTCCTATTTTGATATTTTTCACTCCCCCTCTGGCATAATAATTCCAGAACCCCTAAAGCCAACATTCTCAAATTTTTAGCCAAGACAGTACCAGTGATGTGCCTTAATTTTCAATTACAGGTCAATCGGAGACTTAACACTTCCACAGGACGACCCAAATTTGGAGCCAGTTTTGGGATTTTAGAAATCATTCAGATGGTCATGTCTGGCAGTACAAGAGTTAACAGAGTACATTGAAAAATCGTGCCAAAATGTAAGTTTAACAGCTGCAGTTTAAGACATCATTGAAAGTCGTGGTACACTGTAGTAGACTGCATTGAAAGACTTGCGTCTGAAATGATGTATGACCTGTGTGCTGGGTCACACTAAACTTTTCTCGTACTCACTATGCAGTCCTACATATGTTTAAGCTTTAACGTGCATGTAACGGTGCTGTTTCGTGTTACTACTGAGTACTATGTTTGTAAAGTCCTCGAATTCGGGTTTTTAGAGTACAGTGGAAACCCTATTGATAGTCGGCTAAAACTACATCAGTTGGATGATGTGTGTGTTTTGTGGGTGTTTGTCCAGGATATTGATGTTGCGGCGCAGCTAGTTTGGCTTGGCCATGCTGTGTACGTTGATGCGGCTCAGTCGTCCGAGCCTGCACCTGATTTACAGGTGAATGAAGCTGCACGTTAATCGTCAAAGTCTTGTGCATGCCTCGGCCCCAACTGACGTTTGCTTTATTTCTGTTCGCCGTGACGCTGATAGCTCTAAAGCATGAGTGTGGATTGGCTTTTGACTGGTTGTCGTGTATTTGACCTCCTTTGTCTGAATGATAGTGGTAGTCTTGATTACTGCGTGTTTTTGTTATGTGAGTCTGAATTTTTTTTACTGATAAACCAAGCACGTTTTTGTGTCATGTGTGACTGCTTTTACAAGACTGTGTCCAGTGTGGCTTACACATTGATATGTGTGTGATAGGAGCTGACTGTTGCCATTGTATGTTGTGCTTGTGTGGATGATTGTCAAGTCTGACGCTTGTTTCTAACTGATTTGTTGCCAAACAAGCAGCTCAGCTGTCATGTTAAGGCTGCTGGTTGTTTCTGATATGACAAGATGTAGTCAAAGTGCTCGGTGAATGCAGATTATCGAGTTAACGACTGAGCACATAGAACATCCGACTTCATCTTTTTGTAAATGAGTCTTTTTAGGCATTTGATTGCACTGGTACTAAGTAGAGGTCTGTACGGGCCTACTTTTTTCGACCCGGCCCATTGCCATTCAGGAAAAATAAGTCCAGCCCGGCCTGGCCCGTCTTCAGCCTACCTTAAATACTATTTTCACTTCAGGACGTAGTATTGGGAGAAAGTGGAGGAATACCTTAAACTCATCAGAAGAATTCAAACATAATTTACACACATGCAAAGTGCAGATATCGGAACCGATAGAAAACGCTGTTTTTGAACGTGGATTTAAGCAAACTACTACTGGAGGATGCACGCTCCATTACTTGCCTGGAAGAAGTGGATGACGCCATCCCCCACCCGTAGTCACCATCCCACTGCTACACTGCTGTTTCAGTATGGCCCTTTAACTTATATTTCGGTTCTAATTTTAGTGCACAATAATTTATAATACTCATGAAGTATTACTACATGACTAATGCAACTACAGTGCATAACGTTACATGTCGATCGAGTCGGAAGAAAATGTCATGCACAGACCACAGTAATTAAGTAGGCAGTGTATTATTGAATAAATGGTCCAGGCACTGGCAAAAGTGATACACTTATAGCTTTTGGCCCGGCCGTGGGCCACCCAGCCTATGCAGACCTCTAGTACTAACAGCAGTAAACATCTTGCATATGCTAGCAAATACTCCATTGTGAAATGGCTGGTACTGACAGTGGCTAGTCATTATGCATGCATGCTGTTTGAGTTATTAACGTGTATCCATCTTGTTGTGATAATGTACTACTTGAGCGTTGTGTGTTTTGGCTGAATTTTTCTGCCTAATAGTATTATCGTTAGTAGTTGTTTTGATTTTCAGTTGATGTGACAGTCTAGTTTGTGCGATAGTTGGTTTGGTTTGACATAGTAAATTCCATGCTGTAGCTAGTCAAATATTGCCACATTAAACTTGGGTTGTATAATCTCAGTTGTCTTATGACTTTGTCCAAACTAGTGTCAGACCGATATTGATGTCGGACATCGGCACATCGGCGGTAATTTGTAACATCCAAGATGAAAGGGCAATTGCCCTCCGATATTCGATGCACCTAACCTGCAGCGTCTGGTTTACTACGTCGACGTCGCAGTGGGTGCAGCTGTGCGCAACCCGACACAAGCACATTCTGCACGCAAGGTGGTCATAAAATGCTGCTGCATGGAGGCACCACTGTGTGGGGAGCGTACTAGTTCTCGATCGTTGGGCAACCAGCCGTCAGGGTAACTCTCAGTTGTCACTGCTGCCGCACAGCACCATACAAAGACGGTACGACGAGCGTGAGAATAATGAAATCAACAGACTTGACAAGCTAGGCAACACTATCCGTGCCGCCAACGTCGTTGGTGGTCACTAGACGAGGAACCACCAATGATGGCGGTGGCGGCAGCACGATGTCGCCAGCGGAGGCGAAGATCGTCGTTGGTGGTCCACGTACATCTCGTGGGTGGGGAGGCATCACGGGCAGCATTAACACTGATGCGTGTGTCCCAGGGCAGCAGTCGGACGGTCAGCAGCCGGCCAGTTCTTGGAAGGACTATTATTAGGGCTGATACTGGCGGTCACAAAGAGTAGCCTTTGATCACTGTTGGTGACGTTACGATCGTTGAGCACTTTGTTAAGTGATCGATGCACACCCTAAAGACGATGACTGATAGCTCAGTTCTGTAACATGATCACTGGCACTCGTATTGTTACACATTAAACCCATTCACACTAAGTATAGTGACGTAATTGAGCACGTTGGTTTCTACGGCAGCCTTCACACACACTATGTCGCCATATGTCGACGGACGCAACATTCCGCACAAATTGAGCTCAGTCGGCATACGTCGCCATGCGTCCACGTGCGTTCGTCAAAGTAGGGCGCCGTATGCAATGTTAACGGGGCTTTACACTACAGACAGAGTAGACGCAGGATCCGTAGTATCGGACATCGGTATCGGTTATCGGCCGTATCACTTCTTAGATATCTGACATCGGTAGTTACAAAAATTAGCGGATCGGTCTGACACTAGTCCAAACCATATTGCGACCACACCACCTTTTGTAGTATAACAGTGCCGATATACAACATACTGTGGTTTTAAATTTTTTGTCAAATTGTAACAGTACTAATGCGTAGTAAACAGGAGCTATAGCTGTTCTGTCGACCACTTTCAGCCTACACGCTGTACTCTGCATTTTGTAAATGGGCACATAATCAACATAGTCAGACAGTGGCGTACTCATTGTTAGTGTTAGGTCTTTGATCATAGACTGTGATTTTCTGTATTGGATTAGATATATGACATAATGATGTTATTCTCTTGGAGTACAGTCAGATGCTAGGCTGCCATTTTTGGAACACAATGTATGTGTATTATGTTTAAGCTCATATTTTGTGGTAAATGAATGCAGGTGAACTTCTAAAATAGAGTTATGTTGCTACTGGAAGTAAGAAACCTTGGACATGAGCTTGTATGATATAAAATAGGTTAATAATAATAATAGTAATCATCATCATCATCATATTTGAATAGCACAATTCTCAAAGTTACTTAAGTGCTGATTGTCATTTAATTTGGTTTTTGCATGTAGTAAACCTTGTGAATTTTAATGAAGGAATTGGTTTCCACTAGTTTCTGTAAGCTGCTTCATTGCGTATAACAAACTAGAAACACATATTTGCACGGCATGTTGTGGACCGCATGGCATGTAGTGTTTTGATGTCTTGTGTACAGTTTTAATAGTTCAATGCAGAGCAAGTGCCCAGATGTTTTTTTTTCATTTCTTTGCTACTGTATAGGCTCAGGGAGGGATATTTATAGGATAGCCTAGTTGTTTTCTAATGTGATGACATTTGCAGCAAATAATCTAGAGTTAGCCAAATCTTTTTATCTTGCTTTTTATGCTCCTGCCACCTGTTAGGTGCCAGAGGCTTTAAGCAGTCGGGTTGTTCACGTGAATGTGTTCGTGAGTCTGTCTGTGAGTCTATGAGTGGTTTTTTTCACAGCAGAGCTCAGTAGAGCCCTAGCTGTTGTAATGGTCACCCTTCAAGTTAGTGGGAACAGCCAATTTTCTGGGTTCTTACCTTCATATCTCCTGAATGCATCTAGCTATGAAACTCATCACAAGTATTCATTGCCACTGATGATGTTGAGGTCACTGGTTAAAAGGTCAAAGTCAAGCACTGATAACCATAGAAATCTCGTGAAGTTGATAGCTCCTGAATCACTGAAGGCATCTGAACTAAAATGTATACAAATATTTCATATAGTCAGGCCATAAACATATTGTTTCCAGGGTCATGGGTCCAGAAGTCAAGGTCACGGAAAACATTTTACAAAAATGTGGTAAAAACGACGGAGGCATACCCATCAATAATTTGCTGCCTACTTGTGTCTAGTTCGTTGTAATATTTGTTTTGTTAGATCTGCACAGTAATTGGTTGTTGCTGTGAGAGTTGCAGTGTGTTGGCTTGATCAGTCTAAACCAAGTACAACGTACTGTTTATAACAGTGACTTTTATAACTCGTGTAACCTGACTGTGCTGAAATTCTGTTAAAATCCAACTAATCATGTCATTGTTTTGTTGAACACAAACATAAATTTTAATTATGAAATTTAGAATTGCATGTCATGTCTGTTACCCATCACAGTGTTTTCCTGTCACAGCATGAATTGTGCTATTTGTTTATCTATTTGAATCTTCTCTTGTTTCATTTTCGTCGGGAGTTTTGCCACCAGTAAAGTGATTGGTGGGGAAGATCAGAATAACTGTAACCTGTTGAGTGGAAGTTAAGCCCTACCATAACTAACTCTAACTTCCCACAGGACCTTGAAAGTCCTAGACTTTTTAGTTTTTCAAGACCTGGAAAGTCCTTGAAAAGAAATCAGGTCCATGAATCAGTTCATGAAAGTCATTGAATGATGTGTGTTTTGTTTATTAAAGTTCTTAGCAAATGCTTATATGTCAATGTACTGTTACAGTTGTCATCACGGTGTCTGTTACATACTTGCTTAATTAGGTTTGTTCTTTGTAAAATTTCCAGAGTGTTCCTATTGTGCAGTGCAGTTTTTTAATTACTTTGCTGGTTCTTGAAAATTATAAATGAAAAGTTGTTGAATTTGGTTTTCAGAATAAAATGAGAACCCTGCACCTTAAACTGAAATTAATATTATATTGCTATTCAGATTGTCACATAACATTTATCATAATGCAGAGTCCACAGAAATCATTACAAGTTGTTCCTAGCTTATGCTTCACACACACACACACAATTCGTTTCACATCCAGCATATCACCAAGTGAAATTAGTAGCCATCTGACCACAAGTACTTTTCACACACTTTTGTCGTTATTTTGTAGAAATGTTCCGACCAAGATTATGGCCCAAATTGTCAACTCCAGTCACCTGATAGCAGCGAAGATGGTGTATGGTACAGCTCAAACTGTTGTGGTCCTAGACACCGTAGACGGCTGCCTTCCAAACCAGACACATATTCTAGATATCGCCATCGCATGCCACCAGTCATGCCAACTACTCTCGGAAGTGTTTCTGCTGTCATTGGTAATGAGTATCCAGTAAGTAGCCCAGTGGATAGCTCATCAATGCTGGTAGCCAGTTCACCTCTGTATTTAAGTGGGTCCACATTTCCTGATTCGGACACCGGCTACTTTGGTTCGACTGGCCTGTACGAAGGATCCTGTGATCATCTGGAGTTGTATTGTGGTCGACGATATTCTGCAGAACTGACTGATGATACGGAGGTGTTCGATGAGGGTGCCACAGAGATTCCCCATAGTCAGATTCCAGTCGATAGTTGTGTTGCCGTGTCCTGTGAAAGGCAGAGTGCAATGCCCAGTATAACTCAACAGCTTGAGACCAGTAACAAAGAACTCTCTGGTGTTGCCACTGTAGATGCAAACCTGCAAAGCTCTCCTACCCCACATGTCTCAAATGAATGGCAGGCTATTGCAGCTGCCACTGATCTTTCGGCTGAATCACAGAAAACGTGTCGGAATGAGAATATTCCCACCAATGATATGGAACTAACTGCTGTCACTGTTGGTCTTTCTGAAGTTGCTGGTAAATATTCGACCATACAGCTGCTGTTGGACATGAACCAGCAGAGAGCTTGTCTTGGTAATGCAGTACTTGATTTGCCGCCCGGGTCCCAGTCTTCAACGTGCTCGGATCGAGAAGCATTGTCTTCATTGGCCACAAATTACTCTGTAATAAATGAATGTCTTCATCTAGGAAGAGCAGTGTCGAAACACAGTAAGTCAGATGATAACAGTATGCATGACAAACCTTTGATGTTGACAAGTGAGTGTTCAGAACAACCACAGGCTGATCTCTCTCATGCAGATGTGACGAACATTGCTCCAGTAGAATATCTCGGTTCCAACTTGCCACATGATGATGCGATTCTTTGTACTTATGACACTCAACGGTTAGGTGAAAACATATCGGCAGCAGTATTTCATGATACTGACGAGTACAAAGCTGATGGCAAACCTGCTGTGTCACAGAGTGAACTCGGTTTGATGTACATGGCTACTGAAGACACGCACTACTATCCTGTGCATAGTAGACTGCAAGATCTAGAAACAGGTGTGTTCAACAGCTGTCCACATGTTGCTGATAGGGATATAGCGATGGATGGCAGCACAACGGAGATAGTAGCTCTCGATGAATGTGAACAAATACAGAGAATTAACAGAGACACATGCAAAGATAATGCAGAGAGTGTCAGCATCAGTTATACTGCTGATACTGCCCTGTACTTAGACCAGATTATTGCTCGTTTAGAGTTATCTGTGGTGCATTATGGTAGTGTAACTGTGCTTAATGATGTTGAAAGTGGGAATCTGTCAGCATTTTGCATGCCTGCACACAGAACAGTAGATGGCAAGAGTTTGTCAAAGCAAAAACTGATAAATGTTTCAGAAGGAGAAGCTAAAAATGGAGAAGTCTTTGATGAAGATCGTTGTGGACTTGCCGAATTGGATGTTGCTTCCCGCAGTGATGGTTACAGAGTTGTTGAGACCAAGAAACAAAAAGGACGAAGAAAGAAAGAACTTGAAAATGCAGCCACAGAAAATTTATCTGCACCATTTAATGATAGTGATTCAGGCACAGTGCATAGTAAAGGTGCAGATAATGAAGAAATGCATACAGATGTGATACTGGAAGCCGAAAAGAGCACATTTGGACAAAGTTTAACATCTAAGGCTGGTGCTGAAGAATACCTAATGCAGAATTCTTCAGTTGAGATAAGTCCATGCATTGATGAGATTTCGGCTGCTCCTGTCAATGACTTGAGTTTGCAAACTAATACTTTTATATCGGCTTTAGCAACAGAAAAAGCTGTAACAGGAATGTTGCCAGAGCATGATGGATTACAGATATCAGAAACTATTGAAGAACAGCTGGATCTGACAATATCAATAGGTACAGAAACTGCAGCAGGTGCAGCAAAGCAAGAAACGTTTGCAGAAGTTAGTCGGCAACTTGACGACCAAAACCTTTCGGGTGATGTGGTTCCGACTGACATTGAAACTGTACCTGTAAGTGTCGTAGATGACAAAGATGAAAATAAAGGTACGTTATCAGATGAAGGAGTACAAAGTTGTGTAGCAGTAGAGGATGCAATCAGAGAACAAGAAGAAAGTGGTGAAAAGACTATGACGGATGATACAGCTGGAATGACAGAGACAACTGTTACCGTTGTTGCACCAGAACCGCCAACAACTGCTGTTGCTGTACCTGAAGTGGCATTTAGAGATGCATCTGAACTACCAGTTTCAGCGTCAAATGAGACTGTCAGACTGGAGCGTCTGATTACAGTAGCACCAAAATCTGTTGTTAGAGTCACACTTGAACCATGCGGAGAAATACCTGGCAGAGGTATGGCAAGTGTTGCCAATACCCAAGAGCCTGCAGTAATAACGGAAAGTCCTGTGCAGGTTGAGCATGAGCCTAATGCAAGTACTGTAGAAAGAAGTATTTGTGAACCAGTACAAGCTGCAGTGGAATCTAGTCAAGCGCCAGCAGAAGGAATTGCTGAAGCAGCTGCAACTGTTTTGGATGCTACAGAAAGCGAAAGTCGTCCCACAGAGTTGGCTAATAGCGAATTAAAGGTTACTTTGTCAGAATCTGTGGTTGATAAAGCAGTTGTAGAAGTTGCGGGTTATTCTGAACTAATTGCTTCGCCGTTGGAAAGAAATGCTGCGGAAAATGAAGCCAATTTGTATGCAGGACTGGTAGGTGAGAAACAGAAGGAGGAAACTGTTGAGTCAAGTAACGCAAACACAGACATTGTTGAGCGTAGAGAGACCATGAAAACTTTCACAGAAATGGAAGCTGAGCCTAAATTAGCAGTGGAAGCTGTCGAGCAAGTGGAAGCTGGTCGTGAAATGGATGCTGATGCTATTAGCAAGATGAAGAACAGACAGGGCTGTGAGACAGTTGACAGTTTGAATTTGTCGGAAATTTCTCAGATCGCAGATGTTCACCAGGTATTGTCTGAAACAAAGATCGCACGCACGCTGTGTGATGAAGTAAAGACAGAAAGAGGTGTTGCCCATTACGTGGCTCTTGCTGTACTTGGAGACGTTGAAAGCGGTAAAGTGCATAACAGACTGAAAGCAAGTAGATTACTGCAGGAGTGGGGTGCGGAAAACGTCGACGATGTCGTGGCATATATTGTCGGCAGTGAGGCAAAGAAGCAGCGGAGAAAACATAAGCACCTTAAAAGAACGTCCGAAAGTGAAGTTAGCGAGCTTAAAGCACCTGAACATGGTTCAGATATTGTGACAATTTCCATGCGTTCTGCGAAGAGTGAAGAAAATATAGCGTTTTTGGATGAACGGCGAGAGGAACTTGATGCGGTGGTGAGTGATGTTGAAGATCAAAACATTGAAGAGTCAGAAGACGAGACTGAAGGCGGATCTTTCATGGTAGTCGAGAGCAGAAAACACAGGCGACAGCGCCACAGACATGATACTGAAGAAATGTGGGCACAGTATCTAGAAGATGTCGACACCGGCCCGATGATTGAGCAGTCAGAAAGAGAATCATTTGCAGAAAGTCAGCATGGGCCAGCGTACATGGTTGCAGAAACTGGTGTGGAGTGTGCTGCAGATTCGTCGGATGTCGGGGGAGTTGTTGATAGGGCGTCGGAAACTATGAAGGCGTCAGATGAAACTGTTACCGAGAGAGTCAGTGACACAGATGTGGAAACGATGCGCGATGCATTGGAAGCTGTAACTGCATATGTTTCGGCAGAGTATGTGACCGAAGCTCGTCCAACAGCTGGTGAATGTGTGCTTGGCCTTGAACATGATGCAAAGCAGGATTCTTCAGTTGAGGATTCCAGTGAGTATATTTCAGCTGAAATTCGTGAACTTGTTACTGAATCTATATTTGAAGTGGTGCCGCGATCTCTACCTGAAGTTGAAATTGACAAATATATTAATGCAGTACATTCTGCTGCAGCTTCTCAGCCTCTGGAACGCACTGTGCCTGCGAGTGATGGTTGTGTTGTCAGGGGCGTTTGTAATCGACTTTACTCTGATGTTGCGCGAGGCATGCATGATGTTGATGCAGTTGCCAAGCCTGGAAGAGAAACTCCAACCACGCATGATGAAGTCTTGGTTAGGATGGATGTGAGAGCAGTTTCTGTTGAAACCTTGCAAGCAGCATCTGTAGAACTACCTGTCGAGTCTGAGCAAGATGTTTCTCCCAAGCTTGCATCAGAAGCCGAATGTCAGTCAAGTGCAGAAGTTCCAGTAAGCTTCTCGGTGACTTTGAGTCCTGAAACGAGTCAAGACGCAATGGTTGGCGATGCTGGAGAGTTCGTCAACAAACGTGCTGAAGATGCTCGAGCAGAACTTATTTCAGAAATTACACCTCCGACAACTACGTTTGATGTGACTTGGCCTGTTGCTGAAACCACCGAGAGTGCGGCGCAGCCTACAGACAATTCGCTTGAACTACCATTCACTGAAGGAGCTGTTGAACTCAATGATGCTGAGCCAGCAGCTGAGCAGCGGCAACAGAAAGCAGTTGCAGTTGAAAAATCTGTTCCAGTAGTCGATTTGAAGTCTGACGTTGAATTGTCTGCTGCAGAACATCATGAAACAGTATCATCCATTCAGGCACCTGCTAATGAATTGCCTCGAGATGTTCAAATACTTACCTCAGCAAACGGCATTGAACCGCTTGCTGCAGAGCCTAATGTTCAGTCGCATACTTTGATAAGTTGTACCGAAGTATCTGATGTTGGAGCTGTATCGGAAGCCAATGATGAAACTTACGATCAACTGGAATCTGCAGAAAATCTTGAATTGTCGTGTATAGATCTTACTGAAGCCCCCACTGAAGGAGCAGTGGAACTACCAGCCTTAGATCTTCAAAGCACAGAACATTTGGAACCCGGTGTTACAATACCGGCAGGAGAAGCTGCTTCTACAACTCTGTTGCACACTTTAGATGTGCAGTCTATTGAAGAACCATACGTAAAGCTCCCTGTAACAGAAGACGTTCCAATTGTTGGATGTGAGGCTGTTACTGAAGATGAACAGCGTGTTGCTGATCTGTTTTCTGAAGGTGCTAGAGCAGTTCAGATCAGATCTCATTTGGCGTCTGCCGCGGGAGTTGTAATTGCAGATGGAGAGGATGAATTCCTACCTGATTCTCTGATAGAAATTACCGACACACGTACGGTCAGTCGTAACGAAGATACCCTGAAGAAATCTGCAATATTATCGGCAGAAAGTTTCATAACAGAAATTCTGCCGTATTACTATGCTGCACTTGCCGTCCTACGTGAAGTCGAAAGAGACACTATGCAGTTGCCAGGTGATCCGTCATTACGCATTGTGGAAAAAGAACCTGTTGAAATGTCTCGTGAATCCACGATGACGAATGATGCTGGTGTTTTCACCGTGTCGGCTGGTGATGAAAGATTATCCGATGCAGTACCTGTTGAGAGAACACTGGAAATGGAGTCAGCTGCAGAAACTGTCTTGATTGATTCATCTCAACCTCACGAATATGTTGTGTCAGACAGCACGAGCAAACAGTCAGCAGAACTGCTAAGCGAAACTCTCCGACCAACAGCTGGTAAGGGTCTGCATTCTGGATTACAACTAGACTCAACTATTGCCGCTAGTGAGAAGCGTTTGTCCGATTATAGCCATACTGATGTCGTTGCATCGCAGTGCTATTACCAGTCGTTACAATTACTTCATTCTTTAGAGGCTGGTAATTTGCCAGTGTCTACTTCGAAATCAGCTACCGACAATGATCTTAGTTCTATAACGGTCGAGAGAGCACCGGTCACTGTACCTGTGAAACAGCCAACAGATGAATCATCTGACACCCTAACATTCTCCTCAGTTGCTGAAACACGGACACCATGTCATGACATCTTGAAGGACGTTTCCATGGACGATAATGATGTGCACGGATGTGCACCAAAAATCAGTAGTAGGTCGGCACCTCCAAACTTTCCTGCTGCAGAAGATTTGACAGCAGCTATATCATCGGCAGAACATTCTGACGTGGAACTCAACAGCCCGTATGATCTTGCCGCAGTAGCGCAGCCAGTGCATGAGAATCATGCAGAACATGAACATAACGACATTTCGATCAGCACTATCGACGAAGCGGATGACAGCTTTGCTGAAGAAGCTGTTGAACTCAATGCTACTGAGCCAGCGGTTTTCAATTTGCTCGCCAAAGAACCTACTCCTGCCATGCCTGGTCAGACTGGGAATAATATGAATGAAACAGATATCAAAAGATCTCAGCCAAATGTACTTTCTCCGCAGGAGATAGGCGATGGTGAGAACAATGACACTGCCTCATTTGGAGCCACAGATGAGTCGTTGCAGTCTCCAATGAGAATGAATGAGTATAGTCCGACAGACGAAACTGTGTCCACTGATGTCACTGAAGATTTACTACCTAGCATCCATTTTCGTGAATTATTGCAGCAGCAGCAGCCTGCAGAACCACATGCCAAACAGGATGCTTCCTGTTTCGATGAACAATCACTGGGTGATGCGAATGTTGACATTGCGATGTCCATTGACAGCAAAACCTTCGCTATACAGGAGCCGCCAGAGGAAAAGACCAAAAAGAAAAGGAGGAACAGAAAAAAGAAACCGAAGTCACCCAAAGACGATTTAGCACACGTGGAAGCTTCACCTGGTCGCAGCGATCTGCCATCTGTGAACCAGGGTGATAATTTTTGCGAGATCGTTTCTGAGAATTTTTCTCCTGCTGCTGAAGAAACTGGCAATTTTGATGACATTGGTCTTCAGGCCACTAATTTAGTGAACTCTGAAGCACCTGACGGTATTGCGGCATCAAGTCCGAAGAAAAAGAGAAAGCGAAAAAGGACAAAAAAGAGCGGACAAGCGGGAGCAGATAATATGTCGGTGAATATTAATAAAGACACAGATACGCTGTCAGTATCAGTAAATGAGGCAGAACAGAATATCCTCAACAGAGCAGAAGTAAGCAGTGAACGTAGCGTGTATGCCCCATCTCGGGTTGTTGCTGAAACTGCGATGCGACAAGACGAGGTTGAAGCGTTTCACGAAGCAGTCAATGCTCACAGCTGTCCTGAGCCACTTAGTGTGTTGTGTTCGAAAACAGTTGGGTTTTCGTCAGCCAACACCGACGACAATGCAGTAGGACTGAAGCTGCCTGACAGGACGCCGAATGTCGAGCAATTAATTCCAAGTGTATTACCTGAAGATGTGACTGCGGCGTCAAATAAGGAAGAGGATGGCGTTAAGAAGCTTGTTGAACTACATACCAATACTGTTGACGGTGCGTCGGTTTCGTCTACAAAGCCTGCTAAAAGAAAAAATCGAAAGAAGCGCAAGCCAAAAACAGGTACTGTGCCGCCACCTGGTGATCCTGTCATAGACAATGAAGCAAGTAAGGTGTGTGATAATAGCGTTTCACTAGATTCCTTAGCGAAGAACAGGGAACAGCTGGACGGTTCCGCTGTTGCAGAAGCCGATGAAATTATGACAGAAAGTCTGGAAGAAGACACCAGAATCACTGAGCAACCTTTGGACATTTTGTCAATGGATGAGAGCAAAGGATTATCAGATCCGTCGGCACATCATTTCTCTCCTGTTGTCTCTAAAACTTCTGGCAAAAAGAAGAGAAAGAGAAAGACAAAGGCTTCCAAAGTAGAACAGCCATCCACAACTGCTGGTCACGATTCGGACTTCGTAACAGAAAGTTTGCTTAAAGCAAAAGATGATCCTTCGGTAAACGATGTCATTGTAGACGAACCTTCTGTGTCGAATTTTGGCTCAGAGTCAGCTAAAACAGACGTTTTGACAACTAATTTGACATTAACCACGGGACACCTAGACAGTACGAATGTAAGTCTGTCTATATCGAGGGAAGATAAATGGAAAGAAGCAGAGAAAGAAACGCCGTTTGAAATGGGCAGTGATAGTGAATCGTCCTTGGATGAATACCAGTTACATAAATCTAACGCGACAGAACCAGCAGCAGACAGTACAACATTGTCCGAATTTTCTAAGAAACGAAAGAAGAAAAGAAGGCGAAACAAGCAGAAGAAACTTTCCCAGACGACGACATGTCCTGATGCTGAAACTGATACTGATCTCTGTTCGCTGCTTACTCGGATCATTGAAATTTGCTTAGAAACTAAGGACAGCCAGGCTGCTGATTCTGGTAGCCAAACGCAGTGTTCTTCGTCTAAAGCTGGCAAGCATGACACAAATACGTCGCATACAGTTCATACTCAAAAAGCTGCTCGAAAGCCGAGAAAGTACAAGCGCTCGAAGCCGATTCGATTACCGCCAGATGCAGCAGAGAGGCCAGAAGAGCCAGTATCTAGTGTTACAGACAAAACCAGTGCTGATACTACTTCTTCGTCACATGGCTTACAGTCACCGGATTCTCAGAACTTGAGTATAGATCCCGCAACTAAGATGTCTGAAGAAGCTAAGCCAAATTGTCTCGATAGCTTGAAATTTCCCGAATCTCCCACGAAACTGGCGTCGACAGAGGGTGTTCTGAATTTGTCCGATAGTGCCGTTGCAGATGACCGCACTGTGATGGAAAATGTTGAGGAGAGAGATACGATTATTGCTTGGTCAGCGTCAATGTCAAAGACGAAAGATTCCTCATCGCCGCTTCCCGGCCCAGTTCTTGCTGATGCACGCGAAGATCAGCTGACTGGCATGTCTCAATTTACTGCGCCAGGAACACAGTCCGTTCAGAACACTGTGGGTGGCACTGACTACCTTACGATTTGTCCTTCAGACGAGACACAAACCAAACTGCAAGAAACGTGCCAGGAGGACGAGCCAAGCCAGACTTCCGATGCATTTCAAGATGGCGTCATTAGCCAGAATATCGTTGGATGCCTGACGGCTGATGTTTTCACTGTACTTTCAGAAAATACAGACGTTGGCGAAGCGAGTGACGCTATTAACTTTACTTCGGAACCGAACGCTGACAGCGACATTGTAAAACCGTTAACAGTGGTAGAGGACGACCAGCAGGTACCTGAAGCCGATAACAATGTCGGAATTATAGACCAGAACTCGAACCATTATTGGTTTGACGGCGGTGGACTGCTACAGGCGCCGACATCCGGCTGCGAAACTAGTTCCGTCGACTCGGAAGTTGAGAGGATATTTGCTGGCCACATGGCCGGCGACGTCCGTGATAGCTCGAGTGTTGTCGAAGAGGGAGTGAGTAGCGACTCAGGTAAATATGCTGACGACGACGAGCTGGCGTTAGACGACGACGACTTAGTTGTCACCGAGTACGTCGACGTAGAAATCATCGAGGAGACTGAAACCATCACGGTCATCGACAACGATGACGACTTATCTCCTTCCTCGTCTGACAGGCACTATCTCGACACAGACGACGCACCGCCCGGATCGAAGTACATCATCTCGGGTGATTCTCCTCCGAGTGCCTCTGGCCGTGTACAGGAAACAGCAGAAGACGTAATGCAGTTCCGGCCTCGTGGTTTCAGACTTCACGATGATGAAGATAAATGTCAGTTAACTGGACTGTTGTCTGACGTTGATGCGAAAAATATGAAGTTGCCGGTGTTTAGTGCCGAAGATCCTTCTGCCTCTGATAACCGAGGACAGAAGTTCAGTCCTCAGTGGTTTAGCAACTATTCCGTGACCGGAAATCAACACACCTTTCACTGTCCACCCGTGTCAGAGGAGCGTACATCAAAGTCGGAGTTTCCTGAGTTACCGAGGTTTTCGAGAAAACGTCATTACCCTAGCGATGATACATCGTCTTCGGACAGTGTTGACATTAAACCAGGAACCGATGATTCGCAATTCGTTATAGCCCAGCATCATCCAGCATCCTCCTCCGCGACGTTCGCCCCATACCCAGCGTGGCCTTTCCTTGCTAGCGACACACAGTGGTCAGCGTCTGGTGATGTGCTCACTGCCGCCTTCTCTGACGCGATCTTTGGCGAACAAAACCCAGAAAGAGAACTGCAGGTCATTGCAAAACCAGGACCGATGCAGAACGTCGCACATGCGGTGCCAACCGACTTCGAACTTCAGGACGGGTCAAATGTTGTCCGTCGAGCAAAAGATTTCTCTCAGGACGATGATGGACTTTCTAGTGACAGTTTGAACGAAGAGGCTTCTATCGCTGTTGGCGGTTTCTTCGATGAACTTAAAACTTCCACCAGGACTACCACGTCGTCTGGAGAGAAGTGGCAATCATGTTCCACCGACTCTCTTGACTATCAGACGAAGATCGGATACGTAATCGAACCCTCCGACCGTAGACGATCCTCGACGGATTGCATTAGTGAAGATTCGCTGGCTGAGTCGAGTTTTGTGCACAGAGAGGACAGTGGCAGTTTGACCGCAAATAAACATACGGCGTCAACTGAAAGTACGAACGTTGCGACCACTACATCCACTCAAGTGGCTGAGAAACAAGGGCAGAACGCATCTAGAGTACGCCCCAGGCCAAAGAAACTTCGCGGTGTAAGCGCTAGATTTAAATGTCCGAAGCCCGGGGTAGCTGTCAAAACAAACAGGAAACGAAAGATGGGAAATGTGACAAAAGACGATAGCGAAGGCGACGAGACAGACACTGACGATACGGACCTCCAGTAGAACATCAGTGTCACCGCGATGACGTCTGCGTAACCATTCTTATAAACGTCTTCTCTGCTTCTTTAATACACGTACCATGGATACACCGTTCGGTCGTCATGGCAACCGTCGCTGCAACCGATCGGCACGACGATCACATAATGTATTGAGTATGCAAATCACAGAGACTGTCCTTGTTAGTATTCGTGATAACAGCTCATTACACGAGCAGTTTCTGCAACCGTCGCGGCGATTTTTGCTACAACCGTCGTACTGCGAATTTATCGTGTTATAGTCGTAACTCGGTACTCTGCGGTAATTTTCTGTCACTTGAAATAGATTTTGTGTAATTATCTGTTTCGAACGTTCACCGTTCTTGTCATTTTCAGGATTTCGCTTGGCTGCTGCCGCTGAATTACTGCTGTACTGTACTGGGGCCCGATATGCAAATAATTTTGAGATTTTTTTTATAAGATCTGTGTGTGTGTCGTAAAGTTTTCGTATTTTGTAAGTCGAGCATCTGCGTACTTGCTAACATTTTCCGAAGTTAAATTTGGAACGCTTCCGCAAACGATACTTGTGAAAAAATAACAAGTTG
>Ga0049105_1000190_pt1 | contig 17020 bp, 11 predicted proteins | sample WorMetvaBAHAMAS1_FD_61260 | JGI IMG/M metagenome (GOLD analysis project Ga0049105, IMG submission 61260) | Worm MetaG Olavius vacuus BAHAMAS.1 | ecosystem: Host-associated > Annelida > Digestive system > Unclassified | place: Germany: Marburg | collected 2013-04-09
ACATTTTTTCACAAAATTGTCTGTATATCTATAGGAAGAGCTTAGTAAGTCTTAATATTGCAATAGTGAATTAAATTTAAAATTCTGTGAAAATCTTAACTTTATAACTTTCGATAAACTCAACATAAACTTAGGAAAAACTTACGCACAACTTAGGATTTTTCCTAAGATTTTTTAAAAATCGGGCCCCTGTCTGATGCCGTAGTCACCCCGCTGTTTCCGAAATGACCTAAAATGTGTCGAGTGGTACGTTAAACCTTGCTATACCCATATACCTATATTTTGTATCAGATATATCAGCACCTGCGCTACTACACGTGCCCAAGTGAGCAGAGGTGGATAGTGCGTATTCTGTTTATGGTTCCCATCTATTCATTTGACTCATGGCTCTCGCTGATGTTCTTCAACAACGACAGCTACTACGTCTACTTCAACACCGTGCGAGACTGCTATGAAGGTCGGATGTCAAGACGTACTTGCCGAATTCTGCCAGTTACTGCATAGTATATGTTCTTAGTAAGTAAATAAGTTAAGTGAATACATGTGAGTAAGTACATTCGCGTTGAATTGAATTAAATTGGCAATTGAAAACATTCTTGTTCGATAACTCTTTTTCGAGACTATATATTTTAATTATGTGCCGTGTCCTAGAAGCTGTTTTGCTCATGCCGTGTTAACCTTTCAGGCTTTTAATGAGACCAGAACATAGTGAGACCAAGGCCAAGACCGAGACCAGAGAGTTCGAGACCAAGACCGAGGCCGAGACCAAAAACTGTTATGAGACCGAGACCGAGACCAGTCTACTCAATTTAGTTGCGTATGAAAGTAAAACAAATCGGTATGCTTTTATCGTCGATCATATATTTGAAATAATAAACGATGAAGAATCAGTGATGATGACAATTTCCTACTAGTAAAATATTCATAATGACCAGATACGAGTATTATCAGAACACGGGACACAGTCAGAAGTCATTACACTTGAGGAACACAAGATCGATTTGAGACCACGAGACCAAAGCATATGAGATGAAGACCAGTAGTTCAGGAGACTGAGGCCGAGACCAAGACCAATTACCGTGAGACCGAGACCGAGGCCAAAAAAGTGGTCTCAAGACCTTAGTGTCCCTGTAATCTTTACATAATAATAATATAATAATATTATGATAATAATGTTCACACAGCAGTCCTTACAGCCTAAACTGTCACGGAAGTGCTATGGTAGTGTTTCATGAACTCTGTAGAATAGTCTTCAAGAATGCACAGAACTGAGTCACTGTCAGCGATGGGTCCTCCGTCACAAGGCAATGGGCAGAAAAGAATGGAAGAATTGGGCTGGCAGCAGTGTGATTTTCGTTTTGATTTATTTTTAGTGTAATTTTCGTTTTAGTTTTGCAGTATTTCTTCGTGTTAGGTTTATAGTTTTGTCGGCTGTTTATCAGTTTCAGTTTTGTTTTAGTTATATACTGTATAGTATCACACAGCAATGCACATGCTTTGACTATTACACACAATCGTAAACATAAACAACCCGAAGAATATGGAACCCACTGATGAAGATGTTTTGATGATCTGCCTAAACATCACTATCCACCGACAGTCACAAATGCAATGCCCGAATGCCGTAGTTCCGTACTGTAGGCTGGCACTTTTGTCGACAAGTTTTACCCTTTCGTCATTTTCGGTTTCGACTTTTTCGTAATCGTTTTCAATCATTTTATATCGTCTCATTTTAGTTTCATTTTATTTTGCGTCATTTTTAGTTTTAGTTTTCGTTAGCGATTTTGTTTTTTTTGTGCCATTTTCGTTTGCTTTTTCGTCAACAAAAATTACACTGGCTGGCAGTGTGCTTGGCATGGGAAGGAGTAAGGTCTATGCAAAGGTATTCACTCCATGTAATATTATACTCGTATTATATTGTGAATTTGCTTGTAATTAAGTGTTTACTTATTTGTCACTTCCGTTGATGTGTTTGTCCAGCGTTTGTGATTTACAACTTCTTGAGTTTATGCTACGAGTATCTCGGAGGAGAAAGTGCAATCATGGCGGAACTTTACGACAAGCAGATTAAGTGAGTAATTTACTTATTTAACCATCGGCCCGATTTTCAAAAAATCTTAGGACAAACTTAGGAAAAACTTAGGATAAGGTCTGATTTAGGAAAATCTTAAGAAAAACTTAGGATGAACTGACACAAAACTTATGATCAACGTAATAAGAAAAATGCAATTGCTCCAAAATAATGTAACATTTTTTCACAAAATTGTCTGTATATATATAGAAAGAGCTTAATAAGTCTTAATATTGCAATAGTGAATTAAATTTAAAATTCTGTGAAAATCTTAACTTTGTAACTTTCGATAAACTTAACATAAACTTAGGAAAAACTTACACTAAACTTAGGATTTTTCCTAAGATTTTTTTTAAAATCGGGCCCCAGAACTTCAGTTACTGCATGAGGACACAAGCTCGGCACGTTTTATAACATAAACTCATTATGGGGGTTGGAGCAGATATGGCCTAATGATAAATTACGTGATTAATCAAGAAAAATATTTTAATGATTAGAAATTTCAGTCATTAAATTTTGACTGAGGTAGCGTCACTAAGAAAACATTATAAAGTGAACGACTGTATATATTTCCAACAACAATCATGTGTTTTTCCAGAGACTGTTGACATGTTAGATTGCTTAAGATACTGGACGAAAAACACTCAACAGTTGTTTCGTTGCGGGAGCCGTCGACTGATTACAGAAAAAACGTTTTTTTTGGGGGTTGATTTGTAGTGTTCGGTTTTTGGTTAGAGTTAATGATTGATTAGTCGTTGATATTTGTGAAGTTAACTATTATACCAACTAAATTATAGTTATAATAGTTATATTATACCAACTAAAATACCATAGGCCTATATCACTTTCCTTGGTTAATTTTTTTCCATTGCATTTCATTTCTTGTCTTGTCTTGTATTGTATTGTTTTGTTGTACAGTGCATTATTGTTTGTTTAGCTTTTTGATTTTTAGCCTTCTGGCTACAAGTTCAGTAAACTGAATCTATTAAAATTTTTTACCCGCTAACCACCGTCCCTAGAACCCAAAAGGCCTTTTAGTTTTATGCACTGTCTGTATGTCTTTGTCTTTGAGCAGTATAATTTGTTACTGTGCTAATGAGCCAGTTACTTAATAAATTTCATGGGCATTTTGCCACACCCCTAGAATATGTAATTTCAGTGACTCGCTGATCTCTTGAAGTAGGAAGTTCATATTTACACATCCGGTGTATCTTCAGGCAACACAGGTCAGGTTCATATATGAAGATCATCGTGTCAAGGGCAAAGAGCAAAAAAGGTTTAAAAAAATCCCTATTCCCGCAAAATTCGCTTGACCATGACTCCAGTTCTATAAAACGTAGAACTATGAAGTTTGCATGTAGCATGGGGTTTTCAGCCATGGCAGATCGAATGGTGTGACCGCCATCTTTGTCACGTGGCCGGAAGTGAACACGCGTAAGTAACTGCATGCATCTATGGCTGGTCGGCCTTAGATTAGACGGCCATCGTGTATTTTTTGTCATCTTATTTGTGTTATTTTCCACCAGACAGAGATGTGTGTTTGTGTGTTATTTTAGGTCGAGTGTCGTATACGGCACATGCTGTCTGTCCGGTAAACAGTATACAATTGTGTTTCTTCGCTTCTGCAAGCAGGTCTGTATGGATAAGCCTCGTAATTGTCAACTGCACTTCTGTTCATCACCATCGTCGACATCTAAATTTATAGCACACATTTAGCTGCTATACATGATGCATTGTATTTTTTCCTATCTCATTTTGAGTTAAACAGTTGTCTGTTTTGATCGATATGTTAATGTTGCTTACATTATTCGACAGCATTAGCTAGTTGCCTAATTTATGCAAAACCCTTTCGGCACCCATTTTATGGAAATCCGGCACCCATTTCGGTGCTCATTTGGGTGAGTTTCTTTATTGAACCAGATGTTTTGAAAACAAAGGTACCGTTCGACAATACCGCTCCGATTTATCTGATCAACTTGCACTGGAATTTAGGGTTAGGATTTAAGTTAAGACTCCGGGTTGTACTATTTTAGCATTTTTCATAGAGAATAAGGAAAGTGAGCACCTTATCTTCCGCTAATTTTGCTGACGGTAACATCTTGAAACAGAACGCACCCACATATATATTCTACGAATGCCCGTGCATAAATTAGGCAACTAGCTAACTGTACTGTGCTTAGGGATGGAAAGCATTTTTATTAAACTAGATTTATATGCGAATAATTAATACTCTGTGACATCAGTAGGCAGACATCTGTACTCGACTGTTCTGTCTAGGAGTGAACTGAAATTAGTTATATGTGGCTTATTCAGCAACTATTCCTGTATAACAGTTTATAAACTATGTAGTCATTTTCTGTTTCATTTAATTGTACTTCATGTACGATGTGAATGTAAACAAATGAATGTTATTATAGATTAAAAGAATTATCCCGGTTTTAGTTCAGATCAGTTTGGTTTAAATTGCTAAGCAGCGTGAATTTCACCAGTTAACTAATCGACACCGTTTATATGATTACGGTACATGTTGTCACATATTTGATTGGTATCTGGTGTGTGTTGTGTTGGCATGTTCGTCACAAAAGGCGACGTTGCAGTTCTGCATTGTGAAACCGCTGATGGCGGTAATAACGCTGGTTCTGCAGCCGTTCGGACTATACAAAGACGGCAATTTCTCGTGAGTCTGATAATGCACACTTGTCTATTTTGTCCACTTGAGTTTCTGGAATTTTAGATGCTTTTTCTTTCGAATTTGATGATAATATCTTTTTAAGAGTTCCAAGCTAGTTTTGTAGTAATTTGTTTCAAAGTCTGTGCTGTTACTTGAGCTACAGATTGATTTTTTTTAGATTGCTGTTAATTGACACTTTATAAAATTAATTAATGTGTTACATTATACTAAAAAGCACGCATGTGACTAGTCGAATTCATATCACACGGCATGCAATATAATCTCAGTAACAGCAGAAACTGTAAACCATTTAACAGATCAGTGATCTCTAGCCTTTAACTCTCAGGATGCATTTCAGCTTGATAAGATATCCGTTGAAATGCAACCACGTAAACTGTCGCTTATTTACTCCCGTAAATACACGGATCTGAGAATTATATTTTACGTTAAGAGTTCTTCGATACGATACGATATGAAACGATTTATTATGCTGCAGTCAAAAGCTGGAGAGTGAACAGGCACGCTGCATCTGTATTCATACTCTCATTAATATCTGGCCGATGGCTACGGAGAATGAAGATCTTTATTATTATTAATAATAAATGTTTTTGATGGCACGCCAGTATGTCGACGTGTGACCGACGAATCGTAGGCATAGGTGGTCACGTGAAAAGTTAGTGAAATGCGAGTAAGTAAAGGTGAGTACGCAGTGACTGTCTAGATCGTACGAAACTGTCGGCTACGCGAATGTCATGAGCTAGACCGTTCCAGATGATAGGCGCGGCGCGGCTGAAAGCTTGTAAAGATATCATCGTTCTTGTTGTTGGCTCTTACATCTGCTCAGTCACTGCATTCATTCCAGCAACATCTCAAAACATTCTTGTTTCAGCGATCTTTTCCCGACGTCATCGTGACACTCTAGTGGACCTAGCAATAGTTCTTAACTATTACTTAGGCCACTATAAAAGTCCCAGATTAGATTAGATTAGATTAGACAATACCAGTCGGTAGGTGGCGCGCAGATGTCGGGAAGGTGTGTAAAAGTTGACGGATTGTCTGAGGTAGTCTGGACAGCCTGTCTTCAGAACCTTATAAGCAAGTGTTGTGATCTTGTAGTCGATGCGGAGGTTGATTGGAAGCCATCAACACCCTATGGGCCCATGTGGATCGGGACAGATAGATAGAGCAAGGTTTAACGTCCCGTCAAACACATTATAGGTCATATCGGTGATCGGGAAGCAACTTACAAAAGAAAGGGACTACTAAAGTGTGCTGTGTGCGTTGCAGAGTGATGGGAGGTTATCTCTATATCACGATGGTGTACAACGTCAGCGTCAGCCTTGCTCTCTATGCACTGTTTCTGTTCTACTTCGCCACCAAAGACCTGCTCCGACCGTACGACCCAGTACTCAAGTTCCTTGCAGTCAAGTCCATAATCTTCTTGTCCTTCTGGCAAGGTATGTCTTGTGGTTGCGGTAGTAGTTGTAGCCATAGTAGTAGTAGTCATAGTGGTTGTAGTAGTACTAGTGGTGGTGGTGGTGGTGGTGGTCGTGGTCGTGGTCGTGGTGGTGGTTGATTTTGTTGTAGTTTTGTAGTTGTAGTTGTTCTGTGTCACGTCGTAGTTGACACTGAGATACCTGTCTATGATCTAGGCATATTACTGGCAATACTACGCATGGTCAGCATTTCCATCAGTAGTACTTAGTGGCAGTTGTTGTTGTTGTTATTTCATGCAGTTGTAGTAGTAGTAGTAGTAGCAGCATTAGCATCAGCAGCAAGAGTAGTGTAGTAGTGGTCATAGTAAAGTAATACCAGTAGTAGTAGTAGTAGTAGTAGTAGTAGTAGTTGTTGTTCAAGTAGTAGTTGACAGATTTTGTCGTGCAGTAGTTAGCAATACTACCCATGGATGGCAGCATCATCTGTAGTAGTAGTAATAATGGTAGTAGTTGTTGTTGTAATTGTTCTGTTTCATGCTGTAGTAGTAGCAGCAGCAGCAGCTGGAGTAGAGTACTAGTAGTATTCGTAATAATAGTAGTAGTAGCAGTAGTAGTTGTAATAGTAGTAGTTGTTGTTGTTATTGTTGTCCAGGTGTATTACTGGCAATACTTGGCATGATTGACATCGTCAGTATTGTTAGTAGTAGTAGTAGTAGCAGTAGTACTTGTTGTTTCCCAGGCGTGTTACTGGCAATACTCGGTATGGTTGGCGTCATCAGTCCGGTCGGAGACATCGGCGAGGGCACGGTCGCCGCCGGCTACCAGAATCTCCTCATCTGCATCGAGATGTTCTTTGCATCAGTCGCGATGCACTTTGCGTTCCCGTACCGTCGCTACTCCGCTTCGAACGACCGCTGCGACGGTGGCGGCGTCACCATCGGATCCCTGCAGAGCATATCCAGCAATCTCAAGGAGGCGGTGAATCCCCGAGACATCGTCGCCGACGCCGTCTATAACTTTCACCCTCAGTACCAGCAGTACACTCGCCACGATGCCGCACTGCCAAAGGACGAACTCGAGGCTTATTACCGTCACGCAGCCGAAACCGCGGCCGCTGCGCCGGGGGCTAACTCTGCCGATGTACGATACCAGGATCAGGCCCTCGTTGTGCCGGCCACGTCTGCTTCAGCTGGTGGCGAGACCAGTTCGGAAAAAAGTCCGCAGTCGCCAGCTCCAGTGGGTGAAGCCGTACCATCCGTTATGCCAGGTCTGACCCGCACCAAACTGAATGAGAAGGCCGTCTTGCTTCCGCCCAACGAAGTCGTCTAGGAGACGGGCGGGCGAAATAATGGGGACAGGGAAATATCATAACGTAAAATTGTTGTTGGGGGCCAGAAAATGCAGGAGCAGAAAATTTATGGCCTTTTGGCAGGGTACAAAAAATGTGTCCACCGTCACTTTGAGTTTAAATATCTGAGATACTGTGAGTTTTTTTGCTGTACCGTTTCTGAATAACTCTCTCCGTGGCAACTCTGATCTGTGGCAATCTTTACCAACATGTAGTTTTACCAGCAACGTTACATCGCAGATAAACTGCTTATTCAATAAATGCCTACGTACTTGCTCATAGATATACTTGCTCTTTGTGCTGGTATTGGAAACAATTGCAGTGGATCAAAGTTGCCAAGTGACGAAGCAGTTGTCCTCCGTGTAGTCTGTTGCGTTCCTGCATTTTCTGCCTCCAGTTATTCAGGCCGTCGTCTTCTATTCTTGCATCTACACTGTGTCTCAAAATAAACCAGACCCCTAAACTTCTTATTATAGCTTAGCGAAAATTGCTTTTATCTCAACAAACGCCGTCTTAAAACTTTTATTTAACCGGGGCTTCGCTGAGTATATGTAAATGACTCTGTAATGCACTTCCGGTCTTTTAGTAGGAAGCGCAATATAAATACTTTAGTTACAGTTACAGTTACAGTTACAGTACACATTGCCTGCATATGATGTAACTATATTACGATATTGTAAGGCTGGTGCGTCTTCCTGGCTCAACACAAGCTCGTCAAAAGGGTTAATGTTCTTGTCAGTTTGCGCTGTTCTTGGCCGACCACTGCCAGTTTTACACTCCGCCAAATCAGTGTCTCTCAGTTGCTTTTAAATCTGTTCAGAGTTGTCTTCTTTCAGCCTTTGTAGGATATTCCTTCCTTAACCTTTTATCACCGTAATCTTTTAATACTAAAATTGTTTTTTATAAAAATCCGATCTTCTTCGGTGAAACACATTCTTCTTATTTACAAATGGCTGTTGTCTGCTATGAGTGTGATCATTTTGTTGCCATGGAAACCAGGCAGGTGGCACTCCACCCATATGAAGCTTTTTAAACGTAATTAAATATGCCGATGCATTTTGTGAAAAATCATTCATAACAGGCCTATTTTGATGAAGTTTTGCCAACCTGTTTTAGGGGTCCAGTTTTTTGAGATGCAATATATAAATCCTACACATTCTGTTACCCAATTTTTCCTGTAGACCAGGACCACGTTAACTTACTCAGTGATGCATGGGCAAGAAGGTATGATTCAGCTGTTTGCAGCAGAAAAAATGGACATTTTGCTGCAGCAAATAGCTGAATCGTTCCTTCCTGCTCATGCAGAGCTGAGTAAGTTAACTTGGTCCAGGTCTGGGCAAACTACTGACCGACAGACAACATGTGGCCTGCAAGAACTAATTACGGGACCCACAAACGTTCCCGCATGTTTCCGTCATTTTATATTATCCCAGGCTTTTTTGAATAAAGATTACTTGCTTATAAATATGGATATAATAATGTACATAACGAGATTTTGTAAGTTTGTGGCTCGCTAGAGACTGCAAAAGATCTACCATGTGCCCCCCCCTGTCCGGTGGTACATTTTGCCCCTTCCACCATAGATTATTTCTCATATCACTACCAGTTTGCCTTGAATAGAGAAGTTGTTTTTGCGTCTTTTGAAACTGAACAACAGTTCAGTTGCTGCTAAGTGGCAGTCTAATTACATTTCAGCTCCCAAAGGTATCTTTTACGCCTCCCCACTTCGGAAGAAAATGAAGCCTTCTGCGGGTGATAAAATTCAGTTTATTACCGGTACCCAGAAACAGATAGCCCCCAGTTTGTCTGCTGAACTAATATTTCCCATTTGTCTGCCATGTACAGATACAATTTCTTTTATTTACTAGGAAATGAAGAACGTCCGAACAGAACGGAACAGAAATTCGTTTATTAGTAATAGCAGAAGTGCAGTAAAATATAACACAATAATAATACTGTAATAAAAATGCCACTACTAATGGGATGGACGGTCAACGACACCTTACACCATCCCAGAAAAAGAACACATTAAGAATGTAGGTTAGTACGAAAACCGTTACTCGTTAAAGAAAACGCTTAAGACGATATTTGAAAGCTGGCACAGAACGTTCACAGACAACATCATCACCGAGACTGTTCCACGCATCGTCTTCCGTTATTTTATTTGTGCGGATATTTTAACAGCAAATCGTGCTGACTGTCTGATGGGTGTGTATAGAATGCAGAGTAATAGGACGGCATTTTTAGTTCTTATTGTTGTAGAACAGCACTCACTGCAGCGATGGTGCTTAGATGAAAACAGTATTGCTTTGAGGTGATGGTTTGTATAGTTCAGTGTTTAACTGTCGGGATTAATAATCGATTGATTTTGCAAATTCTTTGTTTTAATTGTGAAATATCGAATTGCGTTACGGTCACTGATGTCGAGCCTTTTTTTTGTTTTGAGTGAACTGAAAACGTGTTTACTCAGTTGTTTTAATTGTTAAAATTTGATTGATGCCATATCACTAGTTTTTCATGTTGTGAGTGAACGAAAAAAAGGTTTACTCGGTTGTTTTTTGTTAAACTTAATTAATGGCACATCACTAGGCCGATCCTTTTTGTTGTGAGTGAACCAGAAAAAATTTACTCCGTTGTTTTAATTGTTAAAATTTAATGGCACATCACTAGTGCCAATCTTTTTTATGCTGTGAGTGAGCCAGAAAGTTATTTTCAGCTTCCATCTACCTGCAGCATTTGTTCCGTGCAAAAAATACAGAAAAATATCTAAGCACTAAGCTGTCTACAAAAACAAATCACTAGAAATTTAATAAAGCATTGTATCCCAATGCATTTTTGTTGAATTCATTATTCTGTAGAAAGATAATTGCAAAAATATTCAAATTGTTACCGTTGCAAGTTTACCATAAAAAAATCCATTTGGTTTAACAGTTTTGCTGTTTGCATAAATACATTGCATTTCTAGGAGTGGAATCTAGAATTCAATGCAGCTGTCAGAAAACTTATTGTCAGGATTGTGATTGAAGGAAAGTGACAGTCGATGTAAGGAATTATGCGACTCAACTGTAGAATTATGTCTGCTTGGCTTACGAAACAGAGCAAAAATCTCATATTTTGTTTTACGTTAAGACCGATAGTAACTGAATCGGGAGATTTTGGTCATACTTACTGTGTAACTGTTTTGTGGCACCATATGGTACATGGTGTGGCGGAAAAAGACGATTCTGCGGACAAACTGCTTTGTTGAGGCAATGATGCCAATTGCTCGTGGTATTTTTCTGTTGCAACCTGCACGTTGCCGATCTTACTGCTTGCGACTTTTGCTGCATGTTTTACGTGGCACCGTGTGCGGGTGAAACAGCGTATCAGTTATGGCCGATCTCAGTTAACTGTGCTTACCGTACTGCCTATATGTGTTTACTGGCCTCTGGCACTTTTTTTGCTTCTTTTTTCTGTTTTTAATCCAGATAAATGGGAGTCATACTCCCACAGAAGTGTAGGCTGCCTGTCTCCTTTCCAAAGGCTTCAAACGTGCAGATGGGTATGTCGCCGAGTCTTTAATATCCGTGTGATGCTAGACCCATGGCCACCCTCTCTGCTGCTTACTGCCACCACCCATTTGGCCCAGTACACAAGTTTCCAGTTTCAAGGCCAACTCAGCCTTCCATCCCTCCAGGGTCGGTAAATGAGTACCACCTTCGGCTGGGAAGGCAAAGGCACGTATGGTTCTTCCGGTTAGCGGATGAACGTGGGGTGTGCAGGTAAAACTGTGAGATCCCTTGAGAATGTATGCCATACCTGTGCACCTTAGAGGTGTGTTCACGACGAGGCACTATACAAATCCATGTTTACCTTTAACTTTACCTAATTATACTGCTGGGTGAGAGAAGGCCTATGTGAACAACTTGCCCGAGTCGTTATGTGACATGTAGAGGTGTCAATTGTTTCCACATCCCTAATGTCTGCTAGTTAATAATTCCTGCTTACTTACTTGTAAAACCAAACATTTCAACTCTGTTACATGCTTTATGGAAGACACCGGTAATAATAGTAGAAAAAAATTCCTCAGTTCATTCAGCCGCAGATCACTCCCAAAATACGATTGATTGAGTCGTGTCCCACTGCCTACCCGTTTCCAGATATTTCACAAAAATTTATCCATAATTTCTTCGGTAATTCCGATGACAGGCGGAAAAACCAACAAACAAACCGACGGAGAAACAATGCATACGGAAACTTTTTTGATAGAGTAAAAAGTGCAACGCAGGCCTCCGATAATGCTGAAATGTTGAGTTTTAAGACTTCTGGTTTTTGATGGATGATGGCTTTCTGTAACTGATCTCCTGTATTTATAATATCACTGCATTAGTAATAGCAATAGACACATGCACATTTTAATCATGCCAGAGGATTGTAACTACACAGGCAGTGAATTAATTGTGTTTTGAGTCATCGACGTGTCACATTGAAAAGTAGTTTATATTGCATATCTCATGTTACTGGTCTCAAGTTGACTGCCGCTGGTGTTTAAAAACCCAAGAGTCTTTGAACTGAAGACTGGAATATATTGGCGAAGTTGTGTCTCCTTTGAATGCTTCCGTTCGGTGCATTTTTTGGCATTTTGTGTATGACTTCGTGTTTTTTTGGCAACTCGCGGCTTGCAGTTAAATGCTGATGGCAACTTTCGTTTCGCGGTCGATGTATAGAGTTGCAATTTTCCGACTTAATTAGGAGTGTTTGTCGACATCGGAATGTTATTTTTGTTCACCGTTCTAGTAACTAGCAATTATGCGTGAACGTTCGTTGTCTTAAGACACTTACGTTTGTGTGGAGCTGAGTTTAAAACTGTTGTTATTTATTTGCCAGAAAAGTTACGTCTTTTTTTCAACTTTCATTAACAGAGATTGCGCACTCCACTCAACCCTACAAGCATATTGAGTTTTGAAATGAATATTTCCAAGCACTGGCAGTTCTACTGGGGGTGGGGATGGCAGGGGATCAAAATGAAAATTAATATGGATAATGACAACTCCCCCCTGGTTAGCCCCTATTGTCTTGGCAGTACTATTACTAGTTCATAGCTTCTCAGCTTTATCTGTGTACCCCATAGGTACGGTAATGTTATTTGCATTATACTCAGAAAAAAATTAATATTGCGAACACATTTTAACCTACTATTAGCACAGTGTGGCCAGTTTATGTTTACAACGTAAATGTAATCTAAGCTGGACTTTTTAGAGCGGCCTAAACAGAAATTGCTGTTTCGAGATCCGCTAGACTGAGAAAAACATATGCAAAATAAGTATTGGAACAAATTTTACAAATCTCGCCCTTCTGGCTCCCCCTCCCCCCCCCCCGGTATAGTTTCTTGCTACACCCACGCGCTTTGTACTTGAACGTTTTGTTAAACTGATTTAAGACTTGGCTTAACTCGATCCCAGTATATAGAGTGGAACAAAAAAGCGAGAAACACGCATGCACAGTGTGAGTCAAAAAAGTACTAGTAGCCACCTAAAACTTTTTGCAGTATTTTCACTTAAGCCAAGTATGTTTTCGTGAAATTTTGCCTGTTTGTAGCCAATTTGTGTCGATACGTAATTACCAATTTTGGTAATTACCAATTTTGGTTTATTTATTGTAATAGTTAGCAACATGGCATTACTTTTTCTCAGAGTACTTATAGTTTTCAAGTTTAGAGTGTCAGTAAGTCAAATTGCCGTGACTTCATCGCCAATGATGAGTGGTCCCCAATTCACCCGACCTCAATCCACTGGATTATCGGGTTTGGGGGCATTAATGCTGGAGACTTATCACAAGCTTCGACAGAAGCCAAAAACAGTTCCTGTGTTTAAAGATGCACTTCAGTCGATTTGGTCTGTTTTATGAGAGAAAGCCGGTGACTGACTACCGCAAGCAACTGCAGGCATGTGGGTCAGCCAGCAATGGATATTTTGAACATACGTGTATAATGTGATAATTCACATTTCAGTTGCTAACAGTTATATTTAGTTTAATTTCATTTGATGTGATCTGTTTCTTTACGAAAAATTCGTGAATGTCATAATAAAGTGTAATGAATTGTTAAAATTTGAGGGGTACAAAAGTAATACAGTTCACACAAATATTCAGATAAATAGACCAAAATGGCATACATGTAGGAATGGTTGGGCAACAACCAAGGCGATTTTCAATTACACAGATTTACCAGGAGTGAAAATGTTGCAAAGAAGTTTCAGGCAAGCTAATTTTTTTGACTCACACTGTAGATACATTGCACGTCACGACGAGTGTTTTGTGAATTTCAGTTGCCAAACATTAATGTTGATGAGTACGATCGAAAGGCCTTTGAACTATTGTGCTCGCAGATGGGTAAAACTAGACACGTTGGACTTAAGTGATAACTTAATTAACTTTTGATTAAGTGATTTATAACTTTTGAGCAACATTCATGTGTGGCCTTAACTGCTGAAATGTTCAGGCTTTCGGTAATTAATGATAATGTGAACTTTGCCATAGATTGATCAGTTAAAATTAAACAATATTTCTCTGTGGGCCAATTGGCCATTATCCCCCACACGGTGTTTTCAGTCCCCCCTAACAAAACAGAACAGAAAAGGGGTATTGCCTTTGACCCTGTGTTATAGTGTGTACGTGTACATAGTAGTCGGGGTGTCCGGACAAACCCCTCCGGACAGGTGACCCCCTAGGACAATGCCGTCCCTCCCCAGTTTGACTGGCTCTTTCACACATTTGCGAACTGACAAATGTTACAAACTGTTGTGACACATCAGGAATATAAAATGTCTGTTTTACTGCATTGTAGTTTATTACAAATGTGGGCACTGTATGTAATGTCTCTTATATGCAGGGGAAAACTTTCTTGTGATTCATACAATTTATACACCGCCAACATCACTTCAGCTGAAACAGCTTTAGCGCCAGTACAAAGTGACTGCATTTTGCATGATCATGTTTTATAACTCATTATTGGCAACACAATGCTGAATTGTGTGTTTGTGATAAATTCAGTGAATTTTATACAAATGTCCTTTGCAGTTTGGTTTTAAAATGGTCTCGGATGTCAATGCTGTTTGCGTGATGCACCCATGACGTACGACGTACCATACTGTATATTTTGTGTGACTTACACAAGCATATTAGAATGTTATTATGAGAATAAAAATTTAGTCTCTATTAAACAATAGTTAGACTAGGCCTATAGCTCGTATGTCACATGTCAGTGGAATGTAAACGCTCGAAAGGACTTCGCTGACACTCTTGATTTTTTATGTCAGTCCTAAATCAAACAGGGGGCGTTTGTCCGAGGGGGCACCTGTCCAGGAGGGGGTTTGTCCTACCATCAGTAGTCGGTATGTATATCATTATGCAATTCAGTGTTATAGTGGGGTGGCGTTACTGATCTCGTGCTGTATTTTGGGAGTTAGGCCTGTTTTTCTTCATTTTTGCTTGCATTTGCTTTATATTTAAACCAACAGTTGTATAGCCCGCCAGTTTTCTTGGTCGAACATCTACTGATAAGTTGTGTTAAATGTATTTCTCGGTTTGCTTCTAGTCCGAATTTTCAGAGTGGCCAAAATAGCAAATACTCTTTCGGCATCCACTGGAGTGTCGCCACAAACTCACAACATAATAGAGAAAGGTAAATTAGTCCAAACAAAATGTTAGAAAACAGTGGCGGCGCCAGCGCAGTAAAGGAGCCAGGTCATTTCGAGGTCAGAAAATCCTCCAGCCAGGTCACCCGGATGCACTTTTTTCCTGAAAAAAAGTTCACGACTTTTCGCCCTCAAAACACAGGCCGCCAACGCCGTGTCACCGTCAAAATAAAAATAAAGCGGTCAGATATGGTAACATTTTTATTTTCTGCTCACACCATTACCGAAGCAAAGCAATACGCAGGCCGGTGGATTTTCCAGCCAGGTCATTTGACCTGGCGCGCACTGGTGTAGCGCCGCCACTGTTAGGAAATGAATCAATAGGCACAGGCAGGATTTTCGCTGTGGGGTGCAATAATGCAATTATAGGCGAGTCAGGGCTGGAAGCAGAAAAGAGGTGCCGGTTTGAAGCTTTGTCGCTTCCCCGCGTTCTACACGTATGGTTCGTGTGTGGGTGGCAGGTAAAACTATGTGATCCCATTCTTGCTTTAGAGATAAAGGGCTTATAATAAAGCGCTATATAAATTCATCTGTTTGCTTATTACTTTACTTCTGTATTGTTGCGTGATATTGTGATGATCTTTGTAGTCGTCATCCTCTTAGATGTGTTAAACTATAGGCGTACAAACTGCCCCCCCGCATAAATTGAGCCCCCTCTTCAGAAAATTTTAGGATTCTTGCCCAGGAGGGTGCACCTGCACCCCCTGGCTACGCCTGTGAAAATGATTTCTAAAACCTGTTAGAAATGTTTGGAATAGCCAGTGGAAGGATTACAGTGATTCTGCAGGGGAAACATCGTCAGACTGACTGTTCCAGATACATGGCACAGCAGCCAAGAAGACCATGCCTACCGGACTGACTCTCTGGACTCTCGGACCATTTAACTTTTTTATTCTGCTCAACGGCGGGATTTGTTAACATGGTATGTTAGAATAAGCCGGCTCTTAAGTCGGTTTTTTGTTTACGTCGCTCGATGTTCATTTTTGCAAACGTCTGCCGTTTCAGTTTATCATATCTGACTTTCTGAAACATATACTGTTAAATATTGCGCGACAGCAGTCAATGTATACACCGTCTCGGCTTGGGGATGATTTTCTGTGTCGATCTGTATTATGTTCTGATATAAGGAAAAAAATCTGAACAGCACTTTTGTCTTTGTATGTATTTAGAACGGAAGAAGAAAGTTCATTGCAGTTCATTCATTCACTAAATCGACTGTTGCAAAATAAGTAAGTAACAGACATCGCCGAAATTTTGTACACAGAATTTCAATAAAATCTCTTTCACGAAAATTTCTGGAGTTCTTCCTCGTATACAGATACACCCGACCCGATCCGATCACTTTTTGCAATCAATCAATCAATCAGTCGATCACGACTTTAATTCAGGTAGACCAACCGCAGCGAGAGAGAGTAAAATAAACTACATGGCTAAAATGAAATCGCTGAAAAATATAGGTGTGAACTTCGGCAGCAGATGTCTCGCTCCAATAACGGCTTAGTTTCTCTCTTTTCTCGTCTGTCTGTGTGGCAATTTTGTACAGTGTTGTGTTGGCTCTTTTTTTCTTTTTATAATGCCTAGCTACTATGGGCTCTGTTTGCCTGATATAAATAAAGATTGATTGATTGGTAAGATGTACAATGTTAAACAATAACAATAACGTGAAGTTGCTAACATACAGACAGACAAACACCCGGTAAAACATAACCTCCTTGGCGGAGGTAATAATGCAATATAGTATGAAGAGTATTCGCTGCAATACTGGTGTTATTATGCAGGCTGTTCAAACAAGAACTCAGCTATTACTGAGATGGCCGCGCA
>Ga0049105_1000191_pt1 | contig 17005 bp, 13 predicted proteins | sample WorMetvaBAHAMAS1_FD_61260 | JGI IMG/M metagenome (GOLD analysis project Ga0049105, IMG submission 61260) | Worm MetaG Olavius vacuus BAHAMAS.1 | ecosystem: Host-associated > Annelida > Digestive system > Unclassified | place: Germany: Marburg | collected 2013-04-09
GATTTTCTGCCAGTGTTAGATAGGGCATGTTTTTTTGTGTTAATTTTTTGGTTTCTGGGTGCATGCTTTGTTTAGTTTGTCAGCTTTTTATTATCAGTACCAGTGCAATTGATTGCCTGGGAAGATTCGTTTCCGAAATGACCTATTATGTGTCGAGTGGGACGTTAAACCTTACTAAACCTAAACCTAAACCTATACCTTGATTAAGTGCACAAGGTGACTAAGGTGACTGCTCGTGTGGAAAATCTGGAAATGTATGGCAATTTGACAGCTGTCAGGGAAGTATAGAATAATTTCACCCAATAAATGCGTCCCCAGTATGACCTATAATGTGTTTGGTGGGACGTTAAACCTACTCACCCGCGGTGACGATGAGGTCCCAACCAGTTCTTGCTGCCTGTACGGTCCCTTCTGCAATTCATTCTCAGGAATATAGACATGCCTTGCTGATTGGCAGATTGTTAGTTTGGCATTGTAGTTGAACGGTGTGTGTTTGCAGGTGGCACGCTGGTGTGCTGTGACAGCTGTCCCGCAGCTTTCCATGCTGACTGTCTGGAACTGCCAGGTCCACCCGAGGGGACGTGGTATTGCAAGAACTGTACCAGCGGCATGAGACCGCACTATGGCGACATTGTCTGGGTGAAACTCGGCTGTTACAGGTCACTAACTGTACATTCTGTTATTGCTATGCTGGTCATGAGAGCAACTGTATTTCAGTGGTTAGTTGATCTGACAGATGCTCACTTCTGTTTGATTTCCACTGAAGTCTTTTCCCTCTTGCCATCCCACGTAGGGGGGCGCCCCTTTCCCCCGTTTTTCCCTCTTGTCCATTCAACTTCCTCATCCTTTGCTCTTTTTTTTACTTTTCCCTTTTCTCATCGGCTCAGTTTGCTGGCTTAACATCCCACTGTTACATGCATTTTGCATACAAATGCACCAGTATATACCATTTCCAGATGAAAGAACTCGACAGAATTATGGAAAAGGGGCTTGACCCCTCCCCATACTCCATCGTAAAGAGCATTATGGTCAGAATTGCTTCATTTCTTCAGAAAAGTATCGCCTTAGTTGCTTGTTTAAATAGTGGATCTGTAGAGTGCAGAACATGTTTTCGTCATCACTGTCATTATCTTGCACACACTGGGAGCTGATTTAAGTGTAGTTGCTGTTCGTGTAGATGGTGGCCTTGTGAGATCTGTCATCCTCGTAACGTGCCCGACAACATCATAGCCATGCAGCATGACGTCGGGGAATTCCCGGTGCACTATTTTGGTACCGACGAGTACTACTGGACTCATCAGGGCAGGTCTGTACTCACCTTGTCTCTCTTGTTATGCAGCCCACCATCATGGAGGCCACATTATGGATTGCATCCTATCTTTCATTCTGTCTCTGTCTCTCTCTCTGTCTCCACGCCATCTCTGCCCCTAATTTGTGAAATTATCACAGATAAATTGAAGACCAGTTTTAGGTTACATTTCAGAAGTTTAAAGTACTTTGGCGGGAAATGTACCGTGACTGCTAAAAAGGCTGTACGTGCTTCTGACTTGTTAGATGCAGTGCCACAAGGTCAAGGTCAGCATATATTGCTGCCCAGCTGTGTGTTCCAGCAGGGCTCATAACTCCAGAATGATGAGCAGTTTGAACTTTTTGTCATGTGCCGTACAGATTTTTCACTTTTCCAGCGTATTTGTGTGTCGTATGTAAAATGTATGAGCGGCTCGGTTCTGTCCCGAATTATATGTGTCGGAGATTGTAAGATGAAACTGGTAAGCTATGTTGATCAGATGACGGTGCTTGCAGAACTGAAGTATGTCCCAGCTGATGTTGCCAGTTGAGCAATATTGTTTACCGTCATAGTTTGCTGCATTAACCCTTTGTGTCCCCCTATATAGGTAAATGATTCTTATCTGGTCATTAAAACCGACCGCACCCTAAAGTGCGGTCAGGACACAACTGCAAACTGAAGCACGCTTTATGGCGCGGTTGGGGCTGAAAGGGTTAATTCACTAACGCTGGAAGCTCATCCAGGCTTTAAAAAATTCATTGCAATTTCTTCCGGGAATAAGTTGGATGATCCCTGTAGGGCGAAAGATGGTTGTTAAAATGGTTGGTATTGCCTGTGATTTTATACTGGCGGATTTATTAGGAATAATAACCAAATTTTTTTCTTCTTAACAGTGTTATTGTCGTGTTGCGTGTGTATTTGGTTGTGAATTGTGTTTACAGGGTATTTCAGTTTCAAGAAGGTGACCAAGGCAGTAAAACGTGCTCATCAAAGTCACTTTTGAAAGTCTTCATTAAAGGTTTCACTTTCAGATATTGCCATGTCTCTTTGTAGTGTTAAATAATTGCTCGTGATGTCACAAGAATCCGTTGTTTGCCGCATTTAATTGCTGTTAGAAGATGCTATTTCACATCATATAGACGCTGCTCAAGTTCACCTGACGGTGGATTTGTTTTTTTAAAGAAATTTCGAGAACATTGGGTTCGTCACATTGGGACCCTTACACCGTGCATAGAGGTGGTTGCCTAGAGTTGTATTATTGTCACATGGTGGAGTGGTGCTGGTGGGATTCAAGCCTTATCTGCAAGTCCAACTGGTTTCCTTCAGTGCTTTGACACTATTATCTGTGCGTTTATTGAAATCTTGCTGCTCGTATTTGCTATTTATTGAGCAACTTTCGAGTATCGTGTCTTATACTTTTGAGTTTAACTTTGTGTTGTGTCCAGCGTTGGACGAAGCGAAGGCTGCTTATCAAGTGTGGCTTGATGTGCGGACAAAACGAGACGAGATGCTGACCGAGAAACAGAACAAGAAACCAGCACCATACCGACACGTCAAGGTTGGCGGTGATTTCAATAATGCAGCATGAAAAGTTGTAAGACTTCAGTAAGATATTTCTGTCCTCTATAGTTGACTCGGCTTGATTGGTTTTAGATACACAAGTAAAGGCATGTTCCAGAGAAAGGTAAGGTAAGGTAAAGGTAAAGGTAAACGTGGATTTGTATAGCGCCTTGTCGTGAACACACCTCTAAGGCGCTCAGGTATGGCACGCGTTCTCAGAAACCCACAGTCCTAGCCGGGCATCTAAAACATACGGACACAATGCCTTTCAAATAATACACATACACACCACTGTTATTAACAGTGGTCATGCACACACTACTCAACACTGCACACACTGTGGGCTCTGACTGCGGCTACAATCCTGGCTGATGCTGCAGTCACCCAACCGTCTCCAAAATGACCTGAAATGTGTCGAGTGGGTCGTTAAACCTTGCTCAATCCAATCCAATTCAGTTGACTCTTGTACCTGATATGAGCATCGTTGCTGTAGCTGATTTTGGTCTGTGGGAAGTCGCTCTACAGGTGACCGATTGTCCGACATCCTAACAGTTGTTCCACCGTGCCACATTATACATCAGCATGTTGCTCGGATCAAGTCATTACTTCATTGCATATAAGCAAGTCTTTGTTATTGAATAGTACCACGCTCTATAATAATATAGTAATAATAAGAAGAAGAACATTTATACCACACACAAGAGTCAAGCATTAAGCATGAATCGTAGGTGCGGGCAGTCAACAGGTGGCCGGACGGTGTATGTTAATCGTTAATGAGCTGGGCTATGATCGACGGCCAGTGTAAGATCACCTTTAGAGCTGGAAGTTTCTCTAACCTTTAACGGAAGCCATGGCACACAGTATGGTGTATGCTGCATGGTGTGTGTGCAAGTAAGTTGTCCAGAGTCGTTACACAAAGTGGAACAGGCGGGATTATAACCTGCAACCTCTCAATTGCAAGTTCGTTAGCGATTACACCACCGTACTGAAGCAGTGAAATTTTATCTGGTAATGGTGCTCTGTAACACAGCCTCGGTTTTTGTTGTTGCAGGGTAACGTTCCGATTGGCGACGTCGAGATTCCGCGAGTGATAGTAAGTGAGCTACCACGCTGTCACTGCAAGGCGGACGCCGAGGCTCCGTGTGGGCCAGACTCGGACTGTATAAACCGCTGTATGTTCTATGAGTGTCATCCAGCTGTTTGTCCCGCCGGCGAACGTTGTCTTAACCGGAGGTTCCAGCTACGCCAGTATCCTGCTGTGAAGCCATTCCGCACAGACAGGCGTGGATGGGGCCTCAGAGCCGGTGTCGACATTGAGAAGGTATCGTAGTGACACTTGGTGATTATTATTATTACAAGCCACAATCGCGCTTCGCGACATTGTGGCTTGGCATAGCATTTGCTGCGCGGCCACTTGATGTCTGTCAGAAAGAGGTTATCAGGTAGCACAACGCAAACCGACGGTCAAGCACGCCACTTCATAGAGGCTGCGGCGACAGGCGTGTTTCCGTAGTTTGAGTTTCCGAATGTCAACGAAACTGTGACCACAGCCTGCCAAGCATAGATATTTTGAGGAGTTCAGGAGTGCGGCACACATCGCCATATAGCCCTCCCTTTTCCTTCTTCCCCTCCCCTTTCTCTTCCTCCCCCTTTCTCCCTTATCTTAGATAAGCTATATGACATCGCCCTCTATAGCTGCACACTGCAGTCGCGACCTGTTCATCTTTTCATCTTACACATCTGTGTAAACATTTGCGCATGCGGTCGGGCACGCTGACCGGGCGGAATGCCAACGACCGAAAATAGCAGCATGTGGCTGCAATGCTGCATGGTCGGCATACGGCTAACTATCATTCGGCAGTGTGACATCATTATCAATATTACAGTCGTTCGGCATTCCGGCCGTTCAACATTCCGACACGGAGCCGGTCAAACAGACAAACCATTCGATTTTTTTATGTATAAGTTCTTGTCAAAATTAAAAAATTTATTATTATTAAATTATTATTAAAATACAAGACTTAACAGAGACGGTCATGAGGATTGCAGTGTCGCTTTACAAAATTAACACAAAAATGCTGCTTAGCTTGCGTTGACAATACAAGGTCAGTCAGTGGGGTTGGGGCAGTGTCGATACCGATTAATACAAGAAATACAGTAATAGATAAAGTGCACTAATAAAGACGAAGGAAGCATGTGCATACTAGTGGAGTTTACGAGTTTTATGCCTAACAGATCACAAGGGACAAGAGGTCGTCAATTTCATCAACACTTAAAAAGACATGCTGTTGGTACAGTTGTCACTAAATTCCCATGAGTGTTGACATAAGCACAGCAGTTCCATTGCAAAGCGTGTAGACTTAGTTTCATCACTAGTAACTTGATAGATAGCGAGCGATAAAATCAGCATTACGCAGCAATAATTGACCAGAAACAAGTTGATCGAGCGACCAGGCATAACGACGGGTGAGAAACATAACATTTCTGCCAACAACAGAATGACAGTTTCATTGTGAGCTGAGCGTTCACCAGCCAGTAAAGCTTGGGAGTTCAGGATATTAAAAGGCAAGTTTGTGGCTACTAGTTGTGTGCACATGAGCAGGGCCAGTTTGTGAGTGAGTACGTCGGAGACCTGATTGACGAAGCTGAGTGCAAGCGAAGGTTGGAGCTGGCTCACGCCAACAATGTCAGCAACTTCTACATGTTAACGCTTGACAAGAACCGGCAAGTATTGCGTTGTTGTACAGCAAGTTATGCTGTATATAGATTGCAGCAGTTTATTGCTGTCTTACATCTAGCATGCATATATGATGTGATGAACAAATGTTTTGCAGTTCAGACTTTTTCCTGAAAATCTGTTGCACACACCATGTCCCTGAAAATGAAAGCAAAAATGTTTTTGTCATCTTCCGTAAAACTCGGCTGATTGTGATAAAATTTGGTAGACAGTATTCTGAATAAATTTGCCACAAAGTAAGGTAAATGTTTTCCACCTCATCTTATTGGTGTCTATTAGAAATGCACCGATAAGGCACTGGCCAATTATCTGTCGGCCGATATTCGGCGCCTAACAATTGGCCAATACCGATTGATACAAAAACTTATTGTGCTGTCTTATTTAAGTTATTTATTTAGGCTCCGATTGTTATCCGAGGACTCTTACTTACTTGAAGGACTGCAGAATGCAGACAAAAAACGCACCCACTTTTACCGGAAACGGAAACCATTCTCATGTTTGTTTACTTTTGATAATAAAAATAAAAACTTGTACTTACCAATTGTGTAAACGACAATCGGCCGATACCAACGTAGTAATTGGCCGATACCGATTGTCGGCTGTTTGTAATAATCGGCCAGTACCGATTATCGGTGCATCTCTAGTATCTATACACAATCTTATGAAACTTCAAATTGTGTTTTCTGAAAATTTGAATGCCATTGCCACAGTAAACGTTTTGTGGCCACACAGATGATAAAGATCGCAATGTAAACATTATTTTAACTTCTAGAGCTGAAGCAGCATTAGTTTTGCTGTTTCTGGTCCGACGTGTGGAACTTGCCACCGCCGACTGTGTCTTGACCGATCACTGACACTGACTCAGTTCTGTGCACACTTGAAGACCGTCCTATTCTACAGACCGTATGAAACACTACCATTGCGTTTCCGTTACAGTCTAAGCTACAAAGACTGCTGCACCAACACAAATGAGCTTTCATACTTTCTTACTTACCAATTACTGTGTACTTCTACTGAAGATTGGAATGTAGTTGAGTTTCTAGTACTTCCACTGCACCTATGATTACAGTGCGACTGAATTAATTAATTATTTAATTAGTTAATATTTAAAAAGCAGAAGTAATGTCTACGCTGTACAGCACTGCTCGGATTGGAGCCTGGCATGGGAGCTGACAGGGAAGACGATGGCATCTTCTTCTTCCTTCTTTAAGCCGATGGTGTTCGATGGTGTTGACGTATTGTCTCTGTGAATGATCCAGGATTATTGATGCTGGTCCGAAAGGAAACTATTCTCGTTTCATGAATCACAGCTGTCAGCCGAACTGCGAAGCGCAGAAGTGGAACGTCAACGGAGACATACGCATCGGACTTTTTGCTATTGACAACATCGCCGCTGGTTTGTCACAGTTCTTCATTCTGTCTCACGTGCGATCTGCTTGCGACGATTTCAACAGCTTTATTTCATGTACTTGAATGTTTGAGGGGGTAGACTTTTTATGTGTTGATGTGGGTTTGATTTGCACTGAATGAGGTATGTATGTATGTTATGTACTATGTTGTACGTATATTTGTTTAATTTCCAACTGCCAGAATGCAGTTACTAAAATGAATTTTTTTAAAATGACTAAATCTGCGTGAAACTCAATAGATGTCACTCACTGTGCTGCATTCGTATTATAAAATTATTATTTACGAGGCATGACAAGATGGCATCAGGGAGAGCCTCCAGCCAGTGCTGTTCCAGTTTTCCTAGAAAAGCTCCATCATGGAGGTAGGCATGCACGAACTCTCTGTTTGGAGAGTGCATGCCATTAAACACCATTTCATGCTAATACTCGTAACTCTAGTCACAAGACTTAATGCCTCTGTCACTTAGGAATATTTGACATGTATTTTCCAGACTGTAGGATACACTCAAGACTGTATGCTCCAACTGTGTTAAAATCAATATACCGGATGTTCAGGGGCTGAGGCCAGCTACAATGGGTATATAGCTTATGCATATTTTTCTGGACGCTGTGTATAAGCCTCGGCCAAACACTTGTTTTCTTGGAAACTTCGAGGGCATCTTGTTAACCAGTGTAAACCTGGAAAATGGCAATGTAATGATGATGATGATGAATAGGGCAAGTAAAGACTTCTCCAGAGCCACATGTAGCGTAATTTGGTGTCAACTGTGACAAAACAGTCGCTGCAGCCTGTCATTTGCCAGTATACAAATATTGACTGGTGCCGAGGTAGTCACTGAAAAATTATGCCCCAAAGTTGTGTAATGTTGCCCGAGGGCATGAATCATGTTCCCCGGGATGTTGCTGCATTGAGCAAGACTGATTATTTATACATATCGTGACGCGTGTAGGACCAATCACGATTGCATATTTTAGATAGTGATATTTGATCTAGGTTCGGAACTGACATTCAACTATCTGCTGGACTGTTACGGCAACGAGAAAACAGTGTGTCAATGTGGACAGCCGGTCTGCAGTGGATTCATTGGAGTTCGACCAAAGGTTTGTCTCCTGTTTTTACCGATTTTTACTGTATGCAGTTTTCATGATTATAATGCCATTGTGACAAACGGTTTATCAGGCCCAGAACTACTACTGCTTGTCCACTTCCTTACTCTGCAGTAGTCAGTGGCTGTGGGTTGACACAATTGATTACGAGATACTGCCACCTCTCAAGTCATGCAGTCGGTCTGTTTTCTGATGCTCGCTGTCGGGACGCTTTCCACATGTCAGTGTAGTCACAGTTTGTGATCTAAAGTTTCCTGTTGTGTAAGTCCAGGTGTGGCCGAGAAGATAAGCCAACGGGTTTGTTTGTTCGATTCCTGCATTGCTGTTTGACGTTTGACGTTTGTTTGGTGATGATGCGACTCAGGGTGTGTCTGGCCAAAATTGCTCCAGCATTTCAAAAAATCCTGGACTATAGTGGAGTCCAGGACATTAAAAATGTCTGTATTTGTCAGCTGTCGGCAGAGGTAAATGTTGAGTAGGCAGTTATTGTGCTTTTGCAGGCTGCTGCAACTGACAATGATCGGAAGCCGAAGCTTCCGCCGAAGCCGAAGCTTCCGCCGCCAAGGAAACATAAACTTCCAGCACAAAAGCGACCTAAGCTGAGTCCGCCGGCAACAGTGTGCTTCGAGTGTGGGAAAGACGGAGATGGCGACACTGTGCGTTGTTCGCGCAACCATTGTGCAAAGATCTATCATCTGGCATGTCTTAAACTTGACGAACAACCACAAGGTATCATGCAGTGGCTGTTCAGTTCGTTTTATTTTACTGGATGAATTGAGTTGCCTGTTAGTAAGTAAGTATTTATTTCAATTTCGCGGTCATAAGACCGAATAGCTCAAAAGTAAAACAATGTTCAAACAGTACATAAAACATAAAAACATTACGGCACTACTAACAGACTGCAATGCAACATTATAACAAACACTGGCAGTTCATACAGTAAAAAAATAACTCACGGCACTATTAACAGACTGCACTGCAACATTATAACAAACACTGGCAGTTCATACAGTAAAAAAATAACTCACAAAAGCAGCATTGGCCTACTGATCCCATCTTAATCTGTAAGTTAACAGTGGCCATCGTAATGTAATCAGACTGTGTTAACATATGTTATGTGTATTGAATGTTCTTTTTCATATGCCTCGGCTCCAGTACAAAAGTCCACATTTATTGCGCATGTGTAATGTTTATCCTCCTCTGCGCATCAAAGACATGGACACTGCTAGTTGCCGATATCAAAAGGCTGTAAGCTTTCCACATGCGCTGCCTATGACTACTCCGGAACATCACCTGTCAGGATCACATCACCAATGAGGCAATCCTATTCCTGGCAACAACACGATTGACTCCATTGCAGGATATCCTGTCCAAGCGGTGCACGTCACTGTTTGGTCATGTCGCCCAACTCAGTCCAGGTGTTCCTGCACACCAAGCCCTATGGATGCGCCAATTCCTAATTCTTGAATTTTATATTGTATAATCCAGTAGTCTAGCTTTTGCGGTCATATTACAATAAATGTGTGTTTGTGCATCTGTGCAGGTGATTGGTTGTGCAGGAGGCACCGTTGTGACACTTGCGGTGAAGCAGCCAGCGCAATGTGTGTGTTCTGTCCTATCTCCTACTGTGACCAGCACGCCGACGGCAACATCAAGACGTGTGGTTTCTCTGTCCGCCGTGACTGTCGCGTTCGGCATCGCGTTTGCATGGCGCACAAAAATATGACGTTCAACACAGCCAAGGCTCAGCATCTGCACTTGCCAAAGTCGAAGGTACGCAAGATTACTGTTGCAGTGATTTTTTGATAGTTTCACTAGTGTATGTGTGTGCGCGCTATGTTATACTGTGTGTCACTGCCTGCACTTCTTGCATGTTAAATCAGTAGTGTATTGAGCTGATTGTATTCAAATTTTCTGTGTGTCTCTGAAGCGAGTTAGTAACTACATTAACTAGGCCTACAGATTTTTTAAAATAAGGAGCACAGTTTTCTGTGGTTAGCAGAATTTTAGGTCAAGCTGCAGAAGTTTTGGTAATGCTGCAGAAATCGGCCAAGCTGTGAAATTTTGGTTGTTCCATGGAAATTGTCCAGTATCTGGAAATACGCTTAATAATTTCTCGAGTGCCAGAAGACATATTTGTTTGAACTGCAGTGGGTGCAACTGCAGACAGTTTATTTTGCGCTATAGTAATGGATGCATTATTATTATTATTATTATTATTGTTAAGATCGCGGGGGTTAAAAACTAAGATTAAAAACAAACTGGAATGGTTACATGTCGGTATCGTCCTCAACTGGGAAAGTCTCGTGAAAGAGGACTGACTGAATCAAGACACTGATCCACTGGACATGGGAGTCACTGTGTAAAACGATATGTTTTTGATGGCATGTGCATGATAATGTGCATAGTCACAGTTCTTGTGATCTTGCAGGCTGCTGCAACTGACAGTGATCGAAAGCCGAAGCTTCTGCCACCAAGGAAACATAAACTTCCAGCACAAAAGCTGCCTGAGCTGATTCCGCCGGCAACTGCGTGCTTCGTGTGTGGGAAAGACGGAGACGGTGACACCGTGCATTGTTCGCGCAGCCGTTGTGCAAAGATCTATCATCTGTCGTGTCTTAAACTCGACGTAAAACCACAAGGTTGAGCACTGATAAGTCCTTATTGTACGTCTCGCTTGAATAACGATAATTTTGTTCTGCACGTCGAAAAACGTGTTTAATGTCGAAGTTAAGGCCACATTTTTTGTGCACATTCTGTGATGATCCTTTATATGAAAATGAAATTGCTTAGCGCAGCAGCCTAGGGTACGTTGCATTCTTCAGTAAGTAAGAAGATTTGTAGTCGGCGCCGTTATCGTTCAGACACAGGGCGCCGCGGCCCAGCTAACCAAACCTAAACGTTTTCAGCGATCATTTAAATTGTGTCGTTTATATCTGTTCTCTGTTCCGCATTGTCTGTGCGAAGGTGAAGTCTTCTCTAGAGCCGCGTGGGCCGATATTGTGGCACTGATTTCTGTCGCCCTCAGATGCGATCTTATATATGAGACTCTGGGTACAGGGCTAGTTCATTGTGTGGTGGGCTTGTTTACTCCCGATCTTTCACTATGCTCGCTGTGCTTCCCCACAGAGGGTTGGCCAGGCTGAGTTGACCTGGGTAGCTGGTCTCATACTGAGGTGGTACCGGTACTACATCCGAGAGCGTGTCAAGTTCAAAGTGGCATGTCTTGCTCGCCAGTTGCTGTCCGGGCAGGCGCCTCTCTACATGGCAGATGATTGCTGCCTCGTGTCCGACAGCACTCAGCGCTCTCTGCGCTCAGCTGACGTTCCGACTTGCTTGGTGCCGCGAACACTCAGCAGTTACAGGGACAGAAGTTATGTAGCCGCTGTACCTTATGTAGCCGCTGTACCTCGCTTGTGGAACTGTCTTCCGGTCCAGCTGTGCAATCCAGACATCATCTACGGACTGTTCAGATGACAGCTGAAGGCACACCTTTTTTGGCAAGCATGAATGCGGCGCTCTGGGACTTCTGATATGCAGCGCCAAAAAAAACACTTAATTACTTAAAGTTTTAAAATGATTATGTGTGTGTGCTGCGTGCAGACGATTGGCTGTGCATGAGGCATCGTTGTGACACCTGCGGTGAGACTGCAAAAGCATGGTGTGTGTTCTGCCCTGCCTCTTACTGCGACCAGCACGCTGGCGACAACATCAAGCAACGCTGTTTCGTTGTCCGTCCCGACTGTCGAATTCGGCATCGTACTTGCACGGCACACAGAAACATGCCATTTGACATGACGAGATTGAAAGCCGGTGAGGTCTCGGAGTTAGTCGATGGTGGCGCGGTAGAGCCAGAGATTCCAGCACATGAAGGAACGGCAGACATTGTCGACACGACGGAGGAGAATTTGGAAACATTTGAAGTGAAGGATAAGTCTGCGGCAGAAGTGTCCGCGTTGGCACAGAAGGCTGGAAGAGATACTGGTGGTGATGGTGATGCCAAGGCTATGGTACTTCCAGAAGTGGAAAAATTCAGTTCAGAACCACTTATTCCAGATGGCATTGCTGACGCATTGGACACCACTCAGCAGCAGCAGCTGCGAGTTAAACGTCTTTCCGGTCAGAGGCAGAAACTTATTGCCGCCAAAATGCACAAAAAGAACGGCATCATTTCAGATGTGGTAGATGTGGGAACCATGAGCAGTTGTGAGTCGGCCATTGAAAAAGATTCCGATGAGATTCACAGTGAAAAACTGAGCAAAGCCAAAGAATCAACCGAGTTAAATGTTAGTGCGGGAAAGAGCCCCGTTAAACGTTGCAAGGTTCCAGTTGTAAACGGTTTCCATAGTTCGGTAAGCATGACGACACGGAGGCGTTCAACTCTGCAGGAATGTAGTCAGACCATGAACCTGCCTGCCAGCAAGCTGGACATCTCAATCAACGGCACCGTGGTTGACACCGTCACCGCGATACTGGACGAGTTGGCCGACTCCAAAGATCTGAAGCTTGTGAATGGGAACGAACTAATAGTTGATAGCAATTGATGTCATGCTAGGAAGTGACCCGGTCTGCAGTGCTATGTGAGGTCATGGCGGGATATTATATTACACAATATAAGTAATACACATTAACCTTTTATATTACTTTCCAAACAGCTGGTTATTGCAGTGCAGAAAACATGGACTTATTGCATTTAGTAATGTTAGTAGAATGTGCCGTCCTTACTGTAGGAAAGGCACTATACGTATTTTATTGTATTTTTGTGCATCATATTAGTATAAGCGTGTTAATGTTAACTAGATTCTAGAGTTTCCAAAGCAGAGAAACTCTGTCTGCATTTGGGACACTGTTAACAAGTGCAGTTGGGTAGGCGACACATTTATACACTGTGTCTCAGAAAAAAAACAATTGCAACATTTTTAAACTTTTATGTTTCACACAGTAGTACAACATGGTTTTTAGAAATGGCAAGAAATATTATATTTATTTTATAGATAATTTATTGCTGTTTCCAACAGGAAAAAGATTTTCAAGATCGGTTAACAGTTGATGAAGTTATCACAAGAAGTTAGACACCACGTTTTCTTCTGAGACACAGTGTATATACATTTGCCAGGTGGCGCTTTCAGCATAATTTCATGTTGAGGTGTTTGTAGGAACATAGTATCTGTGTCTCCAGTAGAGGCACAACAACTTGAGCTAAGTGTTGCGACTTGTGGGTTAAAAACAATTCCTGTTGAATGAAGTCTTCCTGTACTGTGGAAAATACTGTTTTGAATTTTTAAAGTCTTACAGTGCATTTAAGTGCATGTGAACCGTTATAAACTAATTGTGTCATAGTATTATAGGCTCAGAGTCAGAAATCCCTGCTTGTCTGTGGCATTTTGTTATCCAGCTGTCACATGATAACTGTGGTCTCGGTTCAGTATGCACAGTATTCGGCATTCAATACAGTGTGGTGATTTTCTACGATTGTCAAATTGAAACTATCATATACAAATTACTGATAGCAAATTTGGAGCGTTTTGTAGCTTCCGTATTTATTTCGGTTAAGTTTTGTTACAGACGAAATAAAAGAAAGATGAAATTCTTGAAATCTGTGGTTTGTTGATCTGCAAACCATTTTCATGTCTTGTCCGTGATTAGCCACTGTTTGTTAGACAGTCTGTTTTCAGACTGTCTGCATGTCCATCCGTGATCATATAGTGAAAAGTTTCTGAACACAAACCACTCGTGGGAATTTCACCAAATTTACATATTGGGGACAAAGACGAACTCGTTAATTTTAAATTCAGAATGTCAAGGTCACTACAAGACGAAGTATGGTTAAAAATCACTTGTTCAACAATTCACATTTCTGGCAGTGGCATTGCCGTCAAAGACCATTTCATTACTGTTTTGTGCCAAATTCAGAAAAATCTTCAGCTTGTAATTATTGGATGAATATTGCAAGAAATGTACATATGATGCCTTAAAGCCAAGACTATGATATGTGCCAAGATCATGCAGTGCATGTTTTAACAAGTTTTTTAGCTGGCGCCTGATAACATGACATTTACGATTACATGTACAAGTGCAGTTTGTATGCGTTATAATTATGCTATTCAGTGCCGAAAATTTGTCCAGCCGACAATCGAATGAATGCCTTGCATGTGCCTATTTTTACAGGGTTCCCACGCTCCTGGAAGTCCTGGATTTTTTGGGTACAATTTCGAGGTCCTGGAAAGTCCTAGAAATTTGAGTGCAAGGTCCTGGAATTTTCTAGGCTATGATAATGATGTGGGAGGCAGACAAAATGACGCAGGTGCAGATGCCGAAATTTGCGTGTTCGCACATCTGTACCGATTGTTTCGTTAAGCAAATACTCGTTACCGCACATCTCTACTGCATAATACATCCGTGTATTCTGCCTTTGTTTACTGTGCGCTTCGGCAGTTGTTCGGTAGTGCGTGAAGTTTGCCGTTATGATACATTTAATAGACCATTTAAACATCACTGGCGTATGGCAGGGTCCTGGAAAAATACTTCTGGGGTCCTGGAAAGTCCTGGAAATTTTTTTTAACCCTGACAGTGGGAACCGTGTTTACTGCTTATTAGCCTCGGCGTAATACCAGTTTTTATCTTCTGTGGATGTTAAGTCTCTTAACTGTATTGTTTGTAGTTAACATGCCTTGCAGCAGTTGTATGTAGTTTTTTCAATGGCAGACTTTTGTAGAAGCTGTTTTTGTATTTCGCATTACGACCCGTTATCGTCTCGGCATTTCATTGCTAGCTTTAAAGGCAGCAGCTGTCACGTGGCATGTTATCATTAAAGTGCAGTGTCAACCAGGAGACATGGTGCATTCAGTGGTGGTGCCAGCGCAGTAAAGGAGCCAGGTCATTTCAAGGTCAGAAAATCCTCAAGCCAGGTCACCCGGATGCACTTTTTCCTCAAAAAAGTCAACCTTTTTTTAGTTGTAGCCCTCAAAACAAAGGCCGCCAACACCATTTCACCAATAAAGCGGTCAGATATGGCAACATTTTTATTTTCTGTTCACACTGTTACGGAAGCAAAGCAATAGGCAGGGTAGAGCCAGGGCGGTGGATCTTCCTGCCAGCCCATTTGACCTGGAGCGCCCTGGTGTAGCGCCGGCGCTGGGTGCATTGTTCTGTGCGCCTCCACGGCATGTTGGTATGGCATCATTTTAATAAACCGAGATAAGCAAATGAACAGTTCGCTGTTGTCGTTATATATAGTGTCAGTTATTCCCGCGGTTTTCAACCTTTTTCTCAACATACATTCAGTCTTGCTCTTTATTTAAATTTAATTGCAGTAACTGCAAAAAGATGCAGAAAATGGTAGCCGAACATTTAACAGCTCTGTAGGACAGTACTTTCAAGCCCCCAAGATAACAGTCCAGTCAGTTCTTATATTGTTCACTCTTCGTTAAATCAGTAAAGAGGCACTCGAACAAAATTTCAAATCGATCCAATACAAAACGGGAAGCAAAAATGTTACGCCTACTTCTGTGAACAGGTCACTTTTTAAATCTTGGTCTGCTGGCGGACACCTGGGGTCCACAGATCACAGGTTGAAAACCCCCGGCTTATTCCCATCAATTATGAAGATGCATTATATTAATATTAGTTGGATGGGTCTACATTGCTGAACATCCAGACTAGTACAAACTTCCTCAGTATTTTGAAAATCTCAAATGTCGTGACTAAATAATCACTGCAACAGTTTATTATGAATGCTTATTAGAAATATACACAACAGCAACTGCCAAAACATGCAAAAATACAAAACTGTCAAATACACGAACAAAGCTTCAAGTCTATCCTGCAATCGGTTGAACTATGTATTTTTGCGCACACAAGATGCATCAAAAAATGTACATAGGCCTACAACGATGTACAACAACAACAACAATGCAAACATCTGCAACACTCCTGTAGACAGCATAGACATGATGAAAGGAACAGGGCCAGCTTAACGGCACTTTCAACACGGGTTAAATTGCGCCATAGTTAACGACTGCAATGCAATAACATCAAAATACGAAAGCCGTCATTAACATGTCTCAATTACCTAGTCTTTGTGTAGATAATCTACTCTTCCTAATAAGTCGTCTTTCAACCAATAGCTTGGTAACGGCAGTAGTAAATCAATACTATAACATCCAAAACGAGCACCCAAAAGGACCCTATATTACACACGCTTTTTACACGTGGTGAGGAAATTATCGGTTCATTCTCATACGTGGCAACAAAAGGAGCAATCGCTTAATACTGTATACGGAAAATCCTTGACAGCATCCGGGCCTCGGCTGAAGCTGGGTCTTGAATACAAGCCAGGGATGCAAATTTCTTTCTAGCAGATGTTGGGACACCTGGTTTAGATTTATTTACACTAACTAGGCAGCAAAAAAGGCAATCATGACAACTATACCTACTGACCAATGACCAAAATATGCAATGAATTATGTTTGGAAGACATCATTAATAATAATGGTGTACATGGACTGAATGACAATTTAATTAATTTAATTATTAACATTTTACCCATGCAAGACGGATCAAAATAAGCATTGTCCATATCTTGGAGACAAGCACAGCTGATAGTGTAACCTGCAAATAACTTGTTTGATTCGGTGGGGGTGTAAGTAATAACTTCGGAGGGTAGCCTGTTACTGGAGGTTGATAACTAAAAAAGGTCATCAGCTTCTGAGATAAAAATAAAGTGCACCTCCCCCCCCCCCGCATTGAAAATCCTGGCTACACCTATGTTCCACAACAAGCATTATACTGGGAGGTTCCGGGTTTCAAGAGGGGACCCAGTCCTGCAGAAGCGTAGTCGCGAAGGACCTATGAAGAATGGGACTCGCCCAGCGTCGCCGGAAGCAAACTAGGATTGGTATGGCG
>Ga0049105_1000192_pt1 | contig 16990 bp, 15 predicted proteins | sample WorMetvaBAHAMAS1_FD_61260 | JGI IMG/M metagenome (GOLD analysis project Ga0049105, IMG submission 61260) | Worm MetaG Olavius vacuus BAHAMAS.1 | ecosystem: Host-associated > Annelida > Digestive system > Unclassified | place: Germany: Marburg | collected 2013-04-09
CTATACTCAAAGCGTGATGATGTCGGACTTGTCAAACGCCGTCGCCCCGCGGCTCGGCTTCCTTCACGCTCCCTTCAATTCCCTCCTCGGCCAGCAGGCGTAAGACCTCTCTCGCTTGCACATAGAGGATAGCTCCTCTTCGGTATATAATCACACGGCGCCTGACAGTTAACCTAATGACATCGAATGCAGAACTGGCTGTTTAATCCGTGAAAATCCGCGGATATAGATATTCCAGGGGAATTCCCATCATGGCGCTTTCCAGCTTGACCGCCGTCTCTCCGGTCGATGGCCGCTATGGCTCCAAGACCGAGGATCTGCGGCCCATCTTCAGTGAGTTTGGCCTGATCCGGTACCGTGTCTTGGTGGAGATACGTTGGCTCCAGGCCCTGGCCGACCACCCGGACATCGCCGAGGTTCCACCCCTATCCGGGCCCGCGAGCGGTCTTCTGAATGGGATCCTGGAGAATTTCTCGGCAGCGGATGCGAGCCGGATCAAGGACATCGAACGCACGACTAACCACGATGTCAAGGCGGTGGAGTATTTCATCAAGGAGCGCATCGCCGGTACTGCCGAGCTCGAGGCGGTGAGCGAATTCGTCCATTTCGCCTGTACCTCCGAGGACATCAATAACCTGGCCCATGCCCTGATGCTGCGCGAGGGGCGCGAACGGGTGCTGATGCCCCGGATGGATGAGGTCGCAGCGACGGTCCGCACCCTCGCTCACGCGCTCGCGGACCTGCCGATGCTCTCGCGCACCCATGGTCAACCCGCGTCTCCCACCACCCTGGGCAAGGAGCTGGCCAATGTGGTCTACCGGCTCGACCACCGGCGGAAGCAGGTGGCCGAGGTGCGGCTGCTGGGCAAGCTCAATGGCGCCGTGGGCAACTATAATGCCCATCTCGCCGCCTATCCGGATCTCGACTGGCCGGGTTTCGCCCGCGCTTTCGTCGAGTCGCTCGGTCTCGACTGGAATCCCTACAGCATCCAGATCGAGCCCCATGACTCGATGGCGGAACTGTTCGACGCCATCGCCCGCGTCAACACTGTCCTCATCGATTTCTGCCGCGACCTCTGGGGCTATATCGCCCTCGGTTACTTCCGGCAGAAGACGGTGGCGGGCGAGATCGGTTCGTCCACCATGCCCCACAAGGTCAACCCCATCGACTTCGAGAACGCCGAGGGGAATCTGGGGCTGGCAAACGCCATCTTCGGGCACCTGGCCCGGAAGCTTCCGATCTCACGTTGGCAGCGGGATCTGACCGATTCCACCGTGCTGCGTAACCTGGGGGTCGGGTTCGCCCACACCAGTATCGCGTTGCAATCCATCCTGCGCGGAGTCGGTAAGCTGGAGCCGGACGCGGAGTGCCTGGCGGCCGATCTGGATGCCAACTGGGAGGTCCTGGCGGAGCCAGTTCAGACGGTGATGCGGCGCTACGGGGTCGAGCAACCCTACGAGAAGCTCAAGGCATTGACCCGCGGCCACCGCATCACGCAGGCGGACTTGGCGCAGTTCATCGATTCCCTGGATATCCCGGACGCCGCCAAGACCCGCCTGAAGGCACTGAGTCCGGGGAGCTACACCGGAAATGCTTCGGCTCAGGCAAAGGCAATTTAGAGTGATTCGTTGTTAAAACGAACCTCTGAACACAATGGAGTTGAGAGCCGTCGCCGATTGTGACCGATTTGCATTTATTGGCGTTCAGTTGCGGCAAAAAATGATCCTTAAGTCCCGTCATTTATCCGAACGTGGGCGATTGCGAGGAATGCTTGGTGCCGCACTCCAAAATGTCAACAGGACCTGGTGGAGATATTTCAATTTTAACGTTAATAACTAATCCTAATCTTTTGAATATCTTGGACAACACACCGGATTTTTGCCCAAACGATGCAAGCCGGCAATAAGGGCCGATTGCGCATTATCGGCGGCTGCTACCGGGGGCGCAGGCTGTCGGTCCCCGCGCAACCTGGGTTGCGTCCTACGGCGGATCGGGTGCGCGAGACGCTGTTCAACTGGTTGCAGCCGGTTATCGTCGGTTCCCGTTGCCTGGATCTCTTTGCCGGCAGTGGTGCCCTGGGCTTCGAGGCGGCCTCTCGGGGCGCGGCCGAGGTGCTCATGATCGACCGTTCCGAGCCCGTGACCCGGGTGCTGGCGGCCAACGCCCGAATCCTGGGCGCCGCGCAGGTCCGAGTCCGCAAGGTGGACGCCCTACGCTGGCTTGCCGGGAGTGGCGGCCCCTTCGATCTCGTCTTCCTAGACCCGCCCTTCCAAGAGGACCTGTTGGCACCGAGCTGTACCCTGTTGAGCAGCGGAGGTTGGCTCGCATCCGGTGCGTTGGTCTACCTGGAGGCACCGGCGAATCGAGCATTCCCTGACCTACCTACGGATTGGAGGCTGATCCGCGATAAACGGGCCGGCCAGGTGCGTTTCGCACTTGCTGCCGTCGAACCGCAGACAAAGCATTCGGAATCCATAAGGGGCCGATTTGTTCCGGGGGGATTGTCAAGGGCGGTGGGTCTTCCCTATACTCACTCCTCCCAAGCGGGTGTAGTTCAATGGTAGAACCTCAGCTTCCCAAGCTGATGACGTGGGTTCGATTCCCATCACCCGCTCCGTGAAAATCAAGGGGTTGCGAGAAATCGCAACCCCTCTTTTTTGCCCGTGGCGCACTCAGCCACAACAAAAAGCAACAAAACCCCTCGCACTACGATCAACGCGACAATAAGGCCGCAAGTCGGATCGCCTCCAGCATGGACTGGGGGTTGGCGGAACCTTCACCCGCCTTGTCGAATGCCGTGCCGTGATCGACGGAGGTGCGCACGATCGGCAGGCCAAGGGTCAGGTTAATCCCGGCCATCTGTCCCCAGGCCCCGGTGGCCGCATCATAGTGAAAGCCCATCAGCTTGGTCGGGATGTGTCCCTGATCGTGATACATCGCCACCACCGCATCATATTGACCCCCGCGCAGCTTGGAGAACAGGGTATCCGCCGGTAGCGGTCCCTCCGCCCGGATGCCGGCCGCACATGCGGCGGCTACGGCCGGGGCGATTTCACGTTCGTCTTCGGTGCCGAACAGGCCGCCCTCGCCGCAGTGGGGGTTCAGCCCGGCGACGGCGATGCGCGGGGCCGCGATGTCCATCTGCAACAGGGCCTCGTGGGTCAGCTCGATGACCTTCAGTACGCGAGGGGTCTTTACCCGGTCGCAGGCCTCCCGCAAGGAGACATGGGTAGAGACATGGGTGACCCGGAAATCGCCTTCGGCGAGCATCATGGTGAAATCCGCGGTCCGGGTCAGATCGCCGTAGAGCTCGGTATGGCCGGCGTAGCGGCACCCACCCGCGTTGAGTGCCGCCTTGCTGATGGGGGCGGTGACGGTGCCGTCGATCACCCCGGTCAGGGCCAGATCGATGACCTTGGCCACATAGTCGAAGGATGCCTTGCCCTGATCCGCAGTTACCGTCCCGGACTGTAGTGCCGACAAGGGTAGCTTCCGCAGGTCCAACACATCGATGGCACCGTGCCGATAGGCCGCGTCTGCCGGTTGACCACAGGCCCGTACCCGGAGCCCTAAACCACAAAAGCCCACCGCATTGCGCATGATCTCTGCGTCGCCGACCACCAGCGGCCGACACAGGTCGTAGATGGCCGGGGAGTCGAGCGATTTGGCACAGATCTCCGGCCCGATGCCGCCGGGATCGCCCATGCTGATACCCAGCAGCGGTTTAGGATTCCTTATCGCATCATTCGTCATCGAGCAATCGACCTATTGCCGGTTCGGAAAGCCCCACGGATGCGGCAATGATTTCACTGACCATCCCATTTTCATACAGCGACCTGACGAGGGTTTTCCTTTCTCTTTCATACTTTTTCCGTTCTTCTTCGCGTCCTTTCATAAGTCCTTCCTCGAGCCCTTCCTGTCTGGTACTTTCGATCATGCCCCACTCGGAGCGGACAGCATCGTTATGCTTGTCGAATTGACGCCGCTCCTGTTCATCCGGCTTCAGGTAATCGAGCTTCTCCTTCAAGGCCCCGATACCGGGAGCGCTGAATTCGTTCGGGACTTCGTTGTTCTTGAAGGCATAGACCCACTGATCCAGGTCGTCCCGCACCACGTCCGTAAAGCGTTTCAGGGGAATCAGATAGTATTCGGGAAAGATGTTGGTCTCGCCGATACGGATCTGCTCGCCGACCAGGGATTTCTTCAAGGTCACCGGATGGTGGGTATGGAGGCCCGTGAATTCGGTCTTGCCGTGGTAGATGTAGCGTCGCCGTCTTCGGTGACGTCGAAATAGAGGAGGCTGATGGAGTAGACCTTCTTGAGATTGGTGTAGGGTTCGCCCAGCTTCAGGGTCTCGACAATGGTCTTGGCGGCGCCATAAGTCAGGCGCTTGAGGTAGGCCATCTCCGAGAGGTATTGCACCTCGACGATGATCCGCTCGCCGTCGCCGGTCTTAGCCAGGAGATCCACGTGGCTGTATTTGTCGGCCTCATTGGTCCGGTTGCTCTCGCTCTCCAGCAGGTCGAGGATGACCACCGGGCGTTGGAACAGGGCCGTCAAAAAACCTTCCAGGACGTCAAAATTGGCCTTGTCGCGCAGGATGGTTTTGATGGCCCAATCGAGGGTAACGATCTTGCGGCCGGTTTTCTTCATGTTATTGTCCTTATCTGCCCAGGAACGTTCGTGTTGGTTCGCATGGTCCGTAGTTGAAACCATACTCGCGCCTGGAGGCCGGGTTTCGTTCCTCGACCCAGCCGACGGCTTTTATACCCGTCGCACGTGAATATTTTGGTAAGCGAGGTGTGCTGATCGTGCCCGAGAGCAAGGCGTGACGAGGAGGAATAGCCAGGCCCTATTGCGACGAGTCGCAACGCGGCTATTAGGCGCGAGTGGCGGGTGCGAGTGACGTGCATCGCGGCGAAATATTCACGTGTGACGGGTATATAATACGCTCCTTCCGGTTAAGCGTTCATAGAGGGCAATCAAGGTCTGTTCCGTACCGAACGCACCGGCCTTGGTGACCACGGGCAGGCCGTCGGCTATCCCGCCTATCCAGCGCCCGAGCACCAGGCCGGGCAAGATTTCCTGTTGTAGCTCGATGGCCTCACCGCCGGCTGCATGGTGGACGGCAGCGGCCGTCTCGCCGCCGGAAAGGAACAGCCCATCCACCGGGCCGGCCCGTATGATCTCCAAGGCCAACCCCCCTAATCCCGCGGCGGCCCGTTTGAGCTCCGCCACGGGGCTTGCAGACGGCAGCGACCGGACTGTAAGTACCAGGACCCCGCCGGTCCAGGCCGCGAGTAACTCGTCCGCGCAACAGCGACGATCCCGGACCGAGGCTGTGATCAACCACTCGAACGCCAGCTCGTGGCGCACACCGGGATATTTCTCCAACAGGGCATCCAGCTGTTCGCGGGTCGCCTGGGCACCGGTTCCGCAGACCATCAATAGCCGTTCCAGGCCGGATACGGGGACCGGTTCGGCTATCCGGTCGGAGGCAAGCCGCCCCACCAAACTGGTCGCCAGGCCGGCCGAGCCTACCGGCAGCAGGCGCTCCCTGTTCCGGACCACCAGCGCCGCGATCTCATCGAGATGCGCCTGAGTAGCGGCGTCACAGGCGATCAGCCGGCAGCCGCGCTCGCGTTCCCGCCGGACCGCGCCTTGCAGTCGCTCAGGATTGCCATAGGCGTCCACATCGACCCGGCCAATCCCATACCGGCTCTGGTGCGTCAGGATCTCGGCAACCGACGAGCAGGCGACGGGCGTCAGCGGATCGTTAGCGAATTGGGTCTGTGCCAGTGGTGTGCCGTATACCCTGTGGATGCCGTCGATGGTGGTGCGACCCTGGGCCGGGAGCGCCGGTGCCACCAGGGCTACATCGAGCCCGAGGGTGTCGAGCAGGGCGTCGATCTCCGCGCCCAGGTTACCGCGCAGGCAGGAATCGATCTTCTTGTAGATCCGGCGCGGATGCGGATCAGACAACGCCTGCGCCGCCAACCGCACGCGCTCGCCGGTTTCCTGTGGGGATAGATCGCGGGTCGCCGTGTAGACGCTGATGCCGGTCGCCGTGGCCATCCAAGGGCGCCCGAGCGATAGGGTCTCGACGGGCATCAGGTAGACCGGCGCTCCGATGGGGATGAATTGCACGCCGGTATCGGCGGCACCGGTGAGATCGTCGGCGATAACGGCTATATCCGGACTCGATGGCATAGACGGCATCCGTCGCAGATGGGTTTTGCGGCAAGCAAGGTAAATCCCAGTGCCATATCAGTCGAAACCAGGTACCAGACGCCGTTTTCACATCCGCGCCCGTCGAGACAGGTTGCGCCGGTCGGCGCGGAAGTTATGTCAGCGAGTGTCAAACATAGCGTGTCAGCCAAGCAGTCAGGTCGCTGGTTTCGCGGAAATCCAACAGGGCCTCGGCCAGCGCGGCCAATTCGTCACCATCGAGTCGGCGAATCCGTTGGCTATCGTCTTCCGGGATTTGCCCAACCACACGTTGGAGCTGGCGCAGAACCAACGCCAGTTCACCCGCTTCCCGGCCCTCTTCCCGCACGGCGTCCAGGTCCGCGTATCCGCGCCGTTGCAGCAGGTTTCGCAGCGCGGTCTCGTGGGCCGCGTCGGGGTCGTACAGGGCCTCTACCGGCACCGGGTTGTCGAGGATCCCCGGGGCCTTCATCTGCTGTCCGGGATACGCCGTAGAAAGGGGAGCCTGTGGCTCGTATATCTCGACCCGGCGCAGCCCGGTCAGACGCACGACCCAGACATAGCGCGTCCCTGCCCCGAGCAGGGTGCGAATCTTTGCTTGCAGGTCCTGCTCGTCCTGACCGGTGTCGGCATACTCCACCGCCAACGGCGGTGCTCCGGACACCCAACCTGGAGCGTCCGGGACATTGCCCACGGCGATATCGGGGGCGCGCAGGTTTTGCTCGTCCGGCGTGAATCCGGCATCGAAGCCGGCCGATTCCACGGCCGGATCGGTCTCCAGCGCCAACCCCCCGCTCACATTTGCCTTGGCGTGCCGCCCGCCGCTGGGCAGACACTCGATGGGATGGCCGTCGTCGAGCTCGTAAGGATCGCCGCAACGCAGCTGGTCCGCGCGGAAGGGGCCAGTGGTGTGATATTGGGGTTTGCTTGACATTCGGTTCGAGTCTCCGAATTTGAGTATACTCCTATCCATTATAGAGCAATGCCATTAAGTTAAGCCTCAAAGCCCCTCTCCCGGCGAGGGTGTCGCAAAAGTCCCTGTGTGGGCCATTGTGGTGTGGAAATCGGTCACAAACCGCGTCGGTAACGCTTAACTTAATGGCATTGGGGTGCAGATCGCCTGCAACAGAGGATAGCTCTTTCTTGGTATATGATCACACGGGACATGACAAATTTGCAATATCGGTCGAAACTAGGTACTGGGCTCAGCCCGCGACCGGCCCGATGGGCAACAGCTCCGGGGCGTGGGTGAGTACGGTCAGGCGGGCGTCCGGACCTTGGCGTCGCAGGGCCTCTTCCACCGCCCAGGCCAGGGTCGGCGCATGGATATGGCCGAGTTTCGCTTTTTCCTCCGGCGTGATGCCGGGCGAGTAGTTGATCACCGAGGCCCGCTCCCGGACCATGGCCCAGGCGATGGCGAGGGCGCAGGCGACCCCGTTGGTCAGGCGTCCGTCCCGGTAGGCGGCCTTGATGTCCTGCGACGGCCAGGCGGTGAAATCCAGGAGCTCGGTGTGTACCGGGCTGACCCCTTCCGGCGCCAGCGTACAGACAATGATGGTACCGCCTGGCTTGACCATACGCTGCGCCGGATACAGGGATTTGTGTGACTGCCAGAAATCCAGGTCGCAGGGGTGGGAATTGGCCAGCACGATGTCCGGGGTCTCGTGGTACTCGACCCCGTAGAGCTCCCGTGCCAGTTTTACCCCTGCCTTGAATGCCGGGGGCATCGCCCCGTAGAACAGGCCGACCACCTCGCCCGCGTCGTTCAGCACCGCGTTAAAGATGGTACGCAGACCGACCCGATCCGCCATGTCGTCCATATCGCGGCGCACCGGGTTGTCTTCGATGCCGAGATAGGAGTCGCCGCCACTCTCGCAGGAGAGCAGATGGGTCTCCGCGGTGGTGCGGTCGCCGCACACGCCGGGCTGGATGATCTTGGACGAGCCCGAAAACCCCGGAATGTGGTGGGGCACGATGGTGCCCAGGCCGATGACCACATCCGCCTCCACCACTGCTCGGTTCACGAGCAAGGGCGTGCCCTGGGACGAAGTGCCGAGATCCACCAGGGCCTGGGGATTGCGCCACTCGTGATTGAAGACCCGGATCTGCTCGAAAATGGCATCGCCCACCTTGGTCCGCAGCTCGGCCTCTGTCATGTAGCGGTGGGTACCCAGGGCCATGATGCAGGTGATCTTGGCGTTCGGCACCCCGGCCGCGTTCAGACGCCGCAGCAGTGCCGGCAGCATGCGGTGCACGGGGGTAAGTCGGGTCGCATCGTCGCTGACGATAACGACCCGATCCGTGGGTTTGACCCAGGTCTCCAGCGGGGGTTGCGCGATCGGCGCATCCAGCGCGGCCTCGATGGCCGCATCCGGATCCGGCACCGCCCGACTCGGCTTCGGGCCGAGTACCTCGGCCAGATTCCGATCCGGGACCTCCAACTCATGGGGTTCGCCGCCGAAGGGGATGGTTAGGATTGTCATTTATCTATACTACTCTCATATGATTCTTTCATTGAAGAAAGCCAAGTAGTCCAACATGGCGCTTAGGATACCATTATTTTCCAATGGACTACTTGGCTTTCTTCAATGAAAGAATCATATGAGAGTAGTATAAAGATGCTCTTTCAATCGATTAAGAAAATAATGCAAAGACGCCAAGACGCAAAGAAGAACCCCAGTGATCTTTGCGTCCTTGCGTCTTGGCGCCATTGCGTTACTGGTTTTTCATCTTCCGGGGCATACGCGTCACTCATGAATGGTCAAGTGCCAGCAGCCCCTAGCTTTACTTCTGGCAGCCTGGGCAATAGAAGCTGGATCTTTGTCCGATCCGGCGCTGGCGGATGGGCGCGCCACATCCGGGGCAGGGCTCCCCCGCGCGGCCATAGACCTGCAGGGACAGGGCGAAATAGCCCGGACCGCCGTCTTCCTGCACGAAATCCCGCAGGGTGGTGCCGCCCTGCTCGATGGCGCTCGTGAGCACCGCTCGGATCGCCGCCGCCAGCCGCCAATGGCGGTCGCGGCCGATTCGATTGCAAGGGCGCGCCGGGTGGATCCCCGCGCGAAACAGGGATTCGTTGGCGTAGATATTACCCACACCCACCACCAGACCGGCATCCATGATAAAGGGTTTGACCGCGCACCGCCTGGCGCGGGCGCGCCCGTAGAGGTAGTCGCCGTCGAAGCCGGGCTCCAGCGGCTCGGGTCCCAGGTGCGCGAGCAGGGGATGGTCTGCGGGTGGCTCGGGCGTCCACAGAAAGACCCCGAAGCGACGCGGATCACGCAGGCGCAAACACTTATTCCCTTGGAGACATAGATCCAAGTGATCGTGCTTCGCGGGTGGGACATCGGACGCCAGCACCCGCAGGCTACCGGACATCCCCAGATGGATCAGGATGGTTCCGCGCTCCAGCTCCAGCAACAGATACTTGCCCCGACGCCGCAGTTCCAGGATGCGCTGGCCGTGGACCTGCCGCTCGGTATCCACGGGCACCGGCCAGCGGAGGCGGCGTTCCCGCACCAACAGGTGGTCGATGCAGATCCCACGCAGGCGAGGGGCGATCCCGCGCAAGGTGGTCTCTACCTCCGGCAGTTCGGGCATGTTAGACGCACTTCGTTTCCGCAAAATCGGGAAAGCGAAATAAAGCTTGCAAAATGTTTCCGCGGCCTACTAGACTAGCTGTACGCAGCCCCTATGGTTCCGAATCGTCAACCGTAGGGTGTGCTTGGCCGGAAATCTCCGGTCTAGGACACAGAGACGACCTAATTTCAAAGACGAGGGGCGCTTGGCGTCCCCTTTGTTTTTCCGGAACACGGCCCCTCTCCCCCTGATTCATCACTGAAAGTCCCATATATCCTCGATCTTGGGCTGTAACGCCAACCGCCACCGATCATGCCGGGCTCTACCGTCCTCCCGGTAAGAACGGGCAATTGCACCAGCCGCCATGTCCGCTAACTGCACCAGATTGTCCCGGCGTGGATCGGCGAATTTCAAGCTTTGGATCTTGCCGGAGCCGAGTTGCTGCCGCAGATAACGCTTCATCTCCTGTCTAAATACCTGGCTACCGCTTCTATCGATCTTGATGCGGGCGTTTGTCAGCGTCTCATGATTGTGTTGCATTAAAAGCCGAACAAAATAAGGCTCTTTATGGATTCCAGACTGGTAGGATATTTTGCGCAAATTCGCCTTCTCAGCAAGCCAGAGGGGCGTCGTATAACTTACTGTTTTTGTTGAGAAAAGACAGCCTGTTCTGTCATCGGTCAGAGTACTACGGACCGCCGTCCCCTTCGATCAGTCTGGAATCCATAAAGAGCCAATAATTGTAAAAACGGTCCGTATGGCCGCGCAGATTCGCGCTGTAGATAGTGGACTTTTTAACCACCAGCGCCTGCACGCCAAAATCGAATAGCCGGACCGCCGCAAAGAAAGCATCCCGCACCGAATCGCAAGACTTGTTGAATTTGAATTCCGGCTTCACCCGCGATGACTCCCGAGCCTTGCCAATGGCAACACTGGCCCGTTCCGCCTGATCGAGATCCCGAAACAACACCATCGCCACCACGAAATACGGCGTGGATCCCTTGGCGAGTTTAAAGCCCGGATCGCCGCTTTCATCGATCAGGACCAGCAAGGTCAATCCCTCTCGAGCCGGGCTGTACTGAGCGCCGGAAGCTGCTTGGGTTGGATACCCCGACGGAGACGGGCCTCGCCGACCCGAGCGGGGAGAAGAAGTCGAAAGAGCGAGTTACCGAAGTAAGCCCGTGCTGATTTGGGGATAAATTTGGAGATGGGTAAATACAGCCAAGAGGTAACTCACTGAACTCAACCACTATGCACTTTAGTGCAAGGCTTTAGCTGCTACATAGGTATGCTACAATTAGCTAATGAGTGATCAAAGACGCGGTAGTCATACGGTTAGCATTTTGATGGTCCATATTGTATGGGTCACTAAACATCGTTACCCAGTATTAATAAGGAAATATTCAAAAGCGATGCCGGGAACTTATCATTCAGGTATGTGATGCGGAAGATGTTCATATTCTGAAAGGAGTCGTAAGCAAGGATCATATACATATGCGGGCACCTTGAAAAATTCTTAAGGTGTCTTTGCAGAACTAAGGAAGCCCCGTTATGTCCGTGTGCGTAACTCCATGATAACCAAGGTATTCGAAAAGTAGGATTTATGAGCATCACCATGAAAAGTATTGAGCATGGGATTTTTCAAGGTCCCCTAAAGTAAGGTCATCACGTCTTCTTCAAAGCGAATTCCCAGAGCTAAAAAAAACGATATTGGGGAAAGCATTTTTGGGCGATAGGGTATGGTGCCTGGACAACAGGGAATGTAACGGACGAAATGGTTCAAGAATACTTGAAGCATCATCGTCACCCATCCAATATGGATACAGGAAACATTATCCTGGAATGATTTAGGACTTTCAGTCCAGGGGGCAACCTATGCACTTTAGTGCATAGTGGTTGAGTCCATGATTGGCGTCCCCAAGGGGAGTCGAACCCCTGTTGTCGCCGTGAAAGGGCGATGTCCTAGGCCTCTAGACGATGGGGACGAGGTTTGTTACCGGAAAAAATCCACTCACCAATCATCGAGTCAGACCGGATCTTCTGGGATTTGGTGGAGCCAGGCGGGATCGAACCGCCGACCTCAACACTGCCAGTGTTGCGCTCTCCCATCTGAGCTATGGCCCCTCGAATCAGAGCCAGGAATTATAACTTTTAAGCCCGTGGGTCGTCCAGAGATTTTTCCTCGTCATCAGGGCTACCGAAGAACACCCGCTGTTAAAACAAGCAGTTGGCAGTTATCAGTTATCAGGGGGCAGAGGCGGCTCCCGTAGATTCCGGCGGGATGCGGCCATCCCTGGCCTGTCCCGCCCTACGGGAGCCTTATTGTTCGGTTGCCCTGTGGCCGGCAGCCGACGGCCAGCGACTGGTAGCTGGCGACCGGCGACCGGTAGCTACGGGGCCTCACCGCATCTATGAGCTTTATCGGAACCGGGTGAGTTGGTGGGTACAGTCACAGCACAGCCCACCCTACAGTCAGGTGATGACGTCCGGTTCGGTCCGTCCGGTCCGGGTCTTGATCTGGGCCAGTTTGCGGGCGACGAGGATGAGGGGTCGCATGGCCGCTTGGGTTTCCCAGTTGTGTCTGGCGGCGTCCGGTTCGAAGAACTCCAGGTAGACGCGCAGGGTGGCGCCTTGGGTGCCGGTACCGGAGAGGCGGTAGACGATGCGCGAGCCTCCTTCCAGGCCGATGCGCAGGCCCTGGCCTTCGGAGTGGCTGTCGTCGATGGGGTCCGTGTAGGCGAAGTCGTCGGCGTATTCGACCCGATAGTCGCCGAGCTTGGTCCCCGGCAGGCTGGGCAGCAGGCGGCGCACATGGTCCATGAGGTCGCTGGCGGCCTGGGCGTCCACCGCTTCGTAGTCGTGCCGGGTGTAGTAGTTGCGCCCGAAGCCGTGCCAGTGTTCCCTGACGATCTGGGCGACGGATTGTTTGCGGGCCGCCAGCAGGTTGAGCCAGAACAGTACCGCCCACAGGCCGTCTTTCTCCCGCACATGGTCCGAGCCAGTGCCGAAGCTTTCTTCTCCGCACAGGGTGATGCGCCCGGCGTCGAGCAGGTTGCCGAAGAACTTCCAGCCGGTCGGGGTCTCGAAGCAGGTGACGCCAAGGGTCTCGGCTACCCGGTCCGGGGCCTGGCTGGTGGGCATGGAGCGGGCGATGCCAGCGATGCCGTCCTTGTAGCCGGGGACCAGATGGGCGTTGGCCGCCAGTATTGCCAGGCTGTCGCTGGGGGTGACGAAGAAGTCTTTGCCCAGGATCATATTGCGGTCGCCGTCGCCGTCCGAGGCGGCGGCGAAGTCGAGTCCGTCCGCGCCTTTTGTCATAGCTACCAGTTCCTTAGCGTGGGCCAGGTTGGGATCGGGATGGCCCTTGCCGAAGTCTTCCAGGGGCCTGCCGTTCATTACGGTGCCCGGCACGGCGCCGATCCGGTTTTCCAGGATCTCGATGGCATAGGGGCCGGTGACGGCATGCATGGCATCGAAGCGCATCGTGAAGGCCCCGGAATCGAAGATCTGGCGCATGGCGGTGAAGTCGAACAGGGATTCCATCAGGTCGGCATAGTCCGCCACCGGGTCGATGATCGCCACGGTCATGTCGCCGAGCTCGACTTCACCGAGGCGGTCCAGATCCAGGTCCGCCGCTTCCAGGGTCCGGTAGCCGTCGATCTCGCCGGTGCGGGCGTAGATGGCCTCGGTGACGGTCTCCGGGGCCGGGCCGCCGTTGGGGGTATTGAATTTGATGCCGAAGTCTTCGTCCGGGCCGCCGGGGTTGTGGCTGGCCGAGAGGATGATGCCGCCCTGGGTCCGGTACTTGCGGATGACGCAGGAGGCGGCGGGGGTGGAGAGGATGCCGCCCTGGCCGACCAATGTTTTGCTTACGCCGTTGGCGGCGGCCATGCGCAGTATGACTTGGATGGCGTAGCGGTTGTAGTAGCGGCCGTCGCCGCCGAGGACGAGCACGCCGCCTTCGAGGTCCGCCCTGGTATCGAAAATGGCCTGGACGAAATTCTCCAGGTAGTCGGGTTGCCGGAAGACCTCGACCTTCTTGCGCAGGCCGGAGGTGCCGGGGCGCTGGCCGTCGAACGGCCGGGTAGCGACGATTTTCGTATCCATCTCACAAAGCCCTTGATTTGTGGGTGTTAAGACTACATTCATCCACACGTGTAAAGATGTGTGGTTTCAGCATTGGTGGGCAGGGCCCAACCTGGGTGGATACAGCCCGATGCCGTTAGTCGAGCGTGACCGGCCTTCGGGGGGGGATCTCGAAAGATCTCTGCCATGGCGTTTTTCAAGCGGCATTGTATCCTTCTCACGCCGGTGCCGCACATGACCTTTTGCCACACATGATCTTTTATTTTCGATAAGGGGATAGCCGAACAATGACCCTAGAAGCACATAAGGAGACCCTGGAATTCAAGGCCGAAGTGAGTCAGGTCCTGGACCTGGTCATCCGCTCTCTTTACTCCAATAAGGAGATCTTTCTGCGGGAGCTGGTCTCCAACGCCTCGGACGCGGCCGAGAAGTTGCGCTTCGAGGCCCTGACCGACGAGGGGTTGCTCGAAGAGGATCCGGAGCTGCGGATCCGCGTGGAGCTGGACGAGGGGGCCGGAACCCTGACGGTCTCGGACAACGGCATCGGCCTCAGCCGCCAGGAGGTGACCGAGACTATCGGCAGTATCGCCAGCTCCGGGACCCGCCGTTTCGTCGAGCAGCTGACCGGCGACCAGAGCGTGGATGGTCAGCTCATCGGCCAGTTCGGGGTAGGTTTCTATTCCGCCTTCATCGTCGCGGATAAAGTGACCCTGATCTCGCGGCGCGCGGGTTTGGGCCCCGAGCACGGGGTGTGTTGGGAGTCGGACGGGCGGGGGAGCTATACCCTGGAGACGGTGGATAAGCCGGGACGGGGCACCGATGTGGTACTCCACCTGAAGGAGGATGAGAAGGAGTTTCTCGATGCCTGGCGCCTGCGCGGCATCATCGGTAAGTTCTCGGATCACATCGCCCTGCCGGTGGAGATGCGCAAGGAGGCCATGCCCGATGCGGGGGACAAGGACAAAGACAAACAGGCGGATGCGAAGCAGGCGCCGGAGTACGAGCGGGTCAATCAGGGCACGGCCCTATGGATGCGCGCCAAGTCCGAGATCGAGGACGGTGAGTACAAGGATTTCTACAAACATATCTCCCACGACTTCGACGAGCCCCTGGCCTGGGTCCACAACCGGGTGGAGGGCACCAACGAGTACAGCGCCTTGCTGTATCTGCCCAAGCGGGCCCCCTGGGACCTCTGGGACCGGGAGCAGAAACACGGCGTCAAGCTCTATGTACGCCGGGTTTTCATCATGGACGAGGCGGACAAGCTCATGCCTCGCTACCTGCGCTTCGTCAAGGGGGTGGTGGATTCCGACGACCTGCCGCTCAATGTCTCGCGCGAGATCCTGCAGCACAATCGCAAGATCGATACCATCCGCCGGGCCAATACCAAGCGTATCCTGGGCCTGTTGGAGTCTATGGCCAAGGACAGGCCGGACGACTACCGGACCTTCTGGAAGGAGTTCGGCACGGTGCTCAAGGAGGGGCCGGCGGAAGACTACGGCAATCGCGAGCGTATTGCTGGCCTGTTGCGGTTCGCGACCACAACGACCGAGGGTGAGGCCCAGACCGAGACCCTGGACGCCTATATCGAGCGGATGAAGGAGGGCCAGGACAAGCTCTACTACATCACTGCCGACAGCCCGGCGGCGGCGCGCCACAGTCCGCACCTGGAGGTCTTCCGCAAGAAGGAACTGGAAGTACTGCTGTTGTCCGACCGGGTAGACGAGTGGCTGGTCAGTGGTCTGACCGAGTACAAGGGTAAGCATCTGCAATCGGTTACCAGGGGTGATCTGGATCTGGGCGACCTGGCGGATAAGGAAGAAAAGGAACAGAAGGAAAAGGCGGCTGATGAGCACGGCAAGCTGTTGGAAAGGCTCAAAACGGGCCTGGGAGAGCGGGTCACTGCGGTGCGGGTGAGCACCCGCCTGGTGGACTCGCCCGCGTGTCTGGTGGTGGGGGAGCATGATATGAGCGCCAACCTGGCCCGGGTGCTCAAATCCGTGGGTCAGGAGGCCCCCCGCACCCAGCCGATCCTGGAGATCAACCCGGATCATCCGCTGGTGAAGCGCCTGAAGGCCGAAGGGGACGAGTCCCGTTTCAACGACTTGGGCATGATCCTGTTCGATCAGGCCCAGCTGGCCGAGGGCGGACAGCTCGACGACCCGGCCGCCTTCGTGGGTCGGATCAACAAGTTGATGATGAGCATGATGCTCGCCGGCGGTTGACTCGGCTTCAATGGGATCCGAGAATCCTTTAATATCGTAGGGTTGGGAAAAGCACGTAGGGCGGGTAAACGGCCCCTCGCGCGGCTGCGGTCGCCCCGGTGCGTCGGGGCCGCGCAACCCGCCGGCAGGCCGGTCCCGACGGGGGAGGGAACTTGACCCGTGCCCAATCTGCCTGCCCGTCTGCGTGCGGCGCTCGTGCGCGACCGCTTCCCCTGCGGATTCGAAAGACGGGGTTGTCGGGTTACGGTGCGTTCGATCCCGTAGGCATCTGTCAACGCCGGAAAGCGTGCCTGACCCGATTTACCACTACCGGCAATTTTTGTGAGGACTCTTTATGGATTCCAGACTGGTTAGGATATTTTGCGCAAATTTGCCTTCTCAGCAAGCCAAAGGGGCGTCGTATAACTTGCTGTTATCGTTGAGAAAAGGCTACCTGTTCCGTCATCGGTCATGGTGCTACTGACTGTCGTCCTCTTCGACCAGTCCGGAATCCATAAAGAGCCTTTTTGTGAGAATGAGTCCATATGATTACCCGCAATCGCGTCATCGTCTTATTGATTTTGGCACTCGTTATGGTGATTACCGCCTGGTCGCGTCTCCGCCATGTCGAGGAGAGCGACCATGAGCCGAAACGTATTCCTCTCTATGAGCATCCGGCCTTCCGGAAAGCTCCTATGGGTGGCAGTTGATTGGGGCGTGTTGACATTTAGCGAACCGCATCATCATTCAGGATTGCTAAAAAAAAAGGCTCTTTATGGATTCCAGACCGGTTAGGATATACTAATCTAATATCAATATTTCGGTTTTTCACTCAACCGATCAGTTCGAAATTCGCCGTCAGCAATGAACGCAGCTCGCGCTGGTATTTGTGCGGATTTTTGAAGAATGTCTCA